>Ga0247740_1000033_pt1 | contig 60801 bp, 44 predicted proteins | sample UWRJL148409B2_FD_180942 | JGI IMG/M metagenome (GOLD analysis project Ga0247740, IMG submission 180942) | Plant litter microbial communities from Arlington Agricultural Research Station in Wisconsin, United States - UWRJ-L148-409B-2 | ecosystem: Environmental > Terrestrial > Plant litter >...
AGGAAAGTTCGTGATGTGTTTTTTTTGTAAGTTTTAACGTTCTTTTTTTGAGATCTTTAATTTGTAGGATGTTTTTTAACGTTAAAAAGATGTTTTTTGACGTTTTTTACGATTAATTTGCTGATCCTCACTTGCATAATTGAAAAAATATTCGCACATTTGTAATACCTCAAAATTACCAGTAAAATAAACTTAGTATTCTGAATATAGTTATGTCGATCGGGACAAAAGTTGAAACAACTTTCTTTCTTAATTGATTTTAAAAAAAAGATAAAAGTTAAAATATTTGGCAGTTTCCGGGAAGCTTATTAAAATAAAACAAATGCAAGAATTTTTTAAAATAGCAAGTAAATCCAAGATGAATAAATCCCTACAGATGAACAAGATGTTTAACGTCGCACGTATTTGTGTACGCGTCTGTTGATACTAAAAGTATATATAAGTTGTATAAAACTTAAACCCTTTTGGTATTGTGATCCAAAAGGGTTTTTTTTATTCCATTTGGTTGCCATAACAAAAAATTAAATAAACAATAAAGATTATAAAACGCAAACTAACATAAACTTAAATATCATGAGCAAATTAAACTACATAACAAAAACGTTTTCTACATTGAAAAACTTAAGAGCTAAAAGAAACAATCCGCCACCACCAACAAATGAATTGGTACACCCAAGATTTGGAATCACGGAGGCAGATAAAGTAGCGGAAAAAAAAGAACCAAATTCATTATTATTTTTGATGTATTCAAAAGAGAATGAAACACTTTTTATCTAAATCAAAAAGTATCATAAAATAGGGGAATACCTGCTTAATTTTACTGGGCTAATTGTTCGGTAATTTTTTGCGTACAATAGTTTTTGTTTGAATTATGTTTAAGAAATTAAGCAATCAGTTTCGATAAAATTTGTTAGTTTAAGAAATAAGTAGTTAATTTGCACCTTTAAGTTCAAAAACGTATTGAAATGTTATAAAGAAAGGACGAGGGATTAGACCCGATGAATCCTTAGCAACCCTTCGTTAAATCGAAGAAGGTGCTGCATTCTACCACGCCCAAACGTGGAAAGATAACAACAAGAATTTTCTAGTTTCACTCTAGTACTTTCTTTCTAATATTTCCACATACAAATCAATAATAAAAAGATTTGAAATTGGAAAATATACCAAGTCCCATTATAATTCAAAATTTCATCACCGAAAGTGGTGCAGCATATCCATTATTACCATTGAGTTTTACACTTTTTGGTTTGCCATTGCATAGCGCGCCTATAGTTTTGGTCAATCACGCTTTGACCGGAAATGCTCAGGTTACTGGCGAAAATGGTTGGTGGAATGATTTAATTGGCGAAGAAAAAACAATAGATACCCACAAATATACCGTATTGGCATTCGACGTTCCCGGAAACGGAAACGATTCGTTTATAATAGAAAATTATCAGGATTTCACCACAAGAGATATTGCCAGAATTTTTATTAAAGGCTTAGAGGCATTAAATATCTTGCAATTACACACCATTATTGGAGGATCTGTTGGCGGAGGAATTGCCTGGGAAATCCTGGCATTAGAACCTAATATTACGCAGAACTTAATACCAATTGCAACCGACTGGAAATCGACCGACTGGATGATTGCCAATTGTTATTTGCAAGAGCAAATCCTGAACAATTCTTCAAGACCTATCGAAGATGCCAGAATACATGCCATGCTGTGTTACCGCTCTCCTGAATCATTCAAGGAAAAATTTCAACGTACGATCAACAACGAGCAGCTAATTTTTAATATTGAAAGCTGGTTGGCGCATCACGGTGAAAAATTACAAAAGAGATACCAATTGTCATCTTATAAACTGATGAACCAATTGCTCAAAACCATAGATATTACCAGAAATAGTGATGATTTCGAAACTTTAATGTCGAGAACAAATGCAGCGATTCATATTATCGGAATCAACTCTGACTTGTTTTTTACACCAAAAGAAAATCGCGAAACTTTTCAGGAATTAAAGAAGTTCAAAGACAATGTTTTTTACAGCGAAATAGATTCGGTTCACGGACATGACGCTTTTTTAATCGAGTACAAACAATTAGATCATTTACTTGCCGATATTTTTAAGGCAGAAACAATAGAAAAATAAAATGAAAATATTAAAATTTGGAGGCAAATCGTTATCAAACGGAGAAGGACTTAACAAGGTAGTTTCAATCATTTCTGATAAAGTAAATCAAGGAGAACAAATTGCAGTCGTAGTTTCTGCCCGCGGAAATGCTACAGATGAATTAGAATATATTTTAAAACTTGCTTCCAAAAACGGCAATTACAAACCATTATTTGAGAACTTTAAAACCTACCAGGTTTCAGATTATCCTCAGGTAGACTTGTCTGAAGAGTTTACTATTTTAGAAAAACTTTTTGAAGGTGTAAGCTTAATTGGCGATTACAGCAATAAAATAAAAGATCAGATTTTATCGAAAGGAGAATTGCTTTCGGCTAAATTATTGACGGCAATTTTAAAAGAGAAAGGAATTCCGGCAAATTTTGTCGATTCACGTGAATTGCTGAAAACCGACTCTAAATTTGGTGATGCACAGCCATTAGAACAGCTTTCTAAGAAAAATGTTGTCAATTATTTTAAAGAACACAATGGTTCAACGGTAAATATTGTAACTGGTTTCATTGGTTCAAACAATAATAATGACACCACAACTTTAGGAAGAAACGGAAGCAATTATACCGCATCGTTAATCGCTAATTACTTAAATGCCGAAGAGTTACAAAACTTCACGCACGTTGACGGAATTTATACAGCAAATCCTGATTTGGTGGCTGATGCTAAAAAAATTGAATTTCTTTCGTTTAATGAAGCGAACGAATTAGCGAACTTTGGCGCAACAATCCTGCATGCCAAAACGATAATCCCTTTATTAGAAAAAAATATTCCACTTCGTATTTTAAATACATTCAATCACGAAAATCGCGGCACATTAATTACTTCAGATTCGGCTAAAGAAGGAATCAAAACACTTTCGGTTTTAGAGAATTTATCATTGGTAAATCTTGAAGGACGCGGATTATTAGGAAAAGCAGGGGTTGATGCCCGTATTTTTAAAGTAATGGGCGATCACAATATTAGTGTAAGTATCATTTCTCAAGGATCTTCAGAAAGAGGAATTGGGTTGGTTGTAGCTACAGATAAAGCAACAACAGCGATGATCGAATTAGAAAAAGAGTTTGAAAATGATTTTTATTCTAAAGATGTAAACCAAATTACAGTTACGGACAATGTTTCGGTTATTTCGATTATTGGTCAGGATTTGAGTACTTTTCATAAGCCTTACACTGCTTTAATCAAAAATAAAATAGTTCCAATTTTGTTTAACAACACCGTTACGGGTAAAAACGTGAGTTTGGTGGTTAAAAAATCAGAACTTAATAAGGCGTTAAACGTAATTCACGGAGAGATTTTTGGAGTTTCAAAGAAAATCAACATTGCCATTTTTGGTCACGGATTAGTTGGCGGAACTTTAATCAATCAAATATTAGAATCGGCTGCAGCCATCGAAAAACGTAAAGATATAAAGTTGAATGTTTTTGCAATTGCCAATTCGAAGAAATTACTTTTAAACAAAAATGGAGTAACTTCAAACTGGAAGAATGACATTGCAAAAGACGGTCTTGATTATACCATCAATGATGTAATTACTTATGCCAACCAACATCATTTAGAAAACTTAATTGCGATTGATAATACGGCAAGCGCGACTTTCGTAGAAAATTATATTTCTTTGATAGAGAGCAGTTTCGACCTGATTTCATCTAATAAAGTAGCCAATACACTAAGTTATGGTTTTTATAAAGAACTGAGAAAATCTTTAACAGAAAACCAAAAGAACTATTTGTATGAAACCAATGTTGGTGCCGGACTGCCATTAATTGATACTATAAAATTATTGCATCTTTCGGGTGAAAATATCACAAAAATAAAAGGCGTTTTCTCAGGAACGTTAAGTTATTTATTCAATAATTTTTCTGCGAAAGACGCTCCTTTTAGTGAAATTCTAAAAGAAGCAATTGATAACGGATATACAGAACCAGACCCGCGTGAAGATTTATGCGGTAATGATGTGGGAAGAAAATTATTGATTTTGGCAAGGGAATTAGATTTACAGAATGAATTTGAAGAAATCTCGATTCAGAATTTAATTCCGGAACATTTGCGTGAAGGAAATGTGTCTGATTTCTTAACCAAGCTAAAAGAATTCGACCCAATTTACGAGAAAATAAAAGCCGATCAAAAACCCAATCACGTACTAAGATACATTGGCGAATTGTCTGGAGATTTACAAAATGATAAAGGAATTCTGGAAGTAAAATTAGTTTCGGTACCATCTGATACTGCTTTGGGCGGATTAAAAGGATCTGATTCTTTCTTCGAAATATATACAGAATCTTACGGAGATCGTCCAATTGTAATTCAGGGAGCCGGTGCAGGTTCTGCAGTAACAGCAAGAGGGGTTTTTGGAGATATTTTGAGATTGTCGGATAAAGGGTAAAAAAGAATTTTAAATTTGTTAAGAATACTAAAAAAACAAATAAACAAAATAACATGAAAAAAATTATTATCCTTTTTTGTCTAATCTCTATGAGTATGCAGGCTAAATATTATAAAGCTACACTTACTCTGGAAAATGGAGAAACAAAGAATGGTTTTGCCGAAATGGTTGAAATCAATGATTCGAAAGTAAAATTTAGGCTGACAGAAAAAGGTGATACTGAAAAGATTTTAAGTGAAGAAATAAAAAAAATTGAATATACAGATAAAGACGAAAATTCATTTATAGCCGAAAGATTGTTCATACATACCAATAAAGGTGAAAAAGGGATAAAAGAAGGCACAAAAAAATACTGGTTATACGTTGCTTATTCTAACGGAATAAAATTAGCAGTTGATGCTGTTCGATCTACAATGCGATTCAATGCTATAAACGGAACAACGACAGGTTCTAGCGGAGGAACAGTACTTTATATGGGGAAAGAAAAAGCAGATGGTGTTTTTTTTATTTTCTATTTATCTGATATGATGTCTATTAATGTTGGGATGGATAAAGCCGTAAGAAATCATTGTGAATTATTGTTTAAAGAATGCCCTAAATTTTTAGAAGCAGTAAATGCCGAAAACTTTAAGAAACCGACATTGTTAAACAGACTTATAGAATTGTATGAGACAAATGATTGTAATAAACCTGTAGTAACGGCAAAAGCAGAGGTGAAGAAAAAAAGTAGTCCGAAAAAGAAAAAATAAAATCTTAACTAACTATTTTTTAGACAAAAAAAATGAAAAATATACTAATCTTACTATTGTTCTCCAATATTCTAACAGCACAAATTTCAAATGTCATTAGAAATAAAGATAGTTATACACAAGAAGTTTTTCCGTATAAGGGCGTTAGAGCAATCCAGGTAGATGAAGTAAGTTCTCCAGGAAATGAGGATAATGTATTTATTTTTTCGAAGATTGAAAAAAATGCCAATCCTGATAAAATGTATTTTCAAAGATTTACAAAAGTCAATAGTAAATGGATCGTAAAATCTATTCTTGAAGTAAATCATAACGGAATTATTTCGGCTTGGGGAAGCAGAAAAGCTTTTGGAGATTATAATAAAGATAAAAGTGTTGATGCACTTTTTATTTACGGACTTTATGATGCTGATTTTAAACAACAATCTGTTCATTTAGTGTTTTCGCAAAAAGATCAATTTTACACCATTGAATCCAGTGTTTCGGATGATTTTAAAACAGATAAATTTTCTCCTAATTTTAAATCTTTAGATGGGGAATCTAAAAAACAGGTTTTAGAATATTGGGAGAAATTAGATAAAAAAGACAAATAACTTACGAATATAATACCATGAAAGTAACCTTAAACAGAGTAAACGACGCGTTTCATTTCAAACTCAAAAATGAGCGTGGTCATGTAGTGGATGTTGATAGCAGAGCTGAATTTGGCGGAAGCGATTTAGGTGCAAGTCCAATGGAATTAGTATTGATGGGAGTTGCAGGATGCAGTGCTATTGATATGATTTCGATTTTAAAGAAGCAACGTCAGGAAATAAAAGCATTTAATGCTGAGGTAGAGGGAGAACGCGTAAAAGTTGGAGAAGCAACCCCTTTTAAAGAAATCAATGTGGTTTTTTATTTAGAAGGTGATATCAATCCGGAAAAGGCAAAAAAAGCAGCACAGCTTTCTTTCGAGAAATACTGTTCAGTTGCCAAAACAGTTGAACCTACAGCTACAATTAAATACAAAGTTGTCCTAAACAACGAAGCATTATAAATTAGAAAATGAGTCAATTAGAAAATTAGAAAATTCTTTTGGCTTGATAAGTAATAAATATTTGCATAAATACTTAGTGAATCTCTGAGTTCTTTTGTGAGTCTTTGTGAAATTATAAAAACAGGCGAATTAGTGCTAATTAGTGCAATTCGTGTTAAAACAAAAAAAATGAACGAACAAGAATTTGGTTTTGAAACCCAAGCCATAAGAACACATCTGGAAAAAACACAATTTCAGGAACATTCTACCCCATTATATTTATCATCGAGTTTTGTATTCGAAGATGCAGAGGACATGAGAGCCTCTTTTACGGAAGAAAAAGTACGTAATATTTACTCTCGTTTCAGTAATCCAAATACAACAGAATTTGTTGATAAGGTTTGCGCAATGGAAGGTGCTGAATCCGGTTATGCTTTTGCAACCGGAATGGCGGCGATCTATTCGACTTTTGCAGCATTGCTTGACTCAGGTGATCATATTGTTTCTGCAGGAAGCGTTTTTGGCTCTACACACGCGTTGTTTATGACTTATTTCCCTAAATGGAATATCGAAACGACTTATTTTGACATTAATAAACCAGAAACGATAGAGGGTTTCATTAAACCCAATACTAAAATTTTATATGCAGAAACACCAACAAATCCTGGTGTAGACGTTGTTGATTTAGAATTGTTAGGTCAAATTGCAAAAAAACACAATCTGATTTTAATTATCGATAATTGTTTTGCTACACCTTATATTCAGCAGCCAATTAAATACGGTGCAGATATCGTAATTCACTCGGCAACAAAATTAATCGACGGACAGGGTCGTGTTTTAGGAGGAGTTGCAGTTGGAAATGCAGAGCTAATTCGTAAAATATATTTATTTTCAAGAAATACAGGTCCGGCAATGTCACCATTTAACGCTTGGGTTTTATCGAAAAGTTTAGAAACTTTGGCAGTTCGTGTAGACAAACATTGCGAAAATGCTTTAAAAGTGGCTGAATTTTTAGAAGCACATCCAAATGTTGAAAGCGTGAAATATCCATTCTTAAAATCACATCCAAAGTATGAAATCGCCAAAAAACAAATGCTTTTAGGCGGTAATATTATTGCAATTGAAATAAAAGGTGGTCTTGAAGCAGGACGAAAATTTTTGGACAAAATTAAATTATGTTCGCTCTCTGCAAATATTGGAGACGTAAAAACAATCGTAACACATCCAGCCTCAACAACACACAGTAAATTGTCTATTGAAGAAAAATTGGCAGTTGGAATTACAGAAGGTTTAGTACGTGTTTCTGTAGGTTTAGAAACAGTGAAAGATGTAATTGCCGATTTGGATCAGGCGCTTTCTTAGATAATTTTAATGATATATTTGTCAGGCTGAGCGAAGTCGAAGCCCATTTAGTGACTTCGACTTCGCTCAGTCTGACAATTATTGTTTTTTATATATGAAGCCAAGATTACTCATTTTATCGGATTTATTTGGAGGCAAAGATCCGCAATGGGTTAAAATCTACATGAATTTATTGCAATCTAAATTTGAGATTCAGTATTATGATGTTCTTGAATTGGCAAATATTGCTTATGATAATTTTGTCGAAAGTGAGATTCATAATCAATTTCTTAATGGAGGAATAGATAAAGCTATCCAAAATTTACTTCAGTTAGAAACAGGAAAAATACTTGTTTTAGGATTTAGCATTGGAGGTACAATTGCCTGGAAAGCATCTTTACAAGGGCTGAAAATTACACATTTATTCGCTGTTTCATCAACAAGATTACGATACGAAACTGAAGTGCCAAATGGTATTGTAAAATTATACTTTGGAGAAAAAGACCCAAATAAGCCTAACCCACAATGGTTTTTAGATTTGAATATAGATAATCAGATTCTCAAAGACAACAATCATCAACTCTATTTGCTAGAAGATAATATACCCGTAATTTGTAACGATATTTTAAAACTGTACCACAATAATGATTTTTGATTGTAAATTGTACCGTTAAAAATCTTTTTTTATTTAAACCATACTAGTTTAGTCGAACTTACTTTTTTATTGTGTTATTTTTCTCATTCAAAAAGCTTATTTTTGTTGCAGAAAAATATTTAGCTGTTATTTTAGCAAGAAATCTAAAATCAACAATCTAAAATCTAAAATATATATAAGTGCTTTCAAAGAAAACAAAATACGGAATTAAGGCTTTAACTTATTTGGCTAGACGTGAAAATAATGAACCTGTACAGATTGCCGAAATTGCTAAAAGCGAACATATTTCGATTAAATTCTTAGAAAGTATATTATTACTGCTTAGAAATTCTGGTTTCCTGGGAGCAAAAAAAGGAAAGGGCGGAGGTTATTACCTGATAAAAGATCCAAAAGATATCAGTATGGCCAAAGTGTACCGTATTCTTGAAGGACCAATTGCTTTGTTGCCTTGTGCAAGTCATAATTTTTATGAAAGATGCGATGACTGTGACGATGAAACTACTTGTGCAGCAAGACGTTTAATGATGGAAGTGAGGGATAATACCTTAAAAATATTAGAAAGTAATTCTTTGGCAGATATTGCCTTTTAATTTTAGACCATATCATTCATGTAAGGCAATATAAAGTCTTGCTTTATATAAGTAGTTGTATAAGCTTTTATTAGATTAAACTTATATAACTATAATGGTGTAGAAATTAAAAAATCAACTTATATCCGGCTAAGAAAAGCATCACTGCGATCGCATTTCTTAGAAATAAATCAGGCACTTTTCCGCTTAACATACTTCCCATAAAAATTCCCGGAAGGGATCCCAGTAATAGTTGCCCTAATAAGGCTAAATCTAAATTTCCCATTGAGGCATGCCCAATTCCGGCAACAAGAGTTAGCGGAACGGCGTGGGCAATTTCGGTTCCTACTAAACGTGGCGTTGGTAAAAGCGGATATAAGAAAAACAAAGTAACTGTGCCTAAAGCTCCGGCACCAATAGAGGTTAGTGTCACGGTTGCGCCTAATAATACACCAATGCCAATTGTCAGCATGTTTTGTGTATGACTTTCAGTGTGAAATTTATCTCCGGCATGTTTTTGAGAATATATTAATAGTTTCTTTTTGAACAGAATTGCGATTGATGTAAAAAGCAATGCCCAGCCTAAACTGTATTTTATAACTGCATTTATTGTCGAAATATCTGTTTTTATACTGTTTAATATCCATAGCGTTATTAAAGCTGCAGGAACACTGCCCAGAGTAAGCCAACCTGTAATTTTCCAATTAATATTTCCTTTTTTATGGTGTACAAATACGCCTCCCATTTTGGTAAAAGCAGCATATAATAAATCAGTTCCAACGGCTGTTGTTGGGGGAATACCAAAATACAATAAAATTGGTGTCATTAAAGAACCACCTCCAACACCTGTCAAACCTACCACAAAACCTACTACTAAACCTGCAATTACAAGACCTATTTGAAAATCCATGAATAAAAATTTGCTGTAAAAATAAGAACAATTTTATAATAATCCGATGGATTTGGTAGACTTTAAAAATGCTATATTTGCAAATGAATATCTTGAATGTTTTATCTCGCTGAAATACAATGCGATACGGTTTTTAACTTAGAAATCTAATTTGTTATATTTTTTAAAGTTGCTGTTTGCTTAAACAAAAGAGGATTAGAGTTGTAAAAAAATTAAATAATGTTTTGATATTTAGAAATAAGTACTAATTTTGCGTAGTAATCTATTAAGCCGATAGGGTAATGGATTTTTAGGCTAAAAACCAAGCCAGTAAATATGGAAAAAGAATTGAAAATAGATAGTGTAAGTATTAAATCGGATGTATTATTAAAAGAAAAACTGTGGGTTATAATTCCGGTTATATTATTAATAGGTTTGTTATCTACGTTGATATACAAGCATCATGCTGAATTTTCGATAGATGGATTAGTTTCGGGATTTGATACAGATTTTTTAATATTTTTCGCTATTGGAGTTTTTGCACAATTAGTAGATGGAACATTAGGAATGGGGTACGGAGCAACTTCAACTTCATTTTTATTAGCTTACGGAGTTCCGCCAGTAATTAGTAGTACAGGCGTTCACGTTGCAGAAATGTTTACTACGGGAGCATCGGCAATTTCGCATCATAAATTTGGAAATATCAATAAAAAGCTCGTAAAACATTTATTGATTCCGGGAGTTTTAGGTTCTATTGCAGGAGCTTATTTATTATCAGATGTCATTAATGGAGACGTTATAAAACCGTTTATTGCGGTTTATATGATTGTTTTGGCAATTATCATTATTAAAAAAGCATTAGCAAAAACAATAGTTAAAAAGAAAACTAAAAAATTAGGAATTTTAGCCACTTTTGGAGGTTTTATGGATGCTGTTGGCGGCGGCGGATGGGGTCCAATTGTAACATCTACATTATTAGGAAGAGGTAGAAATCCTCGTTACACTATTGGATCAGTAAATGCAGCTGAATTTGCTATTTCATTTGCAAGTGGAATTACCTTCATGCTTTTTGGAGGAATTCACGGATGGCAGGTTATTATAGGGTTAATTTTAGGAGGCGTAATTGCAGCGCCATTAGGAGCTTATTTGGTAAATAAAATCAAAAGAAAACCAATGATGGTTGCGGTTGGAGTTTTAATTATATTATTGAGTTTAAAAACATTATCTAAATTATTGTAAGCAGTTTTTTAGAAAGGAAAAGATTATGAGTGCACCAATTATAGAATCATTATTAGAGGTAACGAAAGATTTTTCGCTTGACGAAACTTTAGTTTTTCTAGCTAAAGAATTTCCGGGAAAAGTGATTTTTTCGACTTCTTTTGGTCAGGAAGATCAGGTAATTACAGATTTCATTGCAAAAAGCAATACTGATATTACCATTTTTACGCTGGATACCGGAAGATTATTTCAGGAAACGTATGATGTTTTTCATAAGACATTAAAAAAATATAAAAGACCAATCGAAGTTTATTTTCCGGAAGCAACGGCAGTGGAAAATTTATTAAAAGAAAAAGGTCCGAATAGTTTTTATGATTCGGTTGAGAACAGAAAAGAATGTTGTTTCATTCGAAAAGTAGTTCCCTTAAGAAAAGCTTTGGCAGGAAACTCAGTTTGGATCACAGGTTTAAGAGCGGAGCAATCGGAGAACAGACAAGATTTGAATTTGTTTGAATACGACGGAGGTTTTGAAATAATCAAATTCAATCCATTATTGAAATGGTCTTTAGAAGAAGTTGAAACCTATTTGTCAGAAAACAATGTTCCTCAAAATGCTTTACATAAACAAGGTTTCGTAAGTATAGGATGTGCACCTTGTACGAGAGCGATTTTCCCTGGTGAAGATATCAGAGCCGGAAGATGGTGGTGGGAATCAAGCCATAAAGAATGCGGATTGCACAGCGCTAAGAAAGAGTAAAGAGAATAGAATAAAGAGAATAGAGGCAAGAGCCAAGAAGCAAGGGAATAAAATTAAGAGAATAGAATAAAACAATAGTTGAAAATTTCAGAGTCACCACACCATTTGAAACCTGAAATTTGAAACCTGAAACAAAAAAACACAATGAGTTCAGTATTAAAAACAAACGCTTTAGAGAGTGAAGCAATATACATTTTCAGAGAAGTAATTTCACAGTTTGATAAACCGGTTTTACTTTTCTCTGGAGGAAAAGATTCTATAACATTAGTACGTTTAGCACAAAAAGCTTTTTTCCCTGCTAAAATTCCGTTTCCTCTTTTGCATGTTGATACGGGACATAATTTTCCTGAGACAATTGCTTTCAGAGATAAATTGGTTGAAGAATTAGGATTAGAGTTAATCGTTCGTAATGTTCAGGACGCTATTGATGAAGGAAAAGTGGTGGAAGAAACTGGAAAATATTCTAGTAGAAACAGTTTGCAGACGATCACACTTTTAGATGCAATTGAAGAATTTAAGTTTGATGCTTGTATTGGTGGTGCGCGTCGTGATGAAGAAAAAGCAAGAGCTAAAGAACGTATTTTTTCTGTTCGTGATGATTTTGGTCAATGGGATGAAAAAAATCAACGTCCGGAATTGTTTGATATTTTGAACGGAAAAATAGAAAATGGTCAAAACGTTCGTGTTTTCCCAATTTCAAACTGGACAGAATTAGATGTTTGGAGTTATATCGAAAAAGAACACATCGAGATTCCATCAATCTATTTTTCACATAAAAGAAAAGTTTTTTTGAGAGACGGTTTAATCTGGTCGCATTCTCCTTTTGTGTATCAGGAAGAAGACGAACAAATCGAAGAACGAATTGTTCGCTTCAGAACCGTTGGAGATATGAGTTGTACAGCCGCTGTTGAATCATATGCAGCAACCATTCAAGAAGTTGTTGGAGAAATCAGAACTTCAACTATTTCTGAAAGAGGAGCCAGAATCGACGACAAACGTTCTGAAGCTGCAATGGAAAAAAGAAAACAACAAGGATATTTTTAATTAATTATTAATTGTGAATTGTAAATTATTAATGCAATTCGGAATGTAATTAAAAACGAAATCAGAAAAACAAAAACATACAGATTTAAATTTTAGTTGAAAGGGAAGCAACCTGAAACTTGAAACAAAATTTAAACTTGAAACAAAACATAAGAATGGAAGTTTTAAAAATAGCAACAGCAGGAAGTGTAGATGACGGAAAAAGTACATTGATTGGAAGATTATTGTACGATACAAAATCATTGACTACAGATAAAATTGAAGCAATCGAAAAAAGCAGTAAACAAAAAGGTTACGATTATTTAGATTTTTCTTTGGCAACTGATGGATTAGTAGCAGAAAGAGAACAAGGAATTACAATTGACGTAGCGCATATTTATTTTTCGACTGCAAAGAAAAGTTACATTATTGCCGATACTCCGGGACACGTAGAATATACAAGAAACATGGTTACAGGAGCTTCAACTTCTCAGGTTTCTATCATTTTAATTGATGCCAGAAAAGGCGTAATAGAGCAAACGTACCGTCACTTTTTTATCAATAATTTATTGAGAGTAAAAGAGGTAATTGTTGCCATTAATAAAATGGATTTAGTTGATTATTCTGAAGAAGTATACAACAAAATCAAAGCTGACTTCCAGGCATTAAATGCAAAAAGCACTTTTAAAGAGCAAAACGTAAGTTACATTCCGTTAAGCGCGATCAACGGTGGAAACGTAGTGGATCAATCTAAAGATATGCCTTGGTATACAGGTCAAACTGTATTGGAACATTTAGAAGGATTGCATTCTTCAGATGTATTTGAAGCAGGAAAAGCACGTTTCCCGGTTCAGACCGTGATTCGTCCAAAAACAGAAGAATACCATGACTTTAGAGGGTATGCCGGAAAATTATACGGAAACTCTATTAAAGTTGGAGATGCTGTAACCGTTCTTCCTTCTTTAACCGAATCAAAAGTTAGTAAAATTCACTTTTTCGATAAAACATTTGACGAAGCCGTTGCAGGTTCATCGATCACAATCGAATTAGAAAATGATATCAATGTGACAAGAGGCGATATGATTGTAAAATCATCAGAGCTTCCAAAAATTGAAAAAGAAATCACGACAACTGTTTGTTGGATGGATAGCAAAAAATTGGTTGCAGGTACAAAATACCTGATCCAGCACAATACCAACAGAGTTTTAGCTAAAGTAGAAAGTATCAAAAATACAATCTCAACAGATTATTCAGGAACAAAAGAAGCATCACAATTGGCGATCAACGAAATTGGAGAAGTAAGCATCAAATTAAGCAAGCCTTTATATTTTGATGCCTATAACGATAATAAATCAAACGGCGCTTTTATCTTAATTGATACAGCAACCAATACCACCGCTGGAGTTGGATTTATTAGATAAAATGCAATAGACGTAAGTCCTGAGCACAAAATAAGAAAGTTAAAGTTAGCTATTAGCTAAGAGCCAAAAGCAAAAAGAAAATGGAAAGTTTTAGAACAGAAATAGAAAATCCGATCGTTCAGAAAGAGATCATCGATTTAGAAAAAAAGATTCATTTATTCCGTGGAGGAAAAATTGATGATGAGCGTTTTCGTAGTCTTCGTTTAGCGCGAGGAATTTACGGACAACGTCAGGAAGGCGTTCAAATGATTCGTATTAAGTTACCTTATGGTAAAGTAACGAGCGAACAATTGGTGCGTATTACTAAAGTTTCTGATGAATATTCTACAGGACGTTTGCACATTACAACGCGTCAGGATATTCAGATTCACTATGTGAGTTTAGACAGAACTCCGGAGCTTTGGGCAAACTTGGCTAAAGATGATGTGACCTTGCGTGAAGCTTGTGGAAACACCGTTCGTAATATTACAGGAAGTGAATTAGCTGGTGTAGACGTAAACGAACCGTTTGATGTTTCGCCTTACGCACACGCTTTATTTCAATATTTATTAAGAAACCCGATTTGTCAGGAAATGGGACGTAAATTCAAAATTTCGTTCTCATCATCTGATGAAGATACCGCTTTGAGTTATTTACACGATTTAGGATTTATTCCAAAAATTGTTGACGGACAACGTGGATTCAAAATCATGTTTGGTGGAGGTTTAGGATCGCAGCCAGCACACGCTGAATTACTTTCAGAATTTGTACCTGCAAACGAAATCATCCCTACAGCAGAAGGAATCATCCGTATTTTTGACCGATACGGCGAGCGCGCAAAAAGAATGAAAGCGCGTATGAAATTCTTAATCAAAGAAATGGGAAGAGATGTTTTCCTTGATTTAGTTGAAAAGGAGAAAAAAGCAATCGCTTTTGAAACATACGAAATTGATACAACCGCTTTTGACGGACCAATTGCAGAACCTTTATTAGAAGTTCCGCAAGTTATAATTGAAGATACTGCAGCTTATGAAGCCTGGAAAAAATCGAATGTAATTGCTCAGAAACAAGCAGGTTATTACGCGATTGGAATCAAAGTTTTATTGGGAGATTTTTATACTGATAAAGCCAGATTATTAGCCGCTTTAATTAAAAATTACGCAGCAAATGAATTACGTTTTTCATTGCGTCAAAATATTGTAATACGTCACGTAAAAGAAGAGAATCTTCCTTTCTTTTATCAGGAATTAGCCAAATTGGATTTTGTTCATTTAGGTTACAATTCTACTGTAGATATTACGGCATGTCCCGGTACTGATACTTGTAATTTGGGGATTGCAAGTAGTACCGGTATTGCAGAAGAATTAGAAAGAGTAATAAATGCTGAATATCCTCAATACTTAAACAACCGCGAAATCGAAATTAAAATTTCGGGTTGTATGAATGCTTGTGGACAACACAATATGTCAGCAATTGGTTTTCAGGGAATGTCCATCAACTCTGGAAAATTAGTAGCTCCGGCATTGCAGGTTTTATTAGGTGGAGGAAGATTAGGAAACGGAGAAGGACGTTTTGCCGATAAAGTAATCAAAATTCCAAGCAGGAGAGGTCCAGATGCATTGCGTACGATCTTAAATGATTTTGATAAAAATGCAAACGGAGAAAAATTCTTAAACTATTACGATCTAAAAGGAGAGAAATATTTCTATGAAATTTTAAAACCTTTCGCGGATGTAACCAATTTAACAGAAGCCGATTTTATTGACTGGGGAAATGCTGACAACTACGTAAAAGCAGTTGGAGTTGGAGAATGTGCCGGTGTTGTGATCGATTTAGTAGCTACTTTATTATTAGAAGCTAAAGATAAATTGACTTTCGCACAAGAATCATTCGACGAAGGAAAATGGTCAGATGCTATTTACCATGCGTACGCTGGGTTTGTAAATGGAGCCAAAGCTTTATTACTTTCAGAAAACGAAAAAACAAACAATCACGCAGGAATTGTTGATTTGTTTGATAACGTTTTTATCGCAACTAATAAAATTGGATTGCCTTCGACATTCAGAGAATTGGTTTATCAAATCAATCAAAATGAACCGAGTGAAGCGTTTGCAAAACAATATATTGAAGAAGGAATTGCATTTTTTGCAATTATAGAAAAATACAGAGCCCAAGAATTAGCAAATGCATAATATCAAACCAAAAGTAACTTTAGTCGGTGCAGGTCCCGGCGATCCGGATTTGCTTACGCTGAAAGGCGCAAAAGCATTGGCTGAAGCGAATGTGGTTTTGTACGATGCCTTGGCAAATGATGGAATTTTAGCACACGCTCCCAAAAATGCCATCAAAATTTTTGTTGGAAAGAAAATTGGGAATCACGCTTATACGCAAGATCAGATCAATCAATTAATTGTTGATAACGCGCTGACTTACGGAAATGTGGTTCGTTTAAAAGGCGGAGATCCGTTTATTTTTGGAAGAGGAAGCGAAGAAATAGAATTTGTAGAAAGTTTCGGAATCGAGACCATTGTCGTTCCTGGAATTTCTTCAGTAGTAGCAGTTCCCGCAAGTCAGGGAATTTCAATTACAAAAAGAGGCGTTTCAGAAAGTTTCTGGGCGATTACAGGCACAACTTCTGACAGAAAATTATCTGCAGATGTAGCACTTGCAGCACAGTCATCAGCAACAGTGGTTATTTTGATGGGAATGCACAAATTGCCTCAAATTATCGATTTGTTTCAAAAAGAAGATAAAGGAGATTTGCCCGTAGCGATTATTCAAAACGGAACAACCTCAGAAGAAAAAGTAGGAGTTGGAACCGTAAATTCAATTTTAGAAATTGTAAAAGAGAAAAAACTGAGTTCGCCAGCTATTATTGTTCTCGGAGAAGTTGTCAGAGAAAGTAACAAATTAAAAGGCTTTTACGAAGAATTTCTGTCGAAAGAAATTACAAGATAAAGTTCCGAAGAGAAACATAGCGTCAGGTTTCAACCTGATGGACACAATGTGAACAGGTGACATAATAAAATCCCGGAGGGATGAACAATATTGTAGCGTCGGGTTTCAACCCGATGTACGCCCGGCAAATAAACGTTCAAATTTCAATCTGGTGTACACATGGTTATAACATTGGATTTTAAAACCAATGCTGTTAAAAATAAATCATCTAATTTTGATTAGTTGAAAAAAAATTAAAATGGAACAGAATGAATTATATCCAATATTCCTAAAGCTTCACAATCTGAATGTGTTGATTGTGGGTGGAGGAAATGTGGGATTAGAGAAGCTTTCTTTTTTGCTAAAGTCAAGTCCAAATGCCAATGTTGAGGTCGTAGCGCCCGACTTTCATTTAGAAATTAAAGTTTTGGCAGAAAATCATCCTTCAATTAAATTGACGGAAGCGAAGTTCAAAAAGAAAATGCTCAAAAAACGCCATATGGTAATCGCTTGTACCGATGATCTAAAAGTCAATAAAAGGGTATACGATTTGTCCCGAAAGCGGTATTTGATTTGCAATATTGCCGATACGCCCGATTTATGTGATTATTATTTAGGCGGAATCGTGACAAAAGGAAATGTAAAAATCGCCATTTCGACCAACGGAAAATCACCAACAACTGCTAAAAGATTGCGGGAGTTTTTCGAAGAGGTTATTCCGGAAGATATCAACCAAATGGTAGAAAATCTAAACGAATACCGGAAAACTTTAAAAGGCGATTTTGAAGAAAAGGTTAAAAGAATGAACGAAATAACCAATTCATTAAAGAATAAAGAATAAAGAGCAAAGAATAAAGAAAAACAAAAAGTCCCGGAGGGACGAATTATATTGTAGCTTCGGGATTAACCCGATGGAAAATTAGGCAAAGAAATCAATGACAAAAATCATTGGCAGTAGAATAAATTATTCGTTTCTTTGTATTATTAAGAATGATTATAAACAACAACCATAATGATTAAAACAGATATACTTATAATTGGAGCAGGGCCAACAGGTTTATTTGCCGTTTTCGAGGCAGGATTATTAAAATTAAAATGTCATATTTTAGATGCATTGCCACAAGCAGGAGGACAACTTTCAGAATTGTATCCAAAAAAACCTATTTATGATATTCCTGGTTTCCCGGAAGTTTTAGCAGGAGATTTAATTGATAACTTACAAGAACAAATTAAGCAGTTTGAGCCAGGTTATACATTAGGAGAAAGAGCTGAAACGATCGACAAGCAAGAAGACGGAAGTTTTATTGTAACATCAAATAAAGGAACTAAATTCCACGCGCCGGTTATCGCTATTGCTGGAGGTTTAGGAAGTTTTGAGCCACGTAAACCACTGATTGAAGATATCGAGTTTTATGAAGATAAAGGAGTAAAATACTTCATCAAAAATCCGGAGAAATTCAGAGATAAAAGAGTTGTAATTGCCGGAGGAGGAGATTCAGCTTTAGACTGGAGTATCTTTTTGGCGAATGTAGCTTCAGAAGTAACTTTAATTCACAGAAGAAATGAATTCAGAGGAGCTCTTGATTCTGTAGAAAAAGTACAGGAATTAAAAACGTCTGGAAAAATTAAATTAATTACACCAGCAGAAGTAATCGGAATCAACGGTGCTGAGCATGTTGAATCATTAGATATCGAAGAAAACGGAGCACACCGTAAAATCGAAACAGATTTCTTTATTCCACTTTTCGGATTGACTCCAAAACTAGGACCAATCGCAGATTGGGGATTAGATATCGAGAAAAATGCCATTAAAGTAAACAACGCCTTAGATTACCAGACCAATATTCCTGGAATCTTCGCAATTGGAGACGTAAATACTTATCCAGGAAAATTAAAATTGATTCTTTGTGGTTTCCACGAAGCAACTTTAATGTGCCAGGCAGCGTACCAAATCATTAATCCAGGTAAAAAATACGTATTGAAATATACCACAGTTTCTGGAGTAGACGGTTTCGACGGAACACGTAAAGAAGCACCAAAAGCGGTTGTTAAGGCGATAGTCTAAGTGACTAAGATTCTGAGACGCTAAGACTCTAAGATTTTATATAAAAAGCTCAAACTTTTAGTTTGAGCTTTTTATTTATAAAGCATATAAAACATAGCCAGTGGTTTCAACCACTGGAACGCCATGCATACACACATCGCATTACCGCAACATATAAACGCAACGCATAATCAATATACATGATCACAACACAAACGAATTATCACAATACGTTCCCCGTGGTTGAAACCGCGGGCTATATTTGAAAAACAAAAGCCAAACTTTAGTCTTAGTATCTTAGCCCCTCAGGCCCTTTAAAAAAACATTTGCAAATCGCAAGGCTATTTCATACCTTTGCACTGTTCTTAAATTTATTGAAAGTTATCACGAAAGGCGGAGGGATAGACCCGATGAAACCTTAGCAACCCTTTATCATAAAGAAGGTGCTAAATTCTACTTAATATTAACTCATAGTATTTAAGATAGATAACACAAATACATAAAGTATTTCCTCAACTTTTCCTGACAACCTTACAATATTATTTTACTGAATTCACAGTTTAATGAGCGAATCATTGGCGCATTTATGCCATCATCGTTCCCGCTGTCCACAATATCTTTTTATCCGCCGCGGCGGATAAAAAGGATATCTGCTCCCATCGGGGCTAATTGGCCGGCAATAGTGAATTCTTGGGATCAATGTGAATCAAACCGCGCATCCTAACAGGTTTTCAAAACCTGTTAGGTATGAAGATAATAAAAATTAAAAAAGCTTAGTGTCTTAGCGTCTTCGTGGCAAAAGGCAAACAACATGGCAATAACAATTCAGGAAGCAATTAAAAAAAATATCCTAATCCTTGACGGAGCAATGGGAACAATGTTGCAACGCTATAATTTCTCAGAAGAAGATTTCAGAGGAGAGCGTTTCAAAGATTTTCCGCATCCTTTAAAAGGAAACAACGATTTACTATCCATAACACAACCACAAGCGATCCGCGATGTTCACGCTGCCTATTTTGATGCGGGTGCTGACATTGTGGAAACCAATACTTTTTCAGGAACTACGATCGGTATGGCCGACTATTTCCTGGAAGATTTGGTTTACGAATTGAACTACGAATCGGCTAAAATTGCCAGAGAAGTAGCTGATGAATTCACCGCTAAAAATCCAGACAAACCACGTTTCGTTGCCGGATCTATCGGACCGACAAACAGAACGGCAAGTATGTCGCCAGATGTAAACGATCCGGGTTACAGAGCCGTAACTTTTGACGATTTGCGTATCGCTTATAAACAACAAGTAGAAGCTTTACTGGATGGCGGATGCGATTTGCTTTTAGTAGAAACGATTTTTGATACGTTAAATGCCAAAGCAGCACTTTTCGCGATCGAAGAAGTAAAAGACGATCGCAATCTTGATATTCCAATCATGGTTTCAGGAACGATTACCGATGCTTCAGGAAGAACACTTTCAGGGCAAACGGTTGAAGCGTTTTTGATTTCAGTATCACATATTCCGTTATTAAGTGTTGGTTTCAATTGCGCTCTTGGAGCAGATTTATTAAAACCGTATTTAAAAACATTATCGCAACATACACAGTTCAACGTTTCAGCACACCCCAATGCAGGTTTGCCAAACGCTTTCGGACAATATGATGAAACGCCAGAACAAACTCAGGCTTTAATCAAAGAATATTTAGACGATAATTTAATCAACATAATTGGCGGTTGTTGCGGAACAACTCCGGATCATATTCGATTAATTGCTGAGGTGGCGAAGGATTATAAGCCACGTGTACCTTCAATTGTAATATAAATTAACAAGGTAATTGTTTTTGAATTTAATTAAATATGAAATTAAAATATTTAGGTTTATTAGTATTTCTTTCGACTTTACTTGCGCAATGTGCTTCGTCAGCAAGCATTGAAGGGATGACGGTTAAAGATTATAAAACCGAAAAGAAAATTGGAGATAAAATTTACATTAAATCTGTTACAGGCGGAAAAAAAACAAATCCATTATGGACGTCTAAGATTTCTAATGAAAATTTTGAAGAGGCATTTAAAAAGTCTGTTATTGAATCTGAAGTATTTTCGAAAATAGATTCGATTACAAATGATGACGACTGGGTTCTTGAAATTAATTTAATTTCTGTTGATCAACCTTTTTTTGGTGCGACTTTTACGGTCAAAACGACAATAGAGTATAAGTTGTATTATAAAAATGAATTAAAGTTTAGTAAGAATATTAAACAATCAGGTAGCGCTAAAATATCAGACGCACTTATTGGGACAAAAAGGCTACGATTAGCCAATGAAGTTTCGGCAAAAAATAATATTAGATCTTTGTTTGAATCTTTAAATGAAATAACTCTATAACCCGGATTGCATCCAGTAAGAACAAATTTGAATAGTTATTGATTTTAAGAAAAACGACAATTGAAATCGTGAAAAAATAAATCGTCTTTTGAAACTGATACCGCGTGAGGGATAGAAGTGGATAGCCCACAGCCTGACGAAGGAAGTGCGAGGACTAGGAACGGATAGCCCGACCCGGAGGGACACGCCCAAAATATTTAAGAATTAAAGCTTTTAAACCTATCGATTCTGATAGGTTTAGAATAAAAAATAAACATACCTACAAGGTTTCAAAAACCTTGCAGGAAAAACAAAGAAAAAAAACTCAGAACCTTAGAATCTCAGGATCTTAGTAACTTAGAAAAAATGGCAGAAAAAAGAAGAGACCTTGTATTAGCAGGATTAGAACCATTGATTATTACGCCCGAAAGTGTTTTTGTAAACGTTGGGGAACGTACGAATGTAACAGGTTCGCGAAAATTCCTTCGCTTAATCAAGGAAGAGAAATATGACGAAGCGCTTGATATTGCAAGACAGCAAGTAGAAGGTGGAGCACAGATCATCGATATTAATATGGATGAGGGAATGCTTGATGGTGTTCAGGCAATGACAAAATTCCTGAATTTAATTGCATCAGAACCGGATATTTCGAGAGTGCCGATTATGATCGACAGCTCGAAATGGGAAATCATCGAAGCAGGTCTTAAAGTAGTACAAGGAAAAAGCGTTGTAAACTCGATTTCGTTGAAAGAAGGCGAAGAAGCCTTTATTCACCACGCCAAATTAATCAAACGTTACGGAGCGGCGGCAATCATTATGGCTTTTGACGAAGTAGGTCAGGCGGATAATTTTGACCGTAGAGTCGAAATCTGTCAGCGTTCGTATGATATTTTGGTTAACAAAGTTGGTTTTCCTCCACAGGATATCATTTTCGATTTGAATATTTTCCCAGTTGCAACCGGAATGGAAGAACATCGCTTAAATGCTTTGGACTTTTTTAGAGGTACAAAATGGGTTAGAGATAATTTACCTCACGCACATATTAGCGGTGGAGTAAGTAATGTTTCGTTTTCTTTTAGAGGAAATGATCACGTTCGTGAAGCGATGCACTCGGTATTTCTATACCACGCGATTAAGAATGGAATGACGATGGGAATCGTGAATCCGGAGATGCTTTCGATTTACGATGATATTCCGAAAGATTTATTAGAACACGTTGAAGACGTAATCCTGAACAGACGCGACGATGCGACAGAACGACTTTTAGATTTTGCTGAAAACGTAAAAGGCGAAGTAAAATCAGATGAAAAAGCGATTCAGGAATGGCGTTTAGGAACGGTACAGGAGAGAATTACGCATTCATTGGTAAAAGGGGTTGATGCTTTTATTGAAGAAGATGTTGAAGAAGCTCGTTTGGCAGCAACGAAACCAATCGAGGTTATCGAAATCAATTTGATGACGGGAATGAATGTCGTTGGAGATTTATTCGGAAGCGGAAAAATGTTCTTGCCACAGGTGGTGAAATCAGCGCGTGTAATGAAAAAAGCAGTTGCTTATTTATTACCATTTATTGAAGCCAGCAAACAAGCCGGAGACAAACAAGGAAACGGAAAAATATTGATGGCGACTGTAAAAGGCGACGTTCACGATATTGGTAAAAACATCGTTTCGGTGGTGTTGGCTTGTAACAATTACGAGATTGTAGATCTTGGTGTTATGGTGCCTCCGGAAAAAATTATTGCGGCTGCGATCGAACACAATGTTGACATTATCGGTTTAAGCGGACTGATCACGCCTTCGCTTGACGAAATGGTTTATCTGGCCAAAGAATTAGACAAACAGGGCATTAAAATTCCGATTATGATTGGAGGAGCAACGACTTCGCGTGCGCATACCGCCGTGAAAATTGCTCCACAATATAGAGAAACTGTAATTCACGTAAACGATGCTTCGCGCGCCGTGACAGTGGCAGGAAATTTATTGGATCATAACCGTAAAATATATGCAAGCGATATTCGCGCAGAATACGATTCGTTTAGAGAAACGTTTTTAAATCGTTCCAGAGATAAAAACTTCTTAAGCATTGAAGATGCTCGTAAAAATAAAATGCAGTTAGACTGGAGTGAATATACTCCAACAAAACCAAAATTTATTGGCAAACAAACCGTGGAGGTTGATCTGGATGTTTTGGTTCCATATATCGACTGGACGCCATTTTTTCAAACGTGGGAATTGCACGGAAAATACCCTGCGATTTTAACGGATGAGGTTGTGGGTAAAGAAGCAACTTCTCTTTTTGCAGATGCTCAGGCAATGCTGAAAGTAATTTTGGCTGAGAAAAAACTACAAGCAAAAGGTATTTACGGAATTTTCCCAGCGAATCAGGTTGATGATGACGATATCGAATTGCGTGATGAAAACGGAAAAGTGTTGGAGAAATTCTTAACGCTTCGTCAGCAATCACAAAAAACAAAAGGCGCACCGAATATTGCATTGTCTGATTTTATTCTACCAAAAGAAAGCGGAATAGAAGATTATATGGGAGCTTTTTGTGTGACAACCGGTTTTGGTGTTGACGAATGGGCAGCAGAATTTGAGAAGGATTTGGATGACTATAATTCGATTATGGTTAAGGCATTGGCCGATCGTTTTGCTGAGGCTTTCGCCGAATATCTTCACGAAAAAGTTCGTAAAGAATTCTGGGGCTATGATAAAGAAGAATCTTTAACAAACGAAGAATTGATTAAAGAAAATTATAAAGGAATTCGTCCTGCGCCAGGATATCCGGCTTGTCCTGATCACCTGGAAAAACCAACGATTTGGAAACTTTTAAATGTAGCCGAAGAAATTGGAGTTACGCTTACAGAAAGTATGGCGATGTGGCCAGCGTCATCAGTTTCGGGATATTATTTCGGAAATCCAAAAAGCAGATATTTCGGACTCGGAAAAATAAAAGAAGATCAGGTGGTAGATTACGCCAAACGACGCAGCGTCTCAACGGAATACGCATCAAAATGGTTAAACCCTAATATAGCAGATTAAAAAAAAAGTTTCAAGTTTCAAGTTTCAGGTTCGCACGTAACTTGAAACTTGAAACTTAAAAAAAACTTGAAACAAAAAAAAGAATGAAAGTAACACAACATATAGAAAACGCCAAAGGGAATACCTTATTCTCATTTGAAATTATTCCGCCTCAGAAAGGGAAAAGCATTCAGGAATTGTACGATAATATCGATCCGTTGATGGAGTTTAAACCACCGTTTATTGATGTAACAACTTCTCGTGAGGAGTATATTTATATTGATAAAGGCAACGGGCTTTTAGATAAAAAACTAACTCGTATGCGTCCGGGAACGCTTGGGATTTGTGCTTCTATAAAACATAAGTACAACGTAGATACCGTACCTCACGTACTTTGCGGAGGATTTACAAAAGAAGAAACTGAATACCTTTTGGTAGATTGTAACTACTTAGGAATTGACAATGTGATGGCTTTACGTGGTGACGCCATGAAAGACGAACAATATTTTATCCCAAAAGCGGGAGGAAATGATTATGCTGTAGATTTAGTAAAACAAATCAATTTATTGAATCAGGGAAAATACCTTCACGAAGTTATGGACGCTGATAACAAAGCTGATTTTTGTATAGGTGTTGCAGGATATCCGGAGAAACATTTGGAGTCTCCGTCGCTACAATCTGACTTAAAAAGGTTAAAAGAAAAAGTAGATGCGGGAGCAGATTATGTGGTAACACAGATGTTTTTCGACAACTCAAAATATTTTACGTTTGTAGAAAAAGCAAGAGAAATGGGAATCACAATCCCTATTATTCCAGGAATTAAGCCAATTGCGGTTCAAAGGCATTTACAGGTTTTACCTCAAATTTTCCGTATCGATTTACCGGAAGATTTAATTCATGCTGTAGATCAATGCAAGAATAATGCAGAAATCAGGCAAGTAGGTATCGAATGGGCCATTAAACAATCGTTAGAACTAAAAGCAGCCGGAGTTCCAGTATTACATTATTATTCAATGGGGAAATCTGAGAATATTCGTCAGATTGCGAGCCATCTTTTTTAAGTTTTTTTCACCATTAAGAAATTAAGATTATTAAGTGTCAGGCTTAATTTTTTAATAATAAAGAGAATAAAAGTTTTTAGGAGCTATTTCCAGCTGTCCACTATATCTTTTGTGGCGAACCCCGCCACAAAAGGATGCCGTTCCCATCTGGGCTAGGATATCAGGAGTTAAATTGAGATATTTAGTAGTTATTCGTGGAGTTGGAATTTGGAATTTTTTAATTGGAATTTAATTTTAAAGTTATGAAACAAGAAGAATTACAAGCAATAGCTTCTCAGCTTAAACACCCAACTGGAGAAAAAGGAATCGAAATGGGTAATATGATGAATGAAACGAACATCAACATGACGCGCCATTCGATTCAGAATCTACAGATAGAAGCAGGAAATAAAATTCTGGAATTAGGTCACGGAAACGCAGGACACGTTCAATTTATATTCGAACAAGCTGAAAATATTAAATATTACGGACTTGAAATGTCTGAATTAATGTTTCAGGAAGCGCGTCAAATCAACAGAAATTATGTTTCGCAAAAACAAGCTTTCTTTTCGATTTATGAAGGAAATACAATTCCGTTTGAAGATCATTCATTCCGTAAAGTATTTACTGTAAATACGATTTATTTTTGGCAGAAACCTGAAAAATTGCTTTCTGAAATTTACAGGGTTTTGCAACCAAAAGGAATTTTATGCATCACTTTTGCTGAAGAAAGTTTTATGAAACAGCTTCCTTTTACGCAATTTGAATTTGAACTTTATAGCACTGAAAAGGTCGAAAAGCTAATTGAAAAATCGTCTTTCAAAATAATCAACAAAGAGACTTTAACAGAAAAGGTAAAAAGTAAAACCGGCGAATTGGTCGACAGAGCTTTTACTACTTTGGTTTTAGAAAAATAATAATGATGCGAATCAAGAGATTAAAATGTTGGCTATTGCTTACCTATGACACGCTAAATCTATTTTTAATTCCTTATTTCTACCAATATTTAGTGCCTACATGCACATCTTTCGCATGAATTAAAAATCATTTGAAATCCTTTTAATCAGTGCATAAAAAAAAATTTTCAGCACTCTTTTTTTGAGTAATTTAATTGATTTTTATTTCAGGTTTCTATTTCCAAATTCTAATACGGCTTAATTATGGAGGTTAAAAAAATCAATTTTCTAAAAAGTTACAGCAGTGTCTTGCTGCTTTTGGGCGGAATCATAATTGGAAGTATTTTCGGATTAGTTTTTAAAGAAAAAGTTGCCGTTATAAAACCTGTTGGAGATATATTCTTAAACTTGCTTTTTACAGCGATTATTCCGCTTGTTTTCTTTACAATAACTTCCTCTATTGCCAATTTAGAGAAAACAGAAAAGTTAGGAAAACTATTTGTTATCATGATAGCAGTGTTTTTAGGGACACTTTTGATTTCGGCTATGGTGATGATTATAGCGGTTTATTTTTTTCCTATTCATGAAAATATTATAATTACCAAAATTCCGTTGGAGAAAATCCGATCTGGGAATGTTGGCGATCAAATAGCGCAATTGCTTACGACCAATGACTTTTACGAATTATTATCCCGAAAAAGTATGTTGGCGCTCATTATTTTTTCCTTTTTAATAGGATTTGCAACTTTGCAATCAGGAGAAAAAGGGAATGCTTTCAAAAGTTTTCTGGATTCCGGAAACGAAGTCATGAAACAACTTTTGACTATGATTATGAAATTGGCTCCAATAGGTTTAGGTGCTTATTTTGCGTATCAAGTGAGTTATTACGGTCCGCAATTATTTGGTGTTTATGCCAAACCACTAGGTGTTTATTATGTAGCTTGTATCTTTTACTTTTTTGTCTTTTTTAGTTTATATGCTTTTGTAGCCGGCGGTAAAAAAGCTTTTAAAGTTTTCTGGAGTAACAATATCACACCTTCGCTGACAGCAATAGGAACTTGTAGTAGTATTGCCACCATTCCTGCAAATTTAGATGCTGCCGAAAAAATGGGCATTCCTAAACATGTCCGCAATTTGGTTATTCCTTTGGGAGCACCTTTACATAAAGACGGTTCGAGCATGTCGTCTATTCTAAAAATCACATTTCTTTTTGCCATGTTTGGTAAAGATTTTACTTCACCATCAACCATACTTTTAGCATTGGGAATTACGGTAATTGTTTCGATTGTAGAAGGCGGAATCCCGAACGGTGGTTATATAGGAGAAGTTTTGGCCATTACCGTTTACGGACTACCAATGGAACAAGCTTTACCTGTAGCCATGATTTTAGGAACTCTCGTTGACCCAATTGCTACTTTATTAAATGCCAACGGCGATGTAATTTCGTCTATGATGGTCTCGCGATTCTCTGAAAAAACCAAGTGGTAAAAAGTAAGTTTTCAAAACAAATCCATCTACTTTAAATTAAAAATCAGTATTAATCTGCTTAATCTGTATGATCTGTGAGCTATTTTTAGCAACAGAGAATTTACAGTCAGGCATTAAAAATAATATATAATGAATGTAATCCTTCAACACGATCTAAATGATCTCGAAAATATACTTAATCACGCAAAACGACAAGGATTAGATTTTTTGAATGACCTTGAAAATATTCCAACCTCAACTAAATATACCATCGACCCAACCCGAGATTTAAATGAAAAGGGTTTAGGATCATTAGCAGCTTTGCAAGAATTTAAAGAAAGATTAGCACCATTGATGGTTGCTTCGTCCGGACCAAGATATTTGGGTTTTGTAACTGGTGGTTCAACTCCGGCTTCGATTGTGGGAGATTGGTTAGCATCAGTTTATGATCAAAATACGCAAGCAATAAAAGGGCAAGGTGGAGTTTCGGCTTTAATAGAATTTGAAACCATCAATTTATTGTTGCAGTTATTAGACTTGCCAAAATCATTTTTAGGAGGCTTTGTAACGGGGGCAACAATGTCAAATTTTACGTGTTTGGGAGTCGCAAGACAATGGTTTGGAGCACAATCAGGCAAAGACTTTGCAAAGACCGGAATAACCGAAACCATTCATGTTTTGTCCGCAACGCCACATTCTTCTTCAATAAAAACATTATCAATGTTAGGTATTGGAAGTAATAATTACACAACAATTAAAACCATTGAGGGTAATCGCGAAGCCATTGATATAATTGATTTAGAAGAAAAAATTAAAGAATTAAACGGAAAACCTTTTATTCTGATTTCGAGTGCAGGAACAGTAAATACAGCTGATTTTGATGATTTTGTGGAAATTGCAAAACTTAAAGAAAAATACAATTTTTGGTGGCACATTGATGCTGCTTTTGGTGGTTTTGCCGCGGTTTCAGAAAAATTTAAACATCTTATAGAAGGATGGGAAGGTGCAGACAGTATTACGATCGACTGTCATAAATGGCTTAATGTTCCTTATGAAAGTGCTTTTTATCTAATTAAAGAAAAGCATGTAAATCTTCAAACAGAAACGTTTCAGAATTCGAATGCACCTTATTTAGGAAATCCGTTAGAAAACTTTAATTACCTGAATGTATTACCTGAAAATTCACGTCGTTTACGAGCTTTACCGGTTTGGTTTTCTTTAGTCGCGTACGGAAAAGAAGGTTTTCAGGATATTGTAGAAAATAGTACGGCCTTGGCATTGCATTTTGCAAATGAACTAATCGAAGATGATAATTTCGAACTTTTGGCACCAATTCGGCTTAATAATGTTTGCTTTACTTTAAAAGGAGATCATAATCAGGAAAAAGTAAATCAGTTTTTGACCCTTTTGAATGATAAAGGGAAAGTTTTTATGACCCCAACTGTATATCAAAACAGAAAAGGAATCAGAGCTTCTTTTGTAAATTGGAGAACATCCGAAGCTGATATTAAAATAATAATAAAAGAGTTGAAAGAAACTATTCTGGATTTAGAAATATAGCTCATTTTTAATTTTTTAAAAGCCCGCTTTACTATTTAAAGCGGGCTTTTTTATGTTTTTTATGAAATGAAACTTGAATTTTAACTTTTGAAGAATTAAAATTTAAGCAAATCTTAAGTTAAAACTAATTATTCATTAAGAAATCTGTCGTTTTTTTATTGATTTGTCTATTTCAAAGTTAATCACTGTATTTATTTAGAATAATTAAAAATAACTTGCAATTGCTATTTATTGATGTTAATTTTGTGCCAAATTAATTTCAACATTAGGTAATGAAAATAAATAGAATATTCGTCTTAATCCTGGTACTGTTAAGTTCAATTCAAGGTTTTTCACAAAATAACAAAACAAAATTAACTGGAATAATTCTAGGAAATGACAGCCAGCCTGTCGAAGGTGTTTCAGTAGCATTAAAAGGTACCGCTTATTCCACACTAACGAATGAGAAGGGAGAATACGAAATTTTAGCAGAACCGCAGAATTATATTTTATCCATTACTTACATTGGATATAAACCAAAGCAAATAAAAATCAATTTAAAAGAGGCAGATCAAACAATTCCAACCGTAACTATTGAAGAAGATATGGCTGCGTTGGATGAAGTTCAGGTAAAAGGAATTTCGAAAGTAACTAAAATCAAAGAATCTGCTTTTCAGGTTAATGCGGTCGATACGAGAGCAATGGCCAATATTACATCCAATTTGAGTCAGATATTAAATAAAACTACCGGAGTAAAAGTTAGGGAGCAAGGTGGTATGGGATCTGATTTTGAATTTTCTATTAATGGTCTGTCTGGTAGTGCTGTAAAGTTTTTTATAGATGGTGTGCCTTTGGATATTATGGGAAGCTCAATGTCGTTAAACAACATACCGGTTAATTTATCTGAAAGAATTGAAGTATATAAAGGTGTAGTGCCAGTAAACTTAGGCTCTGATGCTTTGGGGGGTGCCGTAAATATAATTACGAATCAACAAATATCAGATTATTTTGATATGTCTTATAGTTTCGGATCTTTTAATACACATAGTGCCTCATTGACAGGTCAGGTTCGTAATAAAAAATCAGGACTGACTTTTAAAGCTTCCGGTTTTTTAAATTATTCTGATAATGATTATAAAATGAGAGATGTACAGGTAATAGAAGTTATTGATAAAGATAATTCTCGTTTTGTTAATGGTGATTTTAAAAGATTCAATGATCAATATAAGGCTGCTATGGGGCAGGCTGAAGTAGGTTTCGTTGATAAATCTTGGGCTGATGTGTTCTTTGTTGGAGGAAGTTATTCGGCGACAGAAAAAGGAATACAGACAGGTACTAACCAGGACGTAGTATACGGTCAGGTGCGCAGAGGTGGAGATGCTTATTCATTTTCACTACGATATTTAAAAAAGAATTTGTTTACAAAAGATCTTGATTTAAGCTTTTTTTCTTCCTATTCAGACGATCAATATACTATTACAGATACTGCGTTTAGAAAATATTATTGGGATGGAAGTTATGTACCTACTACTTCTTCAGAAATGGGAGGACCGGCAACTAAATGGAATATTCAACGTCCAAAATATTTTATTGGATCGAATCTTAGCTATAAAATAAACGATAATAATTCGTTAAGCCTTAACTATACTTTAGATAAGGTAGACAACAAAACTTATGACGAATTGCTTACGGATAAAGATCATAATCCTGGGAAACTTACAAAAAATATTATAGGGCTATCTTATCAACAGAATTTCTTCGAAGAAAAACTGACCAACACGTTTTTCGGAAAATATTACGGTATGTTGTTAGAACAACCTTTTGCTATTACTGATTCCGGAAGTGGAGCGGGCCAAACCGTTAAAGATAACAATGGTTATACGGGATATGGAATTGCTACACGTTATAAAATAACCTCATCTATAGGTGTAAAAGCATCTTATGAAAAAGCATATCGCTTACAAAGAGTAGATGAAGTATTTGGTAATGGATACTCGGTTGTGGCAAATCCTGCCCTTAAGCCAGAGAATAGTAACAATTATAATGTGGGAGCTTATTGGAAAAATGAAGCGGAAAATCACCATTTTTTTGTTGAAACAGGAGGATATTTAAGAAATGCAAAAGGCTTTATTTCTGCAGTTGTTTATCAATCAAATAGTCAAATAAGCAGATTCGAAAATACGTCAAATGTTCTGATCAAAGGACTTGAGGCTGATATTAAGTACAATTATCAGAATAAAATAAACGCCGGAATAAATTTTACTTATCAAAGCACGGTCGACAACACAAAATATCCTAATGGATCAAATTCAGGAACAATATCAGCTACCTACAAAGATGACTTGCCTAACAGACCATGGATGTTTGGTAATGCGAATTTAGGATATAGAAAATCCGACTTCATTAAAAAAGGAAATAATCTACAGTTTAATTGGGATTTACAATATACTCACTGGTACTATCTTACATGGGAAAACTACGGGACAAAAGAAGGGAAAAGTACAATTCCTGATCAATATATACAAAATGCCTCTGTTTCTTATTCTATGAATGAAGGAAGGTATAATATTTCATTAGAGTGTAACAATCTAACAAATGATCTGGCTTATGATAATTTTAGACTACAAAAGCAAGGGCGCTCATTTTCAATTAAATTTCACTATTTCCTAAAATAACATTGAACGAAATTATTTTTTAATAACTACATATAAAACATTTAAACATGAAACGATTAATTAAACCCTCTTTTTATTTTCTATTTATTAGTACGCTAATAATGGGTACAACTATTTCCTGCTCTAGCAATGATGATTCTGGAAGTGATGATTCTGGAAGCGATGGAAAAGCTGATTATGCGCTATGGCTGCAATTAGGTAGCTGGCCAAATACAACTCAGTACATTGTAGGGGTTGATGATTTAAGTAAAGGTAGTGTTAGTTTAGTAGGTAATGGTGCCGAAGTTACCAGTAAGGCAGATTATGGTATTATTGCCAAAAACGGATTTTACTACTATCCAAGTACAAGTTCTAACTTTGGTAAAATGACTAAATTCGAATTTAAGAACAATCAATTAGCTGTTGTAAAAGAAGTACCTTTTACATATCAAAAATCTATAAATTGTTATACATGGGTAGATGATAATACGCTACTATTGTTTGGTACGAATGGTGATGGAAACAAAGTTTTATATACTGTTGTAAATGCTACAACACTTGAAATTAAAAATGGAGAATTGGCATTGCCAGCGATTCCAACTGGATATTCTTCTTATAATCAAGGTAATATTGAATACTCAAACGGAAAAATATATGTAGCATTCTCTAATATGGCTATTTGGCCTGCACTTGCTGAATCAGGTATGAATATTGCCGTAGTAAATTATCCAAGTTTCGCTGTTGAAAAAGTTATCGAAAGCACTGATGCTGATGGTAATGGAGGTTCTAATATGTGGATGCCTACTTCTTGTACTGATGAGGCTGGTGATGTTTACATGATGTTTTTTGCTGATTGGATGACTACTAAAGAAAGTCCAACAAAAATATTTAGAATTAAAAAAGGTACAAGTGCAATAGATGCTACTTATAATTTTAACCTTGGTACTGCCTTAGGAGGAGAAACTGCCAGCGGATTTTGGTATGTTGGTAATGGTAAAGCAATTGTTAAATACTTAGATTCAAAAATAGTAGCAGCAAGTCCTTCGACATTGTTTAACACTAAATTTGCCTTGATTAATATCGCGACAAACTCGGTAATTAAAAAATTAGACTTACCTGCAGATAAAGGAAGCCAATTACAAAATGTAATTACATCTGATGGTAAAGTATTTATTCAGGTGAATGCTGAAACTACTAAAGATTATGTTTGGGAAGTGAATACTACAACAGGTGCTGTAACTCCGGGTGTAGAAATTGTTGGCGGTTATGATTATATTTTACGTTTAGATAATTTGAAATAATCTAAGTAAAAAAATTACAAATACTATATTATTTTTTTGAACCGCAGGCAATTTAGGTGGCTTGTGGTTTTTTATCTTTTATATTCCTTTAAATATGTTTTCTTCATCATCAGAATCAAAAAATAAAAAAAATAAAAAATCACGGTTTAGTAAAATAAATGCCTGGTTGCATTTATGGCTTGGGTTAGCATCTGGAATAATCGTGTTTATTATGGGAATTACTGGTTGTATTTTGGTTTTCGAACAAGAAATCAAAGCCCTGACATCACCCTATTTAAATGTTGAAGCTGAAGGTCAGGATAAATTATTACCGCCTTCCAAAATTTACGCTGCAGTTCATAAAGCATTACCTAATAAAGAAATTCATGGCGTTTGGTATAATGGTTTAGATAAATCAATTAAGGTCGATATCGAATCGGATTCGTTGATTTATGTAAATCCGTATAACGGTAAAATTACCGGAATGGTACATCATGAAGATTTTTTTCATTTTATGGATGAAGGGCATCGTAATCTTTGGTTAGAGCGTGAAATTGGTTCGCAAATAACTGCATGGGCAACTGTAGTCTTCTTCTTTTTGCTCATAAGCGGACTGATACTTTGGTTCCCGAAAAAATGGAATAAAACAACCCGAAACGCTAGTTTTAAAATAAAATGGGATGCCAAATTCAAACGTCTTAATTATGACTTACATAATGTTATGGGATTTTATACGCTGATTTTGGCCATGCTGATCGCTTTTACAGGATTGTTGATGAGTTTTCATTGGTTGCGTGAAAGTACCTATTGGATAGCCGGAGGATGGGCTGACGAAAAAGACAAGAAAGAACAAGTTGTTGCAGTAAAAAAAGACACTTTATCACAACAGCAATTAGATAAATTGGCTGGAGCCGATATTATTTGGAAGAAAGTAAGAACAGAAATTGCGAAGGAAAATAAAGAAGCCGTTATCATTCATTTTCCGGATGAACCAAAAGATGATTTCTATGCCTGTACAGATATGAATAAAGGAGTTTGGAGAGATTTATATTTTAATTCCCAAACATTAGAATTACTTCCAAGTTCGCAGGACTACATTGGCGATGCCCGTTTTTCAAAATGGTTAATGCGATCCAATTATAGTCTTCATGTTGGTGCAATTGGAGGCATACCAACCAAAATTGTCTATTTTTTAGGCAGTTTAATATGTGCCAGTTTGCCTGTTACCGGATTTTATATCTGGTGGGGAAGAAAGAAAAAACAAAAAACCAAAGTATAATTCGGCTTTAATTTTATTTACTTTTTTGTTGGTTAGTGCTTAAAAGTCTTTTGGTAGAAGTAACATTCTTCAAAGGACTTTTTATGCGTTTTTAGATATAATAGAAATCTCAAAATCTATCTCATTGTCAGACTGAGCGAAGTCGAAGTCCCTCAAAGTGATTCAGCATACGGGACTTCGACTTCGCTCAGTCTGACATTCGTATAGTATAAAACAGTAAAAATAAACCAGCGCAAATCCGTTTAAATCCGTATCATCCGTGTGCCATTTTCGCCAACATTCGCAAGTAATTTATCAACTAAAAACAGAAAGAGCCCGCTAACTACAACAGGCTCTTTTCCATCAAAAAAAAACAAAAACAAGGAAACTAAAGATCCAAAATATTAAATTCTATATGTAAAAGCTATTGTTGCAATACGGTTATCCAGGTCATACCTTTTGTTGATACTCGTTTGTGCAATAACTGAATTGATGTGGAAATTATTGGTGTTGAAAATATCAGTAACATTCAGTTTGATAGTACCTTTTTTGGCAAGCACTTGTTTCGAAATTCCGATACTGAAATCAAAGAAAGCATCTCGTTCATATATACCAAGATTTGATTTTGACTGATACTGTGCGTTAGCTTCGGCTTTCCAGCTTTCTGTAATAGTAAAGGAGTTTTGTACGCTTAAATTCAAGGTAACAATTGGGTCAATTTTATCTGTATTCACCACATTGCCCATAAATTTATTTTCGAAAATATTAAAAAGCGTGTTTACAGACCACCATTTATAAATTTCAGCTGTATTGGTAATATTAGCTCCGTAATTATACGATTTGTCTACATTAATCTGAGACGTTACTGTTGTGTTATCGGCCGGATTGTAAACATACACTTCGGTAAAAACATCTTTGGTTTTGCTAAAGTATAATGAAGCCATAAAAGCACTTTTCCAGGCATATCCAATTTCTGCAGAATGTGTGATTTCAGGAACCAGATTCGGATTTCCCTGAGAGTAATTAAACGAATCATCATAAAAACGAAACGGATTCAAATCGAACTGACTTGGTCTGTTGATTCTTTTACTATATGAAGCATGTATCGAATGATTGCTGCTCAGTTCATATTTCATAGAAACACTCGGGAACCATTTTAAATAATCGTCTTTATGCTCTTCATTCAGCGTTTTTTGTAAAATGTTTATCGCAGTATATTCAGAACGTAAACCACCCTGAATATTCAATTTTTCCATTTGATACTTAAAGTTGGCATAAGCCGCATAAATTTGTTCTTTGTATTCAAAATGATTGGTCGAATTAACATCTACAATCCATTGGTTGTTTTCGTTGTATTCGTAAACCGATGGGTTGTCATTGTTTTTTACACTGGCTTTAAAACCCCATTCGATAGATTGTTTTTCTTTTAATGGATTTGTAAAATCAACCTTTCCGGTAAAAACCTTCAATTGCGACGGAATAAACCCTCTTCGGTCATTAATGTTATTGGTGCTCAAAGGATCTATATTCGTAGCACTCTGAAACTGATTCGATCTGAATTTCGAAGTTTCATATTCAAAATCAAAAGACATATTTTTTCCTTCGGTATTAAATTTATGAACCCCTGAAAAAGCATACGTATAATCATTCCATTTCTCTTTGCTGTCATTGTAGGTCGAGGCATCAAATTGTACCTGATCCATAGCGTTAAGCAACGTATTTCTACCGTTGGCCATGTTTTCGTAACGACCTAATTTAGCATCAACATAAACTTCTAAATTCGTTTTAGGAGAAACTTCATAAGTTGTTCCTATTTTAAAATTGTTCGAAGTCAATGGCTCATCAGTAGTTGAGGTTTGATGGTTTTTTGTCGAAATGGTCTGGCGGGTTGCATCAGTATATTGATTTTGGTCAAATTCTTTACGTTCTTCTTCGCCCCTAAAAGTATAGCTGTAGTTTCCGTAAACACCAAATTTTTCTTTATTGTAACTTAAGTTGGCGCCAGAATTGGTTCTGTTTTTTCGGCCTCTTCCATAATTGGTAAAAACAGTTCCTTTAAGTCCGCCCGCATTTGGTTTCTTTAAAATAATATTGATAATTCCGGCTTTTCCGGTGGCATCATATTTAGAAGAAGGATTGGTAATCACTTCTATTTGTTTGATGTTTGATGAGGTGGTCGATTTTAAATAATTGGCTAGTTCTTTTTGCGAAAGCTGCGTTAATTTGCCATTTATCATTACACCAACGCCTTGTTGTCCGCGAATCGATAATTCGCCATCCTGAGACACGACAACTCCCGGAGCGCGCGATAAAACATCCAATGCAGTTCCGCCTTCAGAAACAATACTGTTTTCAACATTAAAAATTAGTCGATCTGATTTTTGAGTATATAGAACTTTCTTTTTTGTAATTACAATTTCATCTAGTGCATTGATAGAAGTTTCGACTATACTATCAGTTTCTTTTTCTGTCTGCGAGTAACCGTAGACCGAAAAAGCGAGCATAAGAGATGTTACAATATTCTTCATGATATTTGGATTTGATTTTTTTGGGAGTAAGGCTTTTAATGTGATGCTAGATTTGTGGGGAGGAGGACTTTATCATTTAAGAAGAAATGCTCAGTCTAAAACGATTTGTTCTAATTTATCAGAAAGTAATTTTAGAAGATGTAGAAAATACTTAGATAGTTTTAAAAAATAAGATGAAATAAAGCTGAATACAGAGAACATTTTAGTGGTATTTTGAAGTTTCAATGTTCAAATATAATACTATTTATAACAAGTCTAAATAAAAATAGTTAAAATTTGTCTGTGATATCATAACGAATTGATAATTAGTCTTTCGCGATTTATTAAAAATGAATAAAGTATCCTAAAAACCAAATTTTGATAATGAAGCCATTAAAAGCAAGCCTGCGTTTAAAAAAGTAATAGATCAATTCCAAACCTGTAAAGTGGGAAAAAAAATTTACCCAAAGCTCGCGAGGTTTTGCTATTAGCTTTTAAAAGTAAAAGTTCGCAATCCCGATAGCTATCGGGATTGGATTAACTTAGCTTTGCGAACTCTGTGCTTTCTAAAGGCTCTTATATAAAAATCTTTGTGTTCTCTGCGGTAAAATAATTAGTGAAAGTAAGATCAGAAAGTATTGCAAAAAAAAGTCAATTATTTCTATAAGAGAAACAATTGACTTTTATCTGTAAACTGAGACTGAAAACTGAAAACTCTATTTAGTAATTTCTCTAAATACGGCTTCGAGGTTTTTATTTTTTTGATTGAGCTGTAATGTTTTCAAACCATTTTCGTTGGCAAAATCAAAAATAGCCGGACGCATATCTTTTTCGGCAACAAAAGTGAGTTCCCAGGTCATATCGTGAATATTTTTATATGAGGTAATATTTTCAAGCTTTGCCAGAAGTTGTTCCTGAATCTGATAGTCAAATTCTACTTCGATAACTTGTTCTTTATTTTCAGATACTAAATGATCTAATTTTTTATCGGCAACAATTTGTCCTTTGTCAATAATAATGACACGATCGCAAATAGCTTCGACTTCCTGCATAATATGAGTCGATAAAAAAACTGTTTTATCTTTTCCCACATTTTTAATTACGTTACGAATTTCCATTAACTGATTCGGGTCCAAACCAGTAGTTGGTTCATCAAGAATTAAAACATCCGGATTGTGTAACAAAGCATTCGCAAGTCCCACACGCTGGCGGTATCCTTTAGACAACTGTGCTATTTTTTTATGGCTTTCCGGTGTCAGTCCTGTCAGTTGAATTACTTCTTCGATTCTTGATTTTGGAACCTGATAAACATCGGCATTAAAAGCCAAATACTCACGAACATACAAATCCAGATACAACGGATTATGTTCCGGTAAGTACCCAATAGAACGCTGAACTGACTTTGCGCTCGTCATGACATCATGACCATTTACAAGTGCTGAACCGCCATCGGCAAGTAAATAAGTAGTCAAAATTTTCATTAAAGTAGATTTTCCTGCTCCGTTTGGACCAAGAAATCCAACGATTTCTCCTTTTTGAATAGAGAACGAAATTGAATTTAATGCTTTTTGAGTTCCGTAACTTTTTGATATGTTGTTTACTTCTATCGACATGACTTTTTATTTGCTACAAAAGTAAACAGAAATAGTTTTGATTACTAAATTTTGCCTTTTAAAGAATCGAATTTAAAAATGAATTATTCAGGAACAGTGGCATCTTTATTGTTAAAGGAGTATTAAAATTTATAAATATCACAATGAAAAAAATGTTAGTTGTTCTTGCATTAGCTATGTTTAGCTTTGCAAATGCTCAAAAAGGGTCTATTTTAGTTATGGGAAGTATTGAGTACAATTCTCAAAATGTATCAAATGCAGGTTCTGAAACTAAAGAGAATTATTTTGGTTTTTCTCCTAAAGTAGGTTATCAATTTCACGAAAACTGGACTGCGGGTATTGAAGCAGGAGTTGGTTCTTCAAAAAGAGAATTTGGTAATACTGAGGCTAAAGTAAATGATTTCTCTTTAGGAGGTTTTTTACGTTATTCTAAGCCATTAAATCAAACTTTTTCTGCCTATGCTGATTTAGGAGTTGGTTACCAAAGTACAAAAGAAACAAATACTGTTGGACCAATTTCTGGAATTAATAAAGGAGATGGTTTTTATATTGATGTTACTCCTGCAATTTTCATTAATGTTAATAAAGGATTTGGTTTAAACTTCAATATTGGAGGTTTAGGGTATAATACTTATAATTTTGATGGAAATACCGGTAACGGAGATAACGTTAAAAACTTTAATTTCACTTTCGGAAAAGCATTTTCTGTAGGGATCTCAAAAAATTTCTAATTTTTAGGAATATATTTCAATTTCGAAAAGCACTCCAATTTGGAGTGCTTTTTTTGTTTTTTAAGTTTTTTCTTTACAGAAATGTTAAGCCAATATTTTTACCTTATTTCTTTAATGTGATGATTTTAACAAATTGTTACTAAATGTGTTGTAGATGGATATTGGTATTTTTGTTGTTGTGTCTATGTAAATTTTAATAATCATTTACATATGAAAAAAATGCTACTTATTCTTGCATTAGCTACGGTAAGCTTCGCAAATGCTCAAAAGGGAACAGTTTTAGTTGGTGGAAACATTGGGTATAATTCTCAAAAAATTGACCGCCCAATCGCTGAAGCGAAAACAAATACGTTTGAGTTTTCTCCAAAAGTGGGTTATCAGTTTCACGATAACTGGACATTGGGTGCTGAATTTACGATTCAGTCTACAAAAAGTGATAATGGAGGAGGAGAAGGTAAATTTAATGCTTACAAATATGGTGCGTTTGTACGCTATTCGGTTCCGTTAAGTGAGACATTTTCTGTATTTGCTGATTTAGGAGCTGGTTTTCAAAATCAAAAATCAAAAAATTATGAAAATGGAAATCTTGTTGGTAAAAGTAAAGCAGATGGTATGTACGTAGGCATTACTCCGGCTCTTTTTATTAACATGAAAAAAGGTTTTGGTTTAAACTTCGGCATTGGTGGTTTAGGTTACGAAACAATGAATGTTGAGAATAACGGGGGAGATAATAGCCGTTTCTACTTCAATTTTGGTAAAACAGTTAATATTGGAGTTTCTAAAAACTTCTAAATTAAATTAAGTTTTAGATTAAATCAAAGCACTTCAATTGAAGTGCTTTTTATTTGTAATTATAACATCTACATCTCCCTGAAAATAAAAATTTCTCGTTTAGCCCCGATAGAAGCGGTATCCTGTTGTGGCGGGGTTCGCCATAACAGATATAGTGGATAGCGGGACAAAAGGTGTTTTGTAAAACTGAAATTTTTCTGCTTCAAAAAAAAACTAAACGCAAAAATGCCAACAAAAGTGAAGTCGGAAAAATTCATAACTACAAGAATTCCGACTCCACCAGTTGGCACTAAAAAACAAAAATATTTCTAATAAAAAATGATTAATTTACAGGAGTTTCAACAGCAGATCTCATTTCCTGAGCAGCTGCAACCATTTCGATCAAAGCTTTTTTGGTTTCATCCCAGTGGCGTGTTTTTAAACCACAATCAGGATTCACCCATAATTGATCTACCGGAATTACAGCCGAAGCTTTTTCTAACAAACGAACCATTTCGGTACTTGACGGAACACGCGGTGAGTGAATATCGTAAACTCCGGGTCCTATTTCGTTAGGATATTTAAAGTTGGCAAAAGCATCTAAAAGTTCCATTTGAGAGCGTGAACATTCGATTGTGATCACGTCAGCATCCATATCGGCAATATTCTGGATAATATCGTTGAACTCGCTGTAGCACATATGCGTATGAATTTGCGTGTCGTCGTTTACACCGCTTGCAGAAATTCTAAAAGCTTTTACAGCCCAATCCAGGTAATTTGCCCATTCTTCTTTTCGTAAAGGCAATCCCTCGCGAATGGCCGGCTCATCGATCTGGATGATTTTAATTCCTGCTTTTTCAAGATCGACAACTTCATCACGAATTGCCAAAGCAATTTGAGTGCAAGTCTCAGAACGTGGTTGGTCGTTACGAACAAATGACCATTGCAAAATCGTTACAGGACCAGTAAGCATTCCTTTTACCCATTTTGAGGTCAAAGATTGTGCATATTTAGACCACTTTACGGTCATTGGATTTGGTCTCGAAACATCACCATAAATAACCGGAGGTTTCACGCAACGACTACCATAACTTTGTACCCATCCGTTTTTTGTAAAAGTAAAACCTGCCAATTGTTCCCCAAAATATTCCACCATATCGTTACGTTCGAATTCTCCGTGAACCAGAACATCGATTCCGGTTTCCTCCTGAAAACGAATCGTAGCTTCGGTTTCTTTCTCGATCAAGTCGTTGTATTGTTCGGTAGTTAGTTCCCCTTTTTTAAATTTCGCTCTCCAGCTTCTCACTTCAGCTGTTTGAGGAAAAGATCCAATAGTGGTGGTAGGGAACAAGGGCAGGTTTAAGGCTTCGATCTGACTCTTTCTTCTCGCAGCAAAAGTACTTTTACGTTTGTCATCTGTTGCTGTAATTGAGGCAACACGCGCTTTAACTTCATTATTATGAATTAATGTTGAGGTTTTACGATTGTCGTTGGCAATTTTGTTTCTTTCGTAAGCAACAGAGTTTTGTTCAATGGTTTCGTTAGAAGCCAATTGTTTTAATACTACAACTTCATTGATTTTTTGTTTGGCAAAAGCCAGCCATTGTTTGATTTCAGGAGTAAGTGTTTCATCGTTTGTTTCTAAATCTAAATCGCACGGACTATGAATTAAAGAACATGATGGTGCTACCAGAATTCTGTTTTCGCCTAAAGCATCGGTTGCTTTTTTGATTAAATCTAAAGATTTCTTGTAATCGTTTTTCCAGATATTTCTTCCGTCAACCACTCCCAAAGAAAGATTTACATTTGGAGCCAGTTTTCCTGATTCTAAAATATCATCTAATTGAGACGGGCAACGTACTAAATCTAAATGAAAAGTATCTACTGGCAAAGCCAATGCCGTTTCAAGATTTTCTCCAAAACAATCAAAATAATTCGCCAGAACGATTTTAATATTCGGGAAACGTTCGTTGATTTGGTTGTACACTTTCGTGAAAGTATGACGCTCTTTGTCGGTTAAGTTTAAAGCTAGGAAAGGTTCATCTAATTGAATGTATGCAACTTTTTCTGCTTGTAATTTTTCGAAAATTTCGAAGTAAACAGGCAGTAATTTATCGATAAGATCAATTCGGTGAAAACCCTCTTCTTTTTCTTTTCCTAAAAGCAAATAAGAAATGGGTCCTATTAAAACCGGTTTTGTAGCAATTTTTAAAGCACTTGCTTCTTTGAATTCATTGATTATTTTTTCTGAAAACAATTCGAATTTTTGATTCTTGGTAAATTCAGGAACAATATAGTGATAGTTGGTATCGAACCATTTTGTCATTTCCATGGCTACGACATCCTGGCCGTCTTTTTGAGCTCCTCTAGCCATCGCAAAATACAAATCCACAGAGGAGTTTGTTTTTGCCAGTTCGTGGTATCTTTCAGGTATTGCTCCCAAAGTTAAAGTAAGATCGAGTACTTGGTCATAAAAAGAAAAATCATTAGACGGAATCAAATCTACTCCGGCTTCAGCTTGTAAATGCCAGTTTTTGCGACGAATGTCTTTTCCCGTCTGGAGCAATTCATCAACCGAAAGTTGTCCAGCCCAATACAATTCACAGGCTTTTTTTAATTCTCTGTTGCTACCAATTCTTGGATAACCTAAATTATTTGTTTTCATTTTTGTTTCAGTATTTTTTACTGAACAAATTTATTGTTTTAGGTTTTATAACTTATATTTGATAATTATTTCAGTAAATTGTATTTTATAAATATCTTATTGCAGATTATATTACTGACGAATCTCTTTAAAAACAATTTTAGCAGTAAAAAACACTATGGAAAACTTAGATAAAACCGATTTGTTGATCCTAAAATACCTTCAGGAGAACTCCAATATCAATACAAAAGACCTTGCAAGTAAATTATTCTTAACTGTTACTCCTGTTTACGAGCGTATAAAAAGACTCGAACGTGACGGGTTTATTACAAAATATGTAGCATTGCTGGATAAGAAAAAAATGAACCGCGGAATGACTGTCTTTTGTAATGTCCGCTTAAAAGAACATGCGAAAAATGTGGGAAGTAATTTTGTAAAAGATATTGTAGCACTTCCTGAAATTATAGAATGCTATAACATTGCAGGCGATTATGACTTTATGCTTAAAATTTTGGTTCAGGATATGGCTAGTTATCAGGACTTTGTAATGAATAAGTTATCGACTATCGAAAATATAGGAAACACCAACAGTATTTTTGTAATGGGAGAAATAAAACACAGTACAGCATTAGAATTTTAATTTTTTTTACAACGTTTTCGTAAATTTTTATTGGTATTTTGATGAAAACAAGATAAAAATCACGTTTTCTGTTAGTCTTGACTTCTAAATTTGTAAGACGCATATTAAATATGGCGCCTTATGATAAAAATAAATAAATGGGTGATTGCATCAGCAGGAATGTTATTGCAATTATCAATAGGTTCAATTTACGCTTACAGTGTCTGGATTAATCCAATTAACGAATTAAACGGCTGGGATGCCCATCAACTAAAACTTTCATTTAGTTTGGCCATCTGTTTTTTAGGCCTTACGGCCGCTTTTATGCAAAAATTTGTTCGAAAAATTGGACCTAAAAAAGCAGGATTACTTGCCGCATTGTTTTTTGGAGTAGGTTTAATAGGAAGCGGATTTGCTATTGCAGAAAAGTCATTACTATTGTTTTACTTATTTTATGGCGTAATAAGCGGTATAGGTTTAGGATTTGGATACATAACGCCTATCGCAGTTGTTGTAAAATGGTTTCCTGAAAAGCCCGGCTTTGCAGGCGGATTGGTTATTATGTCTTTTGCCGTGGGATCGATATTAGCTTCAAGACTTATTTTGCCTCTAGTAGAATTAGTGAGTGTTCCTGGTGCTTTTTATTTATTAGGCACCGCTTATTTTTTAATAATGGTGTTGGCATCATTATTCCTTATACTTCCTGTTTCCAGTACTCAGATCGAGAATACTGTACAAGATAATGCTACTATTCCTTTAAAAGTATTACTAAAAGACGTTCGTTTTTATGGTCTTTGGTTCATGCTTTTTTTTAATACAATCTGTGGTATTGCTTTGATTTCTATTGCAGCACCAATGGCAAAACAATTAATACATATTACGGATAGCCAGGCGATTAATTTTGTTGCTTTTATCGGTTTTTTTAACGGATTTGGGAGATTGTTCTGGTCCAGTATTTCTGATAAAATTGGCAGATGGTCTACTTTCTTTTTGTTTTATACAATAGGAGCCTGTTGCTTTCTGGTTTTAAGTCAGACAAGTTCTCCAATATTATTCCAATTAATGATATTTATTATTATTAGTTGTTATGGTGGTGCATTTGCAACAATCCCAGCTTTTGTTAAGGATATTTATGGGCCAAATAAAATGAGCTCGCCTTTTGGTTTTATATTAATAGCCTGGTCAGTAGCAGCCTTTGTTGGTCCGGGATTAATTGGACTAACTAATGATTACACAACAATTTTTTATTTGTTTGCCGGAATTCTGATGTTTACTGCCATTATGTGCGTAATATTAAAACAAAAGCTTATTTATAAAGAATAATTACGAATTTTATAAAAATAAGCTTTGTTTATGATTATTATCATGATTTTAAGCTTAAAAAGTGTCTAAATTTGAGTATATAATAAACGCAATTAAATTATTTTGAGTTATGAAAGCAAGTGTCGAAAAAATGGTATTTACACCCGGAAAATGGGGGGCATCAGTGAACGTTCAGGATTTTGTTTTAAAAAACATTACTCCTTATGAAGGGGATTCTTCTTTTTTATCGGGACCATCTGCAAAAACTACCAATTTATGGAATATCTGTAAAGAGGCTTTATTAAAAGAACGAGCAAATAACGGATGTTCAGCCATAGATGTAGAAACAATCTCAACAATTAATGCATTTAAGCCAGGCTACATTAATAAAGAAGATGAAGTGGTTGTGGGTTTGCAAACAGATCTATTGTTGAAACGAGCAATGAAACCTTTTGGAGGTATTAAATTGGTTGAATCTGCTGTAAAAGAAAGAGGATTGCAAGTTTCTGATCGTGTAATCGATATTTTTAACTACGCTAAAAATCATAACGAAAAAGTTTTTGATGCTTATGATAAAGAAATTAGGGATTATCGTTCTAAACATATATTGACAGGTTTACCTGACAATTATGCCCGCGGACGTATCATTGGTGATTTCCGTCGTATGGCCTTATATGGGGTTAATCAGCTTATTGCTTTTAAAAGAGAAGATCATAATAAGGTTGGCGGTGAAATGACGGAACATAAAGTTCGTTTACGTGAAGAAATTTCGGCTCAAATTAGTGCCTTGCAGGATATGCTTATAATGGCTGCTGATTATGGTTTTGATATTTCACTTCCTGCGCAAAATGCAAAAGAAGCTGTTCAATGGGTTTATTTTGCTTATTTAGCTGCAGTTAAAGAACAAGATGGAGCTGCAATGTCTTTAGGAAACGTATCTTCATTCCTTGATATTTATATAGAAAGAGACCTTAAAGAAGGATTAATTTCAGAATTTGAAGCACAGGAATTGGTAGATCAGTTTGTAATGAAATTGAGAATGGTGCGCCATTTAAGACCTGGAGCTTATGATGAAATTTTTGGAGGAGACCCAACCTGGGTAACAGAATGTATTGGAGGTATGTTTAATGACGGAAGAACGAAAGTAACCAAAACTTCATTCAGATTCCTTCAGACATTATATAATTTAGGAGCTTCTCCTGAACCAAATTTAACGGTTTTATGGTCAGATGATCTTCCGCAGGGATTTAAAGATTTCTGTGCGCAAGTATCAATTGATACATCATCAATTCAATACGAAAATGATGATTTGATGAGACCAAATAGAGGTTCTGATGATTACGGAATTGCTTGTTGTGTATCGCATCAGGAAATTGGTAAATCAATTCAGCACTTTGGGGCACGTGCCAATTTGCCAAAAGCATTATTAATTGCTTTAAACGGAGGTAGAGAAGAACGTGGCGGAGCATTAATCATGAAAGATATTCCGTTTATTCACGACGAAGTATTAGACTATAATGTAGTAAGCAATGTATTTAAACGTACGCTAAAAGAGGTTGCCAGAGTATATGCCAAATCAATGTATATTATTCATTATATGCACGATAAGTATTATTACGAAAGAGCTCAGATGGCTATGATTGACTCTGATCCGCACGTTGATATTGCTTATGGAGCTGCAGGTATTTCAATTATTGCAGATTCGTTATCTGCCATTAAATATGCTAAAGTAAAACCAGTAAGAAATGAAAACGGAATTACAGTAGATTTTAATATCGAGGGTGATTATCCTAAGTTTGGTAATGATGATGACAGAGTAGATTCTATTGCTCAGGAAATTACAGCTTTCTTTATCAAAGAGCTTAGAAAACATACTGCATATAAAAATGCAACACCAACTCTTTCATTATTGACGATTACTTCGAATGTAATGTACGGAACCAATACAGGAGCAACTCCTGACGGACGTAAAGATGGTGAGTCTTTTGCGCCGGGAGCAAACCCAATGCATGGTCGTGATTGTAGTGGAGCAATTGCTTCATTAAATTCTGTAGCAAAATTGGATTACAATGATGCACAAGATGGTATTTCTAACACGTTTTCAATGATTCCGAAATCATTAGGAGATACCAGAGCAGAACAGGTAACGAATCTAGTGAACACCATAGATGGTTATTTTGCGCAAATGGCACATCACTTAAATGTAAATGTATTAAATCGCGAAACCCTTCAAGATGCTTATAATCATCCTGAAAATCATCCACAATTGACCATAAGAGTTTCGGGTTATGCTGTTAATTTTGTGAGATTATCAAGAGCGCATCAATTAGAAGTTATAGCGCGTACTTTTCATGAAGCAATGTAAATCGAGCGAATTGTAAAGTTAAAATAGGTTGGCTGGAATGTAGTCAGCCTATTTTTTTTTAAATTTATTTAAAATATATAAATTATGTATTTTCAATTACAAGATATTGAAGCCGCTAAATTAAACATTGATGATCCGGATCATTTAAGAATACACTCTCTCGAAACCTTTGGTACTCATGATGGTCCCGGTATTCGAATGGTTGTATTTGCACAGGGATGTCAGTTTAGGTGTTTGTATTGTCAGAATCCGGACACACTCGATGTAAAAGGAGGCTCTTTGGTCGAAATAGAAGAATTAGTAAAAAGAGCTGTTCGCCAGAAAAGCTATTTTGGTAAAACCGGCGGAGTTACAGTTTCCGGCGGAGAACCTTTACTCCAAAGAAACAAATTGCTTCATTTTTTTAAATTGCTTCACGAACAGGGAATCAATACTTGTCTTGATACCAACGGAAGACTAAATAATCATCAGGCACAGGAACTTTTTGATAATACAGATCTTTTGTTATTGGATGTAAAACATATTAATGATGAGATACACCACAAATTAACTGGTTTAACCAATAAAAACACATTAGAAGTTGCCGCCTATAGAGAATCTACAGGAAAACCAATGTGGTTAAGATATGTTTTAGTTCCCGGCTGGACAGACCAACCAGAATATCTGGAAGAATGGGGACAACATTTTACCAATTATAAAACTGTCGAGCGCGTAGAGATTATTCCGTTTCACCAACTCGGATCTCAAAAATGGGAGTTGCTTAATATGCCTTACGCACTTAAAGATACTGCTGCACCAACAGCAGAAAGTAAAGCAGAAGCATTTGCTATTTTTAGTAAATATTTTAAAAATGTAATACTTAAGTAAAAAGTTGTGTGCAGCCTGAATATGCAGGAGGTTTATCTTTTAAATAATATATTTTGTTGAATGAAATCCTAAATAAAACGTATTTTTGACGCTTAGATGAGAAATCTGCAATCTACAATCTGAATTCTAAAATACAAAAATGAACTGGGAACAACTTTTATCACTCAAACGCCAAGGCGATACTAGCAAGAGATTACGTGTAGAACAAGACGATACCCGACTGGGTTTTGAGGTTGATTATGATAGAATTATCTTTTCGGCTGCATTTCGATCACTTCAGGATAAAACACAGGTTATTCCGCTTTCTAAAATAGATTTTGTACACACTAGACTTACGCATAGTTTAGAAGTTTCGGTTGTAGGACGTTCTCTTGGACGTTTGGTAGGGAAAAAAATCATTGAGAAATATCCTCACTTAAAAGAAATTCACGGTTATCATATGAATGATTTTGGTGCTATAGTAGCTGCGGCTTCTTTGGCACACGATATTGGAAATCCACCTTTTGGACATTCTGGTGAAAAAGCCATTGGAGAATATTTTTCGATAGGAAACGGATTAAAATATAAAGATCAGTTAACTGCCAAACAATGGCAGGATTTAATTGATTTTGAGGGAAATGCAAACGGATTTTCGGTTCTTACAGCAAGTCGTCCCGGAATTGAGGGCGGTCTTAGAATTTCCTATGCTACTTTAGGTGCCTTTATGAAATATCCAAAAGAAAGTTTACCTAAAAAACCAACAAATGATATCGCCGATAAAAAATACGGTTTCTTCCAGACGGATAAAGCATTCTTTGAAGAGGTAGCCAAAGATATGGGCATGATTGCCAATAAATCAGGAGATGATATTGGTTTTGAAAGACATCCTTTAGCTTATTTGGTTGAAGCAGCAGATGATATTTGTTATACTATCATCGACTTTGAAGACGGAATAAATTTAGGATTAGTATCTGAAGATTATGCTTTAGAATATTTAATAAAATTAGTAAAAGATAATATTGGCGTTGCCAAATACAAAACTTTAACCACCAAAGAAGATAGAATTAGTTATTTGCGTGCTCTTGCAATTGGAACTTTGATCAACGATGCCGTAAATGTTTTTATTGAAAATGAAGAAGCGATCCTGGCAGGAAAATTCCCTTTTGCTTTAACCGATAAAAGTAAATACAAAGCGCAAATGAATGATATCATCAATTTAAGCGTTGATAAAATTTATCAGAGCCGCGAGGTTATAGAGAAAGAAATTGTAGGTTATCAAATCATTCAGACTTTACTGGATAAATTTATAACTGCATTTAATAATAAATACGAAGGCACTGCTTCAAACTACGATAAATTAATTTTGAAAATGTTGCCTGAAAAGCATCAATTAGAAAAAGAGAATTTATACGAACGTTTGCTTCATATTTGTCATTACGTTTCGCTTTTAACGGATGGAAACGCATTAGAATTATTCGAAACCATTAACGGAAGAAAAAAGAATTAAATATTTTTTTTCTTTTTGATATAAAAAAAAACACCCGATAGAAATTGTTTCTATCGGGTGTTTTTTGCTTAATAGCGATACTGTTTTATTGAAAAGCATATACTAAACCTACGCCCAAAACCTGTCTCAGCTGAGCTCTTGGCCCGTCATTTACCTGAGAAGTTGATCCTGTTGTAGGGTCAACAACGTCTTTCTTTGTTTTAATATCATCATCATATACCAAATGAATACCAATATTTGCTTTTACATAAGCATTTACAACAAGATCTAAACGAGTATCATAATCTACGTCGACATTCCCAAATTTGTTTAAATAATCGGTGTATAAGCTTAATCTGTTCTCGTAGAAAATGTTTTTGAAAATTTCGTTTTTCATGTATGCAGTTAGTAAAATACCAAATTCCGCTTTTACTTTTTGTCCGTTTTCAACTATAATTTGAGAATTAGGATCCATAGGATCCGGAGCATAAATTGCTTTTTTAACACCAAAAGATCCTTGGTTGGCCAAATCCTGATCTAACACCAAAGTAGTTTTTAAGGTAATAGGAGAGAAGTAAAACGTTCTGTTTTTCTTTTTATTTGAGTTTTCAGCTCCAGCTCCCAGGAATACATAGGCTGGTGCAAAAGGTTTCGAAATAGCAATATCTCTGTTTGGGTAATTGTATCCATTTGTAAATTGCGTATTGAAATTAAACTTAGCCGAATAATACCAATTCGAAATCGTATCTTTTCTAAATCCGTAAGTAGAATTCAGCATAACGGCATCATCAGTCTTTCTTAATTCCGTCCCGTCTTGTTTATTTAAACCATATTTTACGATAAGTTCGTTCGCCCATTTATGATTTCCTTTGATATAAGTTCTTCCAAATTCACCCTTAAACAAACCTGAGATCGAACTTGTTCCCCCCGCACTCCAGTTCACAAAAGCGATTTCGGAAATGTCAAATCCCAATTGATTTTTTTTAGTCCAGTTAGAAGGTGGTGGCGGCAGCTGATTAGGCGCTAAAGTCGTTTGTATAATTTGAGCAAAGTTATGTGAGGTACACAAAAGCAATAAAAGCAAAAGGGTAGAACGCAATAATTTCATTATGAATTAGTTTTTAATAGTGCAAAATAATTATTTTGTATCGGTTGAAAAAAGATTTATCAAACTTTTAACGTCTATTTTGCATAATTGTTGTAATTGATCTGCGGTTCCCTGCTCAATAAACAGATCAGGAACACCTAAAATTTCTATTTTATTTTTATAATTATTTCTTGCCGCAAACTCTAAAACAGCACTTCCAAAACCTCCATTTATAGTGCCTTCTTCAATCGTGATAATCCTGTTGTAAGTACTAAATATACTATTCAATGATTTGATATCTAGTGGTTTGATGAATGGAAAGTCATAGTGTGCAATTGTCTCAGAATTGTCACATTCAGTAATGGCTAAGATAACATTATTTCCAATTGTACCGGTAGACAAAACAGCGGTTTTTGTACCGGATTTTAATTGACTAGCCTGTCCTATAATAATTTCTTCATAATGTCCGAAATTTTCTACTTCCCAATTTGGCAATACGCCCCGACCTCTCGGATATCGAATAGCAATGGGATGATTTAGTCCTAATTGGGCAGTATATAAAATGTTTTGTAGCGCAATTTCGTTAATTGGAGCATAGATAATGATGTTTGGAACGGCGCGTAAATAAGCAATATCAAAAACACCATGATGTGTTGCTCCATCTTCGCCAACCAAACCTGCACGATCTATACAAAAAATAACCGGTAAGTTTTGTAACGCTACATCATGAATGACCTGATCGTAAGCACGTTGTAAAAAAGTAGAATAAATGGTGCAATACACAATCATGCCTTGAGTTACCATTCCGGCAGCAAGCGTCACGGCATGTTGCTCAGCAATTCCTACATCAAAAGCACGTTCGGGAATTTCATCCATCATGAACTTTAAAGAACTACCAGATGGCATTGCAGGCGTAATTCCGATGATTTTATTGTTCTTTTTAGCTAAATCCAAAATGGTCAGCCCAAAAACATCCTGATATTTAGGAGGTAAATTTTCTTCAGATTTTAAAATGATTTCACCAGTTGAAGCATCAAATTTTCCAGGTGCATGATATTTTACCTGATTTTCTTCAGCTTGTTGCAGGCCTTTTCCTTTTGTAGTAATGATATGAAGGAATTTAGGTCCTTTTATCTTTTTTAATCGGTTTAATTCTTTAATTAAGGTTGGAAGATCATGACCGTCAATTGGTCCGGAATAATCGAAGTTAAGAGACTTGATCATATTGTTCTTCTTCGGATTCTTTCCTTCTTTTACAGCAGTAAGATATTGTTTGAGAGCACCAACGCTGGGATCAATCCCGATCGCATTATCATTTAGAATAACCAGTAAATTTGCATCTGTAACTCCGGCATGATTTAAACCTTCAAAAGCCATTCCGGATGCGATAGAAGCATCACCAATAACTGCAATATGCTGCTTGTCAAAATCTCCTTTTAGCTGAGAAGCAATCGCCATTCCGAGTGCAGCAGAAATAGAAGTAGAGGAGTGTCCAACGCCAAAAGTGTCGTAAATACTTTCGCTTCTTTTTGGAAAACCTGAAATGCCGTCTATTTGCCTGTTGGTGTGAAAGATTTCTCTTCTTTCGGTCAAAATCTTATGTCCGTAAGCTTGATGCCCAACATCCCAAACCAATTGATCTTCGGGCGTATTAAAAACATAATGTAAAGCAATCGTAAGTTCAATAACACCAAGACTTGCCCCCAAATGCCCTTCTTTTACCGAAACAACATCAATAATAAATTGACGCAATTCCTGGGCAATTTGAGGAAGTTGCGCTTCGGTTAATAAGCGTAAATCAGTTGGATTGTATATATTGGAAAGTAAGTTGCTTTTCATTGTAAGGTAAAAAGCAAATTTACGGTTTTAAATTTAATTTGGACGTAAGGTTTTATTAGCAGTGTTTTACTTTTTAATTGTAATCGGTAAAACATAAGTTGATCGAACAATTTTGTTTTTTAGTTTTCCAGGAATCCAATTTGGAGTTTTTTCTAAAATTCTGATAATATCTTTTTCACTTGCTGATGTTGTATTTTCAAGTATTTTAAAATTGCTAAGACTTCCGTCGCCTTCAATTACAAATAAAACGGATATTTCTCCTTGTTTTGCTGTGATAAGATTTTTTGAAAAATTAGAATTGAATTTTTTTATTCCATTTTTTGGAACAGCTGCAATGTCTAAATCATTTGAATTATAAATAATTCCGTAATGTCCAGATTGAGGTTCCCCTTGTTCAGATTGAGAATGTTCTTCAGCGTTAAGTTTGTCTATAGGCATCAAAATAATTCCAGTAGTAGCATGTTGTTCTGGTTTGACATCTTCTACAACTTCAATTGTATCTATTTTTTTCTTATTTCCGTCTTTGTCTTGACAACTAAATAATGTAGTGCCCATAGCTATAAAAAGTGCCAATAAAAACATTTTTTGATAATGGATTTGGCTGTGTAATATTTGAGATGGAATCTGAATATTTATTTCGCTTAACTGTTCACTTTTAAGTCTTCCACAGACATTTTTATGTGAAATAAAATACTGCTGAATTTCCTCCGGAAGCATTGCCGTGAAATCAACAACGGTTTTAGAACAACTCAAACAAAATCTTCCATTGTCTTTCGGAGTCATCTTGTCCCAGTCTTCATGGCAAGGTTCAGGAATTGTTAATTTAAATTTTTGCTCCATATTTAAATTTCAAAATTTAAATATAATAAAAATAAATTCTAAAGTTCTATTTTTGCGATTATGATAAATCCTTTCACCGACGAATATTTTATGAAAAAAGCTTTACAGGAAGCTGAAATGGCTTTTGAGAAAGGCGAAATTCCTGTTGGTGCCATAATTGTCGTTGCAGACAGAGTAATTGCAAGCAGTCATAATTTAACCGAATTGCTAAATGATGTTACGGCTCATGCCGAAATGCAATCGATAACTGCCGCCGCAAACTTTTTGGGCGGAAAATATTTGAAAGATTGTACACTTTATGTTACTCTTGAACCTTGTCAAATGTGTGCCGGTGCTTTGTATTGGAGTCAGATTTCTAAAATTGTTTTTGGCGCCCGTGATGAACAGCGTGGTTTTATTGCCATGGGAACAAAATTACATCCCAAGACTACGGTAGTTTCAGGTATTATGGCAAATGAAGCGGCTGATTTAATGAAACGTTTTTTTATTGAGAAGCGTAAGTAAGATATGTTGAATTATTTTTTATAAATTAATGACATGACCGATTTCTCCACAATTAAAAAACTATTTCATATTACAGAATCTTGTGGGTTTGCTTCTGATGAAATTCAGGTTGTAAAAGATATATTTGGAGATCTTCCAAAGGTATTTACGGATTATTATACGGAATTGGGTAGAATTCAAAATCTGAATCACACTCAGGATTTATTAATTACACCAGAGCGCTTTCAATATTACAAACATGACGATTATTTGATATTTTATTCTGAAAATCAAAGAGCTTGTGTTTGGGGAATTCACAAAGGCGATTTGTCGAAATCTGATCCGCCGGTTTATATGAGTGAGGATCAAAAAACATGGAAACTGGAAACAGAAACCTTAACCGTTTTTTTTACTGCAATGGCTTTTCTTCAGGCTGGTTTTGCGCTGGAATTTCCCAGTAATACATTTTATGAAATAGAGCCGAATGATCTGGATTTTATTATCAAAAATTATTCAGACAAAATGGTATCATTTAAACAGTGGCTTGAAGGAATACAATTTTATGGAAACTATGATGATGAAGTTATTATAGTTATGGGCGGGAACCAAATGTTTTACGCAGCAAATTCTCAAGAACATTTTAGTGAGATGGATGAGGTCTTGTCTAAACTTGGCGAAGAACTTTAAGTTTTTTTATTAGAATAAAATTGCCATATAAAAGCATAAAAACAGTATTAATCCGTTAAAACAGATCATGTTGTAAAATGTGTTTTCGGAAAAAAACTTGTTTGAGAGAATTATTTTTAAACTTATTGCTGTTGAAAAAAGAAATATGCAACAAAGATAAAATTGAATTCCGTGAATATTAACACCATTAGAAAGAAGATCCGAATAATTATTATATTTTGATTTAACTTTTGTTACAGATTTAAATAGTAAAGAATACTCAATTTCAATATTGTCTTCTTCAATGTAATTAATTCCAGTTGAAAAAGTAAATCCTTTCTCAGTACTATAATGATACGCAATCTTTTGTGGTGTAGAACCATTTTTTCCTCCTGCTCTTGTTACGAAATAATTAGTTATTTTGTCAGTTGCTTTTGAATTGGGCAAAACATAACAATCAAAAAAGACTAATAATATAAAAAATGCTGGTAGAATAAAGAGAAAAACAATTACAGATTTGTTCTTTATAAAGAACTCACTATCAGAGGAGTATTTTTGTGATCTGCTAGACATTATATAACAAGTTAAATCGCACGAAATATAGTGTATTTATTGTTTAACTTCTTGGAATACTTCAACAAAAGTTAAATAATCATTATTAGAGAATTTTCTTCTTAAAGCAATAGGAAAATATTTTATATTTATCTTAATTTAATTTGTAATTTGATATTATCAATATTACGGTAAATCATACTACATTTCTAATTTTCTAACCATTAACTCTAATTAAAGTGAAAGTAAAAGGATTAAGTCTCGTATTTTTTGTGTTTTTTATTTTTCAGTCCTGCGGCAGAAAATCGGCGGCAGATTTCAATTCCGATTTTTCACTATTTAAGGATTATATCGTCAGTTTTACAGGGGGAATTGTTTCCTCGGAATCTGATATTCGGGTGGTTTTGGCTTTCGATAAAAAAGACTGGAAAGTCAATCAGGAATTAGACGATGATTTATTTGATATTTCGCCAAATGTTCGCGGAAAAGTAGTTGCGCTTTCGAGCAATACGCTTGCTTTTATTCCGGAAAAAAAGTTAAACCCGGGAACAGAATATCAGGTGACTTTAAACTTGGATAAACTCATTACACTCCCAAAAGAGAAAGAGGCAGCGCTTTCTAAATTCAACTTCACGGTAAAAACAATCAAGCAGGATTTTACAATTAATACGATAGATATTCAGTCGTATAGTAAACAATACCAATATTTGAATTGTGTGCTTAAAACGGCAGATAATATTGATATTGACACGGCTATAAAATTAGTTTCGGCAAGTCAGAAAGGAAATAATCTTAAAATTAAGTTCGAAAAAAAATCAGGAACTGCTAAAGAATTCAATTTTATAATTGATAGTATTCAGCGTTATGATGAAGCGACAAATTTGGAAATAGCGTACGACGGAAGTGATTTTGATATCGACCAAAAAGGACAATTAGATTATGCCATTACAAGTATTAACGAGTTTAAAATTGTAAAAGTTGATGTTCCGGATGGAAGTAATCAGTCGGTTTTGATTAATTTTTCGGAACCATTAGAAAAAGGTCAGGATTTTAAAGGTTTGGTTTCGATTCAGAATACCAATAATTTAAAATTTTCTACTCAGGGAAATGTCCTGAAAGTGTATTTTACTAATGAAGCTGTGGCTAAAAAAGAAGTTCCGGCTCCGGTTGTTGTACAAGAACCAGTATATGCTAGTGTCGATTCTTCATCAGTTGTAGTAGATTCTGCTACGGTAGCTGTAGATTCAGTTGCTGAAGAAGTAGTTGAGGTTGTTCCTGACGAAACGCCAGAGCCAGTGATAACAGGAGAATTACTGCTGGAAGTTTTCGAGGGAATCGAAAGCCAGTACGGTAAAAAAATGGACTCGAATTACACGGAGAAAATTACTTTCGATCAAATAAAACCAAGTGTTCGCTTTATTAAAAATGGAACAATTTTACCGAGTTCAAATAATTTAAAACTGAATTTTGAAGCTGTAAACTTAAGTGCGGTTGATGTAAAGGTTTATAAAATCTACAAAAATAATATTCTTCAGTTTCTTCAATATAATCAATTAAACGGAAGTCAGAATCTTAAAAAAGTAGCGCAGCCAATTGCAAAAACAACCCTAAAATTAAATGAGAGCGGTTTAATAAATCCTACCAGATGGAACACCTTTGCATTAGATTTATCTAAAATAATTACGCCGGAACCTGGAGCAATTTATAGAGTAGAATTTGTGTATAAAAAGAAATATTCTTTATACAAATGCGAAACATCAGACGGAGACCAAAATGAAGAAGAGGAAGAAGAAGTTGATGAAAATGATGTAAATTATAGCGGCAATTCGTATGATGATTACGAGTACGATTACGGAGATTATGACTGGAGAGAAAGTGAAAATCCGTGTACAAACTCGTATTATTATAATGCCAAAATTGCTACCAATATCTTAGCTACAGATTTAGGTGTTATTGCAAAAAGAGGCGAGAATAAATCGTATTTGTTTGCCGTAAATAATATCGTAACTACAGAACCGGTTTCGAATGCCAGAGTTGATTTGTATACGTATCAGCAGCAAAAAATAACAACTGGTGCTACAAGCAGTGAAGGAATTACTTCATTTCAATTAGATAAATTCGCTTATTTTGCCATTGTTACTTTAGGCGATCAGTCTACTTATGTTAAGCTTGATGATGGACTTTCGTTATCTGTAAGTAATTTTGATGTTGCGGGTGAGACTCTGCAAAAAGGACTAAAAGGATTTATTTATGGAGAGCGCGGCGTTTGGCGTCCCGGAGATAATTTGTATTTGTCTTTTATTTTGAATGATGCTGCGAATAAACTTCCGAAATCTCATCCTATAAAATTTAGATTGAATGATCCTAACGGAAAAACGACCTATCAAACAATTCAGAGAACGAACGAATTAAATCATTATTCGTTTGTGGTGCCTACAAGTGCAGAAGCGCCAACAGGAAATTGGGAAGCCATGATAAGCGTAGGTGGAGCTAAGTTTTATAAGAGTATTAAAATCGAAACGATCAAACCAAATCGTTTGAAGATAAAAAATAATTTCTCCAGAAAAACACTTTCTTCTTCGTATCCAAACACGAGTAATCTTGAAGTTACCTGGCTTCATGGCGCTATTGCGAAAAACCTGAACGTAGAAATGCAGGCTAAGTTTTCGCAACAAACCACTACTTTTAAAGGATATGAAAAATTTAGTTTTGATGATTTGGTACGCAAATTTAGTACAGAAGAAATCAATGTTTTCTCCGGGAAATTAAACGAAAACGGAAAAGCAACGGTAAATATAGAACCTAAATTACAAGGTCAGGCGCCAGGAATGCTTCGCGCTTCATTCATTACAAAAGTATATGAAGAAGGAGGTGATTTTAGTACAGATGTTATCTCTACAACCTATTCTCCGTATAAAACGTATGTGGGTATTAAATCTCCTGAACCTAATAAATACGGAATGCTGGAAACCAGAGCAAAAAATCGCTTTGAGGTAGTTACTGTTGATGAAAACGGAAGACCAAAAGCGGTTAAAAATCTTGAAGTAAGAATTTACAAAGTAGATTGGAGATGGTGGTGGGATTCTTCAAGTGATAATTTGTCTAATTATAATTCATCAAACTCAACAACATCTTATAAATCTACCATAATTGACACCGATTCCAGTGGAAAAGGAAGTTTTGAATTAGAGCTAACCGATGAAGAATGGGGACGTTACTTAATTCGTGTTTCAGATGATACAAATGGTCATGCAACATCATTGACTGTAAACATAGACTGGCCAATATGGTCCGGAAAAACGCGTAACAGAGATGCTTCGACAGCAAATATGTTAGTGTTCTCAACGGATAAACATAATTACGCAGTAGGCGAAAAAGCCCAGATCTCTTTCCCGTCAAGTGAAGGTGGCCGCGCTTTAATTTCGATCGAAAACGGATCAAGAGTAGTACAAACAATTTGGGCAAAGACTCAAAAAGGAGAAACTAAGGTTGAAATTCCGATTACGGCGGCGATGGCTCCAAACGTGTATTTTAATATTACACTTTTACAGCCACACGCTTCGACTAAAAATGATTCGCCAATTCGTATGTACGGTATAGTGCCTATTGAAGTTGTTGATAAAAATACCATTCTGGCACCAACACTTTCAATGCCGGATGTATTAAAACCTGAGCAAACTTTTACAGTAAAAGTAGGGGAGAAAACAGGTAAAGAAATGACCTATACAATTGCAGTTGTTGACGAAGGATTATTGGATTTAACCCGTTTTAAAACACCAAATGCCTGGGATAGTTTCTATGTTCGAGAAGCTTTGGGAGTAAAAACATGGGATATTTATGATGATGTAATAGGTGCTTATGGCGGAAAAATAAATCAGATTTTCAGTATTGGTGGAGATCAGGATTTAGGCGGTGGAAAAGCTAAAAAAGCAAATCGTTTTAAACCTGTTGTGTTGTATTACGGGCCATTTAAATTAGAAAAAGGACAAACGAAATCACATCAGTTAAAATTGCCAAAATACATTGGTTCGGTTAGAACTATGGTGGTTGCAGGTGATGCCAGTACCAGTGCATACGGAAGTGTAGAAAAAGCAACTCCGGTTCGTAGTCCGTTGATGGTATTGGCTTCGTTGCCAAGAAAAATATCACCATCAGAAAAAGTGACTCTTCCGGTTACGGTTTTTGCTACAGAAAGTAAGATTAAAAATGTTTCAATTCAGATTAAAACCAGCCCTGGATTAAAAGTAATGGGAAGCGCTACTCAAAGATTGACGTTTGCACAACCTGACGAAAAAATGGCTTATTTTAATTTAGTTGTAGGTTCGGCAACCGGAATTGCAAAAGTTCAGGTTATTGCCACTTCAGGAAACGAAAGATCGGTTTATGATGTTGAAATTGACATGACAAACCCTAATCCGCTTACAAGTACGTATACAGATGTTCTTTTACCTCCAAATAGTACTAAAACTATTTCATGGAAAACCTTTGGAGTTTCAGGAAGTAATAAGGCAAGATTAGAGGTTTCGTCAATGCCAACAATCAATTTGAACGGAAGATTACAGTTTTTAATTCAATATCCACATGGATGTGTCGAGCAAACGACTTCATCTGTCTTTCCGCAATTATTTCTGAATGATGTTGTCGATTTAGATGCGACCAGAAAAGAACTTATTCAAAAAAATATCACAGCAGGAATTGCAAGATTAGGCAGTTTTCAATTGTCGAATGGAGGATTACCTTATTGGCAGGGAAATACAATTGCCGATGATTGGGGAACTTCATACGCCGGACATTTCCTGATTGAAGCAGAGAAAAAAGGTTACGTTTTACCAATAAACTTTAAATCAAAATGGACTTCGTATCAGCAAAAAGAAGCGAAACAATGGCGTTTTGAACAAAAATATGGGAATGATTTAGCGCAGGCTTATCGTTTATATACACTGGCTTTAGCCGGAAATGCCGATTTATCTTCAATGAACAGATTACGAGAAACAAAAGGTATTTCGAACGAAAGTAAGCTTCGTTTGGCTGCAGCGTATGTTTTGGCCGGACAAAAATCAGCCGGACAAAATTTATTATTGCGTACCAGTATTGATAGTGAATCAAGTGATTATAATTATTACTACTATGGTTCAAGCGAAAGAAATCGAGCAATGGCTTTAGAAACAATGTTGCTTTTAGACCAAAAACAAAAAGCATTCTCGATGGCGTCAAAATTAGCCAAAGAAATGTCTAATAACCAATGGATGAGTACGCAAACTACTGCTTATTGTTTGTATGCGATGTCGAAATTTGCTGCAAGTAATGGCCCTAAAGGAATTAATATTCAGTTTAGTAAAAATGGAAAAGGGGAAACGATAAGTACTCAAAAAACAATTGCAGACAGAAGTTTAGTTGTGCAAACAGGTTCTAATAGTATTACTTTAAAAAATAATAAAAGCAATACGATTTATGTTCGTGTTCTGAATACAGGGATATTGCCAATCGGACAGGAAAATGTAGTCCAAAGTGATGTTTCGGCTGCTATCGTTTTCAAAAACAGAAAAGGCGGCGTTATCAACGTTTCGAAAATAAATCAGGGAACTGAATTTGTTGCGGAGGTTACGGTTAAAAACCAAAGAAACGAAAGTGTTCAAAATGTAGCCTTATCGCAAATTTTACCTTCAGGATTCGAAATCGTAAATACTCGCTTTACAGATTATGGAGACGCCACAAATAATGTGGCAGACTATATTGATATTCGAGATGACAGAACTAATTTCTATTTTGGATTAAAATCCAGAGAAACTAAA
>Ga0247740_1000034_pt1 | contig 60211 bp, 58 predicted proteins | sample UWRJL148409B2_FD_180942 | JGI IMG/M metagenome (GOLD analysis project Ga0247740, IMG submission 180942) | Plant litter microbial communities from Arlington Agricultural Research Station in Wisconsin, United States - UWRJ-L148-409B-2 | ecosystem: Environmental > Terrestrial > Plant litter >...
GTATCCGGCCCCTCGGCTCAAACTAGCAAGCAAAGATCTGTTAAGCGTATTGATGTAACATCAGCTGCCGAAATGCTTGACGCTTGCCTGCTTTATTTTGAGGCTTCAGCTATTTGCGTAATGAGTGCTGCCGTGGCCGACTATACCCCTATAACTGTAGCCCCTCAAAAAATTAAGAAACAGGATAAAGGCCTTGTTATTGAGACAAAAAAAACTACTGATATTTTAAAAACGCTGGGGGGTATTAAAAAACCCGGGCAAATACTGGTGGGTTTTGCTTTAGAGACCAATAACGAAGAAGAGCATGCTATAGGGAAGCTAAAGGCAAAGAATCTGGATTTGATTGTATTAAACTCCCTTAAAGATGCAGGTGCTGGTTTTAAAGGTGATACAAATAAAATAACTATTATTGACAGCACGCTCGCCAAAACCACCTTCGAGCTTAAAAGCAAGGACGATGTGGCCCGCGATATTTGCGCCAAAATAGTTACCCTGATATGAGAACAATTTACCTATACGTAGTATTGAGTATCTTTGCCTTGCGTGCATCAGCGCAGGATCTGAACGCGCGGGTAACGGTATTGTCGCCCAAAATACAAACCACCAACAAACGCGTTTTCCAATCATTGGAGACCGCTATGAAAGATTTCTTCAACGGAAGAAAATGGCTGACCGACCCGGTTTTACCCCATGAGCGTATTGAGTGCAGCTTTATAGTAAACATTACCAGTTGGGATGGCAGCAGTACATTTAGCGCCGAATTGCAGGTGCAATGCATACGCCCGGTGTTTAACTCCAACTATACCACAAGCCTTTTACATATAAACGATAAAGATTTTGATTTTAACTACACCGAAGGGCAAACAATAGATTATTCTGACCAGAATTTTCAATCAAACCTGGCGTCGGTAATGGCGTTTTACGCTTATATAATTGCAGGGGTTGATTATGATAGTTTTTCGAGGCTGGGCGGCACCCCATTTTATGCCCGTGCTCAAAATATAATGACCATTGCACAATCATCGTCCTACCGTGGTTGGAAGGCGTTTGATAGCAATACCAACCGTTACTGGTTAATTGAGAATTTGAACAATAAAGTGTATGAACCGCTACGCGGATTTATATATGATTATCACCGCAATGGATTGGATTTAATGGCAGACAATGTTGGTAAAGCCCGTAAAGCCATTAATGGCTTTTTACCAGCATTGGCCGAGATTGACAGGCAGCGCCTGGGTGCTATGCTGCCCCTGGTTTTTTTCGCTGCGAAAAGCGATGAACTGGTAAATTTGTACACCACAGCACCTCCACAAGAAAAAGTACAGGCCTTTAACATTTTGATGAAAGCCGACCCCTCCAACGGTATAAAGTACCAGGCTCTGCAAAAATAAAAACTGACCGCCTCCAATAAGAAACGGTCAGCTGTATTTAAAATTCACCTTTATTTTTTATCGTCGTCGGCATCCGGTATAGGAACGCTTATTATTTTATAAACCTTTTTGCCCTTCTCGTCAACAGCATCCTGCAAATAGTAGCCGCTGGGCGTTACGTAATATTTTTCCCCGTTCAGGTTTATCTTTCTGTAATCTTCGGGCAGGTTATCAACCAGGTCTCCTACTTGTATCGGCGGGGCGTCCTGCATGTTTGTGTCATCAGTATTTAGCTCGCCGTCTTTCCCGGCTATTTGATAAGTAAGTGTACCATCATCCTTAGTTACTTGCTGATAGTAAACACCGTTCAACTCATAGTACTGTACTCCGTTTATTACAATAGATTGTGCATCATCTGGTAGCTGCTTAACCTCCGCCCCTATTGGCGGCTCTACTACTGTATAGGTATCATTGGTTTGTTGATAATACATACCGCCGCTGTAGTAGTACCGGGTAGGGCCGTAATAAAACGGATAATATCCGTAAGGTAAAACATTAACCGTTAAGCCGATGCGCGGGGTGTAATACGATTCGTAAAAGCCACTGTTATTGTAATACAAACCCTGTGGCCTTACCGAAATATAATTACGACCATAAGGCAGTCCCTCCCACACGCGGTAAACGCGGTTTGATCCGCCAGGCTGGCGTGCTGAAGGCCTGCCATAATTGATGCCGGGACGGCCTACATTCACATCTGTGCCACGGCGTACCGTGCCGGGATAATTATTGGGGCGCGGAGCATACATGTCTGGCTGCCTGCCGTTAAAGGTACCGCCCTGTTGATTTGGAGGCACGCCGACCTTGTTGTTACCGTTGTTACCCCGACGAGGTTCCGGATATCCTTGTGCAGGAGCATTATTCGTACGCGGAGGCGAGTAGCTTTGAGGCGGCGCAACAGAGGGTTGCGGCCTACTGACTCCCATGCCTTGAGATGGACTTGCACCGCCGCCGCCGCCAGTACCCCTGCGTTGGGCATTTGCACCAAGCGCAGTAAACAGCATAAGTAAAGCTGCTCCGGTTAATTTTATATGATGTTGTTTCATTGTTGTATGATCTTAAAACTGCACGCTAAATGCCGTCTCTTATTTATTAGAGCAAAATAAGTGCTGATAGTTTAACAAGGATGTTGCTATACAACAATAAATGTACCTGAAATTGATTGGTAAATCAGATGGTTTCTGATATAAAAAGAAAGCTATCAGCAAACTCCAGCTTAATAACCCCGTCTGCTGTGGTAACATATTGTCCGGCTTCTTTTCTGGCCAGGCCGCTACAAACAAAGTCAACCGGTGGCACAGTGATGGTGATAAGGTCCCCGGCAGGTAGCCATTTTGTAAAGCCTGAACTTATGGGGTAAGTTTTTTTATGCTGATGAAGTATAACAAGGTTAATGCGAGGTAAGAAATGCGTATAATCATTTACGTCAAAATTATCTGCAATTATGTTAACGGCTGCGTAGTTTTCCGCAATTAAAGCATTGAGCGCGGCTTCAGCGGCAGGCATATCATGCAGCGGCACGTATTTAACGTCAGATTGTAATACGTCGCCAATATCATTACCCAAAATGCGGTCTACCTTAATACCCATTGTGGCTAATTGCTCGGCTACATGTGATGTAGCAATAACGGTAGGGCTCCATTCCAGCAATTGGCCAAGCAATTCAAGGTCAAAGCTATTTAGTCCTAATATTAGCAAGGCTGGCTCTTGTTTTTCCCGAACGATGTGATGGCTGGACATACTTTTAATACTAAATTGTTATTCTGAGCTTTAAAATCCGCGCCTCTAAGGGTGAAATGACAAACAACTTAGGTGGCTCTGCGAGGGCTCTGCGTGGGCTCACGCTGGCTCACCCGGCTCTGAGCCACCTCTACTTAACAATTATGTCATCGGTAGCGCCAGCGAAAATGACAAAGGTGTTAAAATCCCCTACTCAATAACCTCGCTAATAGCTTCTCCTATATTCCCATTTGGTGCCTGTATGTGCAATAAGGCCGCTACGGTTGGTGCAATATCTGTCATGTTGGTGGCACGTACGGTGCTGCCATGCTTAATACCCCAACCCATAAAAACCAGCGGGATATGGGTATCGTAAGGGTTCCAGGTGCCGTGGCTCGTGCCTGTTGGCGCATCCTGCCCCACACGCCTGCCGCTTAGCCAGCCCGGCTGTAATACTATTTGTATGGCCCCGCTATTTTGTACATTGTAGCCGTTTATAATACGGGTGCGTAAGGCCTGGGGCACAGTAGCGGTAGCTGCTTTTTGCATGTCAACCACAAAGGCTACACCCGGCTGTTTTTCTAAAAACTTAATGCAATCTGTCTTTATAACAGCTTCGTCTAAACCCGACTTTGTTATTACTGCATTATTAAGATTCACCTGGTAATTTGTTAATGACAACACAACACGGTCGGTTTTATATTTGTCTTGCAGCACTTTATTCAAATCGCGCAGCGCCGATCCACTATCCCATACATCGGCCGGTACGTTATGATCACGCAAAAAGCCTGTGTTATGCGCCGCACCATGGTCGGCAGATAGAAACACGGTGTATTGCCCTTTGCCTACTTTGCCATCCAGATAAACAAAGAAATCGCTCAGGTCCTTATCCAGCCTAAGGTAGGTGTCTTCAATTTCAACAGCGTTAACGCCAAACTGGTGGCCAACATAATCTGTTGAAGAAAGGCTCACAGCCAAAAAGTCGGTAACGGTTCCTTTGCCCATAGCCTCGTTATCAATAGCCGCTTTGGCAAGATCAAGCGTAAGGGTATTTCCGTATGGTGTGGTACGTATCATACCCGCGTTACCTTTATATAATTCTGATGTTTTTACAGGGAACCCTGTTGTGGCCGCCCCGGCAAATTTACCCTCGTATTTGCTTTCGTCGGGCAGAGTTTGCACATAGGTATTTAGTGGGTATAGTGTGTTCCAATCTTTTTTCAGATAAGCGTCGGCTAGCTTTTTTGCGTTAAAATCTTTTACCCACTGCGGCAGGTCCTTCATATAATAGGTGCTGCTTATCCAGGCACCGTTTTTATCGTCAAACCAATAGGCAGCATTGGCGGTATGGCCCGCGGGTAATATACCGCCCCGATCTTTTAAGGCTATGCCTATAACTTTTGAACGAAAGTTGGTAGCCAGTTTCAATTCATCAGTAACGGTAGTAACCAGCAAATTGCGTGGCGACATTTTGCCTGCATCTGATGTACTGCCTACAGTTTGTACAGTGCTATCTTCTGTACAATACATAGATTTACCTGTTGCCTGTACAATAAAATCATTCCCGGCTATGCCATGTAATGCAGGTACAGAACCTGTATAGATGCTACTATGGCCTATCGCCGTAACGGTAGGGATGTAATCAATATTGGTATTCTCGCAGGTGAAGCCCTCATTGAGCATTCGCTTAAAACCACCGCTGTTGTAACGGTTGTAAAAACGATAAAGGTAATCCCAGCGCATTTGGTCAACTACTATACCTACCACCAATTTGGGGCGGGGTAACGTAGTTGTTGCAGCAGGCGTTTGGGCCTTATTTTGTGCAGCGACGGTTATAACAGTACATACAAAAGGCAGCAAGAACAGCGCTTTAATCTTCATGGTATATCAGCTTAAATTGCAAATATCAATATTACAAATAAAACCTTAGATGAAGTTTTTGTTAAGGCAACAATTCGGATGTTTCAGTAATAAACGTAAAGAAAGCACTAAGCCTTCTTTACGCTCAATAACTTATGATAGTAGTAGTAAGAGCCAAATACGAATATAAGCCCTATAAACATAAATGCTACGTTAACAACCGGCGTACCTACAATTAAAAACGCATAGATAGCACCTATCAGATCAAAAGTAAAACCTGCATAAGCCCATTCTTTTAACCGCGGGAAACCCGGCACCAATAGTGCTATAGCGCCCAATACTTTTGCCACAGCAAGCAAATGCAGTACACTATATGGGTAGCCAATTTGTTTCATCATTGCTTCGCCGTCGGGGTTGGGGATGAAACTTGTTACTGCCGACATAAGCATTAACGCTATAAGCAGCCCTGTAAAAATCCAGTAAATAATTTTCATAATTGTGGTGAGTTAAAGTTTATACTAAATATGGTTATAATTATTTGATTATAACAAATGTACCACACCCGCACATAATGCATGGGCTGTAAAAGCGACAAGTTTAGGGGTAAGCGTGGCCTTTAGGTGCAATCAAAATAAATTCCTCAATAGCCCAAACATTACGCATTCCGCATAGTTCTATTGATATATTCTACTTCTAATTAAAAAAATTTCTCACAAAAAAATTACCGGATATGTTTCACCACGTTAAAGACTTACAATTTAATGCCAGGGTATCTCGCCCTGACCCACAATTTGCTAACCTGCTATTGGAGCAATTTGGGGGCGAAAATGGAGAGCTGGCTGCTGCCATGCAATACTTTACTCAGGCATTCGGCGCAAAAGTGCCCCATCCGGACAAGTATGATATGCTGATGGATATTGCCACCGAGGAGTTTAGCCACCTTGAAATTGTTGGCGCTACCATCCAGATGCTGTTAAAAGGCGTAAACGGCGAACTAAAAAACGCTGCCGACAGTTCAGAGATAATGCAGGTAATGGAAGGAAAGGCCGTAAAGGAAAACATCATCCATCAGGCTTTAACTGCTAACCCGCAGTTTGCAATAATAACCGGCGGAGGTGTAACACCGCGCAACAGTCAGGGTATTCCGTGGTGTGCTTCATATGTAAATTCTAACGGCGACCTTACCGTTGATCTGCGCACTAACCTGGCTTCGGAATCAAGAGCTAAACTGGTTTACGAGCATTTAATGAAATTTACGGACGATCCCTACATTCACGAAACGCTTTCTTTCCTGATGACGCGTGAGGTAGCGCATTATAAAATGTTTGAAGCGGCACTGAATAGCATTGAAAACAATTTCCCTCCGGGTGTTTTGGCTGCCGATCCGCGGTATACGCAACAGGCCTACAACCTATCTGCGGGAACTGTACGTGGCCCATGGAACGAAGGCGAAATGCCGGGTATGGGTAAAAACTGGGTTTATATTGCTGACCCTATAGCGCAGGCTAATGAAACAAAAGGCCATACCGTTTTACCCGATGATTTTAGCAAAGAACTAAAACAAACAGAAAAACTGGATAAAACAATGAGCAAAATTAAAAGCGAAGAAGTAAAAAACGCCGAACCGGAAGGTGTGGCACAATGGAGCGATTATACTAACGATAAAAAATAAATGCCGGAATTAACGCTTGTAAAAACTGAAGAACATTTATGTTAGCTATGAATTACCGCGGTCCTTACCGCATACGTGCTGAGCAAAGGGCTATGCCTGAAATACTTCACCCGGAAGATGCAATTATTCGGGTGACCCGTACCTGTATATGCGGATCTGATCTGCACTTGTATCATGGTATGGTGCCTGATACCCGTGTCGGTTCCACTTTTGGCCATGAGTTCACGGGAATTGTTGAAGAGGTTGGCCCGCTTGTGCAAAAACTTAAAGTGGGTGACCAGGTGTTGGTGCCTTTTAATATTGCATGCGGCAAATGCAATTTTTGTAAGCAGGGGCTGTTTGGCAACTGCCACGAATCCAATCCTATGGCAACCGCGGTAGGGGGAATTTTCGGTTATTCGCACACGGCCGGTGGTTTTGATGGCGGCCAGGCTGAGTATGTGCGTGTGCCGTATGCCGATGTCGGCCCTACCGTCATTCCTGCTGAAATGGATCCGGATGACGCCGTTTTGTTAACTGATGTAGTACCTACAGGTTATCAGGCGGCCGAAATGGGTGGTATTAAGGAGGGTGACACGGTTGTTATATTTGGTGCCGGACCTATAGGAATCATGGCCGCGCGCTGCGCATGGTTTTTTGGCCCGTCCCGCGTTATCATTATAGATCACATAGATTACCGGTTGGAGTTTGCAAAAAACTACGCCAAGTGCGAAGCCTATAATTTTAAAGACATGGCAGATCCTGTGGTATTCCTTAAAAAAACCACGGATTGGTACGGAGCAGATGTTTGTATTGACTGTGTTGGCTGCGAAGCTGAAGGCAATACTTTGCAAACGTTCAGTGGCAGAGTAATGTTGATGCAGGCGGGTGCGGCTACAGCTTTGCAATGGGCAATAAACTCGGTAAAAAAAGGAGGAATTGTCTCCATCGTCGGTGTGTACGGCCCACCGTTTAACCTATTAGCCATAGGTAATGTGGTGAACAAGGGTATCACAATACGTGCCAATCAGGCTTCGGTTAAGCGGTTGCTACCCAAACTTATCGACCATGTTATGTCGGGCCGCTTGAGTCCGAAAGGTTTAATTACGCACCGTATTCCATTAGAGGAAGTATCTGATGCTTATCGTCTTTTTTCCTCTAAACTGGATAACTGTATAAAAACGGTGCTCATCCCATCTGCAAAACATTAACCTTACAATAAGTGATGAACGAGGACTATAAAAACATACCTGGATGGGGCATGGATGCCGATCCGGAAAATGAGCCTACTTACCCGATGAAAAATTATACGGGAGATGACCACAACAGGATTAACTATGAAAGGTCTGAACAACAGCCGCAAAGCGTAGAGATCCTGATGTCAAACGAGCGGCCCGTTATTACGCGTGTGTTTGGCACATCGGTACCTCCCTCCGGTTTAAGCGGCAAGATCCGTCGCTATGCCTTTCAACACAGTGAGGACCGCTACAGGCACTGGTTGCCGTTGATCTTTGCTGATCGGGTAAATGTGTTTGAAGGCCTTGTTGATGATATCAAAGCGGGCAAATTTCCTAACATTATCAAAGAGCGTGGATTAGCGATGGAATGGAAGTATAACAAACCGGGCATGATCAAAAAGGGGGTTACCCTGGCGGTGCTGGGGTTGGTTCTATTTGCTATTCTCCGTAAAAAGAAATAATACTTCTGTAAATTTTCAACGGTGAAAAGGCTGCCACCAATGGCGGCCTTTTTTGTACCGCTCACTCTACTATGCAACAAGTTCGCTCTATTGCGGTTACAGCTATCCCGGATACTCTGCAACAGCTTCGTCCGATACTGGTTTTTTATTCAGCAAGGCTCCTACCATAAGCACCAGGGCCGACAGAATAATAACTTGTATTATAAGGGGCCGGCTTATGAGCGGTATTTGCAGTTGCGGTAATAGCGAGAGAAAAAGTAAAATTGTAATGAGGCCGCGCGGTGCTACAAAAACCAAAGGCATCAACGTTAATTTGGCCGATTTTAATACAAGTGCCCTTACTATAAATATAGCGGCCGTAATGCCTACAGACCAGGCCAGCGTGTCGGTAGCTATTAGCTCTTTAGTTTGTATCAGGTACCCGAACAATAAAAAGAAAAGCGCCCGTATTAAAAAGGTAGCTTCTATAGTTAACTCTTTAAATTTTCTTACTTCAACCCTTAAAACACGCGGCTTTAAGCGCTGTATAAAATGCAGGTGCTTTATCTTATCCAGATTATTCAGAAACAAACCGAATACCAGAATAAACACCAATGATGGTAAATGAAACACCTTTGATATCTCATAGATCAGGATCACTAAAAACATAATAGGTACAAATTTAACATGATGCTTTAGCCTGCTTAACATGAACGATAATGCACCGGTAGCTACAAATGAAATAATGATAATTATTACAAGCTCTGCAAAAAACAAACCGAATGAGAGGACGCCAAAACTGGTGTGTTGGGTAATAAAGTTAAAGAATATAACGCCAAGGATATCAGATATACTACTCTCATAAATAACAAACTCCCGCTGCCCTGCCGAAAAATTGCGCGTGCTTGGTATGGCAATTGAGCTACTGATGATTGACAATGGAATTGCGTTGGCTAACGCACGGTGCAGGCTATAACCAAAGCAATAATGCATAGCTATAGCAATGCCGAAGGACAACAATACTATTGGCAACAATGCAACCCAAACTGATTTACCTATGAGCGGAAGTTTATCACTACCCAGCTCAAGCTCCAACGCGCCTTCCAAAACTATCAGAATAAGGCCGATGGTACCTAATATGGGTAATACGCCGCTTAGGTCAAACAATACAATATTAAATAAACTGCATAGCTGTTTAACCAAATAACCCAATGCCAAAAGCAGTATTACTGATGGTATTTTTGTTTTAGCCGACGTAAAATCAAAAACATAGGCCAGCAAAACTAAAATGCACAGTGTTAATATTATCCCTACTGTCATAACTATATCCCCGGGGTTATGCCAAAAATGGCAATTTACTTTTTAAGGTGATTAATGCAGTAATGTTTTAAAAAATTGGTGCTATAAGTTATAATACTAGTTATTACCTCGGAAAAAATGGCCTATACCAAGCTAAAAATAACAAGATTGGGTTTAAGCAGGCAGTTCTATAAAAAATGTCGTTCCTTTTTTGGGTTGGCTTTCAAACCATAAACGGCCGTTATGCAGTGTAACAATTCTTTTAGATATTGCCAAACCCAGTCCAAAAGACGCTTCGCCATCTGTGCCCGTGCGTTTTGCTTCAGTAAACATCTCAAAGATTTGGCTATGCTCATGTTCGGGTATGCCTATGCCGTTATCAGCAACCGCAACCAGGGCCGTTTTATCAGCGCTTTTTTGAAGCGTTACCTGTATCGTATCGCCGCGGTGGCTAAACTTTATGGCGTTGGCAATAATGTTACTAAACACCCGCCATATTTTTTCGTAGCTTATTTCAGCAACAACCGATTCTTTTCCATCAAATTTTATTGTTAACTGTTTCTCGTCGGCCTGGTATTGCAGCAGCTCCACTAAATCCTCAAGCAGGGCCTTCAAATCAACCGGTTTCTTTTCAAGATTTTCTCTTTCATCAGAAAGCCCGCTTTTTAAAAGTTCGTCAATCATGGCTAAGGTGCGGGTTCCGGTATCTTCTATCAATTTCACCATATGCAGGTTATCCGCATCCAGATTACTATCTTCTTTAACTGCCGATGCCAGGCCAATAACACCTGAAAGCGGCGTTCGCAAATCATGCGCCATAACGCGCATAATTCTGGTTACGTTTTTGTTGGCATCTTCCAATTGCGTCATGGCAATCTTCAGGCTTTTATTTCGGTTTTGCGATTCATGATAGTTCTTCCGGCTTTGTTTCAATATGCGTACTATAAAAACAATAACAACTAAAGCAATAATTACGGCAAGCGTAATAACCACAACATACAGCCTCTCCCGGCGAGCTTCCTGTTCTAACTGCGCCAGGCGGTTTCTTTGATGAATTGCGTTTAATTCCTGCTCTACATCAATTTTACGCAGCTTAGCAAAGCCGGCCTCCAACGAGTCTTTTAACCTTATGTATTCGTTTTGGTATTGATAAGCATCGCCGGGCTTATTTTGCTTATACATAAAAGCAGAGTACTCTTTGTACCACAACATTTTGGCCCGCGTGTTCTCTTTCCATAGCGCGTTAAAAGCAGGTGGCTTTTTTCAAAGGCAACGGCTGCGGCTTTATCTTCATTGCGAAGAACGTGCAGCCTGGCAAGCTTCAGAAAGGACGATATGCGCATGCCATCTACGTCAACGGTGGGTAGCGCAACACAAGCAAACAGATAATGAGCAGCCGAATCGAGATCATGCTTTTTTAGGTAGGCACCACCCAGGTTATCATACAACACGATTCGTGATTGCAGAACAGATTGCTTTCTTACACGGTTATCTTTATCGGCGTTGTTAAGTACCTGCAGATCTGTTTTATAATAATAAATGGCACTATCAAGCATATTCATTCGCTCATAGGTAATGCCGGCGTTATCAAGCGAGCCTTGTTGCAAATTAAAAAACTGTTGCGGCGAGTATTTGGATTCCGACTTAATAAGCTGGCGGTAACTTTCTACCCAATACTTGGCGGCAATTTCAAAGTTTCCCTGCCCAAAGTAGATCAAAGCCATTTTTGATGCAAGTTTGCCATCCTTGTCTTTATTGCCGAGCAGTTTTCTGGCCCTGTCATAATATTCAAGCGCCTTGCTATATTCTTTTACAATAACACACATATCGCCCTTTACAAGCAACGCTCTTAAATATTCATCGGGATGGGATTTACGCCTTTCGTTAGCGGCAAAAAAAGCAACGGCGCTATCGGCAAATAATACCGCTTTCGCTGTGTCGGGTATATGGTGTTCAGCTAAATAACAATAATAGCTGCTTAAAAGTGGATTATTTTTGGCTATGTGTGGGCGAAGCCGGGTTAATGCCTGCACAGCTGAGTCGGGTTTGCCGACATTGAATAAACTATCAACCGATTGAAAACTCTTCTTTAATCCCTCATCGGGTTGGTAAGTTTTATTACAGGATAGTGTAACAATGAGTAAGCAAAACAATAACACCGTTAAAATACGGTAATGTTGTGATAACGGCATGACTAATTTTAGGCGGAAGAATCGGGGGTTTGTGATAATTTATTTCGCTCAAATATAATTATTTAAAATACTATTAATAATAAAATATCCGCTATTACCGCTCATTATCAAAATTTTGCGTGCATTTTTAGCCATTTCCGGGACCATGGTTTGCATAGACCCATATGATTTAAACTATAATAATTGATTTCCGAAAAACCTAAATGCCTGCTATATACAGATCTTCGTCAGCAATTCCTACCAATTCGTCAGGATTGTGGGTAACAATTAAAACAGTAGCGTTTAGCTCCGCAAAAACAGCCTGTAAATGGTTTATCATTTCAAGCTTTATGGTCTTGTCCAACGCGGCAAATGGTTCATCCATTAGTATAATCTGCGGCTTTATGGCCAGTGCGCGTAAAATGGCCAGGCGTTGCTGCTGTCCGCCCGAGAGTTGATCGGATTTATGTGTTGTCAATGTTTCCAGTTTGCCTAAACGCAGCAGGCGGTCTATCCATTTCCTGTCATCGGTGGCATATTCCAGATGCTGCATTACCGTCATGTTAGGGAACAACGCATAATCCTGAAACACAAAGCCCACCCGCCTGGCCTGCGGCAAAAGATTGATGCCTTGTTGAGTATCCAGCCATGTTGTGTTATTAACGGATATTGTTCCTTTATCGGTATTTGTTAATCCAGCAAGTATCTTTAAAAAAGTGGTTTTTCCGGCACCGGAAGGGCCGTGTATGGTAGTAATACTGCCTGCATTAAACTGATGTTCAACTTTCAGTATACCTGCGCCTGCATAGCCTTTTAGCTTTTTTTCAATGTTGATAGCAATCATTCCAGCGGACTTTTAGCCTGATATTTGTTAAACACAAAAACCCCGATAACCATTACAAATGTAATGGCGAACAACACAAGCGAATAGTTATTTGCCGAAGCGTAATCCATCCGTTCTACTGAATCGTAGACGGCAATAGACGCTACGCGGGTAACGTTGGGTATGTTGCCGCCAATCATCAGCACAACACCAAACTCGCCCAGCGTATGGGCAAAAGTTAGTACCAAAGCTGTAATAAGCGAAGGTTTGATATTAGGCAGTAACACGCTTTTAAATGTTTGCCATTGGGTTTTACCTAAAGTGTACGATGCCTGGGCTAATGATTGCGGCAACTGCTGCAATGCCGATTTGATAGGCCCCACCATAAAAGGCATGCTATAAATTACCGATGCCAGCACCAGTCCTTTAAAAGAGAATACAAGTTGGATATCAAAAGTATTCTGCAGCCATTTACCCACGCCCTGTTGCGGACTAAACGCCAGCAACAAATAAAAACCAAGTACAGATGGTGGCAAAACCAATGGCATGGTTATTAATGCCTCAATAATTATTTTTATTACGGACCGGCTTTTTGATAACCACCACGCAAGCGGCAAACCTACAAGCAATAACAACGCCGTTGTTATTGTTGCCAGTTTTAAAGTAAGCCAGATTGGCGATAGATCCATGCTTCTAATATTAGCTTCTATATCCGTACTTTGCTAATATTCGCTTAGCATCCGCGCTTAACATGTACCTATAAAATTTTAGGGCTGCGGTGTTACCCTCGGCGCGCTTTATTATTACCATCCCCTGTGTTATAGGCGTATAGGTTTTAGGGTCTATAACTTTCCAGTAAAGTTTTGTTCTATTGGCCGGATCGTTTATCAATGCCTGTGTGGTAAAGCCAATATTAACCACGCCCGTAGTTATATAAGTATTTACCTGCCCTATACTTTCGCCAAAAACCATTTTAGATTTAACCTTGTCTAAAATACCTTCTTTTTGCAATACTTGTTTTGCAGCGGCTCCATAGGGTGCCACGTCGGGGTTGGCAATTGCAATTTTTTTTATACGCGGGGTAAGCAAAACACGCTGCCAGTTAACAAACCCTATATTTTGTGCGCTGCAAATAACCAAATTGCCGTAGGCATATATCGCTGGTTCTTTTGTGGTTAGGCCGTCTTTGTACAGCGCCTCCGGAAAGGTCATATCAGCCGAAAGAAACACATCAAACGGTGCTCCGTTTTTAATTTGTGCCACCAATTTGCCCGACGAGCCAATAACTGGTTCTAAAGTTATCCCGGTTTTTTGCTTAAAATCTGCATGGAGCGCCCCAATAACGCTTTGAAGGTTTGCAGCAGCGGCTACACGCAGAGTTTGCGCGGCGCTATCAGCAATTTGAAGAAATAAAATAAGCACAACTATACAACCGCGCTTTACAATAGAAATCAGACCGTGAAACCTCATGTAATAAAGTATTAAACTTTAAATTTTAATAAGATGCTATGGAAGCAGGATCGTCTGTTTTCCTTTTTTTAACAGTCGCGATGTAACAAAAAGGCAAGCTATAGCGACTATAATATGCGTAACGCAAAACTAAATAAAAATATTTTTAAAAATATTTCATTTTTTTCTTGCATATACGAAACGCATCGTACATCTTTGTACGAAGATATTCGTATAGAAAAAATTATGGAACTAAAACCCACGGAAAGCGAGCTGGAAATTTTACAGGTGATTTGGAAAAAGGGCCAATGTACCGTACGTGATGTGCACGAAGAACTGGCTAAAAATAAAGATGCCGGTTATACAACTACCCTAAAGCTAATGCAGATAATGCATGATAAAGGATTGGTTGAGCGCGACACTACGGCCAAAACACACTTGTATAAAGCCTTAATAAGCAGGGAACAGGCACAAAGCAGCGCAATTGACAAAATTATTAATACGGTATTTAAGGGTTCAACTGCTGATTTGGTGATACAGGCGCTGGGGCAGCACCGGGCATCAAATGATGAGTTGGACGAGATACGCAAGTATTTAAAGCAATTTGAGGGGTAGAGATCGGTGATTAGAGATTAGTTAATTAAAGATTGGAGATTGGTAAAAAAGGCTGGATGTATCCGCCTCTTAAAACAAATCCGAAATTGAACATTCGAAATTCGAAATAATGTATATCATGGAAAATCTGTTTTACAACATCAGTCAGGTTTTAGGTATCACGGTTGTTCATTCGCTGTGGCAGGGCTTAATTGTATATATGCTTTTACGCATATTTATACTGGTTTGTCCGCAGGTACCGGCGGCTGTCAGGTATCGCGTTGCCTTTGGAGCACTCACCGGGGTTTTAGTATGGTTTTTATATACCTTGTTTTTACAACTAATTAATTACGAATGGCAATCAACAAAACCGGTGGCACTAAATGTGCTGGCATTACCTGGTTTAATTGATGCAGGTACACAGGCCCCGATAAACAAATACTACTTAACCATTGCGGGTTATATGCCGTATGTTACGGTAGTTTACGTAGTTGGCCTTGTGTTTAACACCCTTAAACTGGCCTTCGCCTGGAACAACATTTACCAGATCAGAAAATACGTTACCCAAACAGAATTTGCACTATCTATTCGCAAATTATCATCTCAGTTAGATCTTAAAACAAAAGTTGAGGCGGCCTTTAGCCAATGGGTGGATGTACCCTGTGTAACCGGCTTTTTTAAACCAATAATACTGTTACCGGTATCTTTATCCTGCTATTTAAATACCGAAGAGGTTGAGGCTATATTGTTGCATGAACTGGCCCACGTTAAACGCAACGATTACCTTCACAATTTTATTCAACAGGTTATAAGCATCATGCTGTTCTTTAACCCCCTTGCCCGGCTGATAAGTAAAACAATTAGCGAGGAAAGAGAGCATAGCTGCGATGACCTGGTGGTAGAAACAACCAGCAGACCCTTTATCTACGCACAAACCCTGCTAAAACTAGAGGAAAACAAGCAATACCAATGGCAACTGGCCCTTGCTGCCACCGGTAAGCGAAAATTTGAATTACTTAACAGAATTGAAAGAATCATGAAAACTAAAAAACACACCATAAATATTCGCCCGGTATTAGTTACAGTACTGGCACTTACCTTAGGCATAACAAGCATAGCCTGGCTTAACCCCAAAGTTGAAGACGGACAATTAAAGGTAAAAAACCTTGATCCGGCTATTCAGGCACTTACATCATTCGCATCAGGTGGTGATATAGCCTCAGCAGAGCCCATAACAACCGAAACCCCTGCAAAAGTTAAAAAACATAAGTTTGAGGTAAAATTTGACGATACCACATTTACCAGCTTAAGTGACACCACCAGAAAACCTGGAAAATACACCATTATAGTTGTTGATGAAGATGGTGTTCGTAAAGAATATAAGTCGGCGGCAGATCTACCGGCTGATGTAAAACGCGAGGTGAATGCGAGCGAAGGCTATAACTTCAACTACAAATTCAGATCAGATTCGGCGCGTGCTGAAGTGGACAATTATTTTGAAAGCGCAGCCTGGAAAAAGCGCGAAGCCGAAATAGAGAAAGGTGCTGCTGAAATAGAGAAAAGTGCTGCTGAAATAGAAAAAAGGTTTAATAGCCCTGCCTGGAAAAAGCAACAGGCTGCCATAGAAAAACAGGCGTTGGCGATGAACAAAAAGTTTGAAAGCAAAGCCTGGAAAAAACAACAGGCAGCTATGGAGAAAAGCGCCGAAGAAATGGCAAAGCAATTTGACGGCCCCGAGTGGAAAAAGAAACAAGCAGATATTGAAAAACAAGCAGAAGAGTTAGCCAAAAAGTTTGATAGCCCCGAATGGAAAAGTCGCCAGGATGAGCTTGTGAAAAGTGCCACTGAGTTTGGGTTACAGGCTGCCGAACTAAGTTTAAAAGTTACCAATAGCCCTGAGTGGAAAAAACAACAGGCAATACTGGTTAAAAACGCTACCCAACTTGGCTTGGATGCTGCTAAACTAAGTACAAAAATGGTAAAAAGCCCTGAGTGGCAGAAACAACAGAAAAAATTAGTGGAGCAGGCTTTAAAAATGGCCGAAAAGTTTAAAAACAATCCGGAGTATTTGAAAGCTATGAAAGAGCTAGACAACCTGAAAGAGCTTAAAGAATTGCCCGAAATGCCAGAGGCACCTGAAAAACCCGAAGCACCTGAAAAACCTGAGGCAAAAGAGTCCGTAAAATCGCCCGTTGGTCTGGCTACACCGCCAACTCCAACTTTACCGCCAACTCCGAATAAACCGGCTACACCACCTACACCGCCAAAACACTAATTTTGATCAGTTAGTTCATTTAGTTTGCAAAGGACCGGCCCGTACGCCGGTCCTTTATTTTTTGAACAAAAGCCTTACAACGCCCTAACAAAACATCGGTTTTTGTACTTTAGTAACCTAAATAAAGGATGCCCGTATGCTGCAAAGGCTAAGTATCAGTAATTACGCTTTAATTGATGACCTGGAAATTGTTTTTGACAAGGGCCTGAACATTCTTACCGGCGAAACCGGCGCGGGCAAATCTATAGTATTGGGTGCCCTGTCGCTTATTTTAGGTCAGCGGGCAGAAAGCCGTTACTTTTTTAATCAGCAAAAAAAATGCATTATAGAAGGGATTTTTCTGATAGATGGCTTCCATTTAAAGAATTTTTTTGAGGATAACGACCTGGATTACGAAGCCGAAACTGTGCTACGTCGCGAAATATCAGCCGATGGTAAATCGCGCTCCTTTGTGAACGATACCCCGGTTAACCTTACGCTGTTAAAAACCCTGGGCGAAAAGCTGATCGATATCCACTCGCAGCATGCCACTTTAGAGATCAATAACCCGCTTTTTCAGTTAATGGTGGTTGATGCCGTTGCCAAGCACCCGGCTTTATTAGATACCTACAGGGCTAAATTTAGTCAGTACAAAAAGGGTAATGCACGTTTAAAGCAATTAATAGAGGAAAGCGAAAAAGCCAAAGCCGATCTGGATTACTATCAGTTTCAGTTTGATGAACTGGAAAAGGCCACTCTGGCTGCCGATGAGCAGGAAAAACTTGAAAAGGAACATTACACGCTGAACAACGCCGAAGAGATAAAGCGTAATTTATTAGCCACAGGTTTTTTATTGCAGGATAGCGAGACGGCCGTGCTGTTGCAACTGCGCGAGGCCGGCAGTCAGCTAACTACACCGGCCAAATTTAACGCCGATATAGAACAGCTGCGCGAACGATTGAACAGCGTGGTAATAGAGCTGAAAGATATTACCGCCGAAATAGAGGGCATTGAACAACGCACTTATACCGATGAAGCGCGTGCTGAGGAAATAAACACGCGCCTTACCATAATATATAATCTGCAAAAAAAACACCGGGTGAGCAGCAATTCTGAGTTATTGCAATTGCAGGAAGAACTATCCGGCAAAATACAACAAGCTGTTTTTGGCGATGAAGCTATTGAAAACCTACAGCAGCAATTAGCAGCCGAAAGAAAAGAGCTGGAAAAACTGGCTGCCCAATTAGCTGCAGGGCGTGCCAAAGCCATCCCCCAAATAGAAAAACAGGTGGTGCAAGGTTTGGCCGAAATGGGCATGGGCAATGCCGTGCTCAATGTTAGTTTAACCGATACCGAATTGGATAAAGACGGTGCTAACGCCGTGCGCTTTTTGTTTTCGGCCAATAAGGGTCATGCCCTTGCCGAGATGAGTAAGGTAGCATCAGGCGGCGAGCTCTCGCGTTTAATGTTGGCCATCAAGTCGCTCATTGCTAAAAACACGGCTTTGCCTACTATTATTTTTGATGAGATAGATACAGGGGTATCCGGCGAGGTGGCCAACCGCGTGGGTTTAATAATGCAGCAACTGGCAGATAATTTACAGGTTATTACCATTACGCACCTGCCGCAAATTGCCAGCAAAGGCAAGGCGCATTATTATGTTTATAAGGATGACAAGGCGGCAACAACCTATACTCGCATAAAACAGCTTAGCAATGATGAGCGGGTATTAGAGATAGCCAAAATGCTGAGCGGCGATAAGCCGGGTGAGAGCGCATTACAAAATGCAAGGGAACTGTTAGCCCCTAGCCCCCTGAAGGGGGAACAATAGTTCGCGATTATCTTGCGCTCATCTGCGACAAGTGCTTACCTGGTTAAAAGATTGCATCGCGTTTACTATTTGCGAAGTGATATAATTGAATATTATACTATTTAAATAATTACATACATTTGCCCCATTATAATCAAACTTAAATAAATGGCTTATAATTTATTAAAAGGGAAAAAAGGCATCATATTCGGTGCATTAAACGAGCAGTCTATTGCCTGGAAAGTTGCGCAGCGCGCGGTTGAAGAAGGTGCTGAAATTGTATTGAGCAACGCTCCTATCGCACTACGCATGGGAGAATTAAATAAATTGGCAGAAGAATGCAATGCGCCCATTATAGGTGCTGATGTTACCAATAACGACGACATCAATAACCTGCTGACAAAAACCATGGAGCACTTTGGCGGTGGTGTTGATTTTGTGCTGCACTCTATAGGCATGAGCGTGAACGTGCGCAAATCCATCCCTTATACTGAAAACAATTACGATTTTACCCATAAGGGTTTTGATATATCGTCATTAAGCCTGCACCGCATTTTGCAGGCAGCCATGAAAATGGATGCCATAAACGAATGGGGGTCTGTTGTGGCGCTAACCTATATTGCAGCTCAGCGCGTATTTCCTGATTATAATGACATGGCCGATAATAAAGCCATTTTAGAGAGCATTGCCCGCAACTTTGGCTACTTTTATGGTACTAAAAACAAAGTGCGCGTAAATACAGTGTCTCAATCTCCAACTCGCACCACAGCAGGATCAGGCGTCAAAGGTTTTGATGGCTTTATTAACTACGCGGAAAAGATGAGTCCGCTAGGTAATGCCGACGCAAACCAATGCGCTGACTACTGCGTATCTTTGTTCTCTGATTTAACCCGTATGGTAACTATGCAAAACCTGTTCCACGACGGTGGTTTCTCTTTTACAGGCGTTACCAGAGAGGTGATAGAGCAAATGGAGAAAGAATAACCCCTGAAGGGATTTAAGCTATACAAAAAAAGCGCTCTTAAATGGAGCGCTTTTTTTGTATAGCTTAAGTATTAGCGCTGGTTAGCCTCTATCAAAACTACTTTAACAGCCAGATTTTCTGTAGGCTTAACCGGTGTTGCGCCCGGAGTTTGCGCATAAAGCACTACCTCACCTCGTTTATGGTAATAACTATATGCCACTCCGTCATAAACCTGCGGAATTTGCTCATAAACCCCTTGGCCGAAAGATAAATACACCAACACGCCGCCCTGGTTGTTGTAATAATCATCCAATTCATCAACCACTAACCGGGTTGTGTATGATTTGCCATCACTACTTAAAGCCCATTGATTAGGCGCCACATCAAAAATTATGGAGTAATTATTATTGGGGGTTACGTACTTTTTTGTACATGATGAAATAGCCGCTACAAACATAACAGCTAATACTATTAATAAACTTTTTCTCATATTGTCTTTTTTAGTTACTTGTATGATATAAATGGAACCAAAAGGTTTAAGCAATGGTTTTGTTTTTTTAAACTTTTAATTACAGAGCACAAAAAAGCCCATCCGCACAGCGGATGGGCTACGTAGTATATTATCAGTTAATTTAATCCTGTTCTTCTTGCTTCGGTTTTTTGCCCGAAGCTTTTTTGCCGGTAACTTTAATCTCGTTGGCTTCTTTATCATAGTCAACCACCATTATTTCCGAATCACCAAGCTCACCTTTTAGTATTTCTTCTGCAATGGGATCTTCCAGGTATTTTTGGATAGCGCGTTTAAGCGGGCGTGCGCCAAATTGCGAGTCGTAACCTTTATCGGCTATAAACTCTTTGGCACCTTCGGTAAGTTCAATTTTATAACCTAAGCTATTAACACGACCAAACAATGCAGCCAACTCAATATCAATAATTTTGAAGATCTCTTCTTTTCCTAATGAATTGAATACGATCACATCATCAATACGGTTCAAAAATTCCGGAGCGAAAGCGCGTTTTAAAGCATTTTCTATAACACCACGGGCATGCGCGTCGGTTTGGCTGGTTTGCGCTGCTGTACTGAAACCAACACCTTGTCCAAAATCCTTCAACTGGCGTGCGCCGATGTTTGAAGTCATGATGATTATAGCATTTCTGAAATCAACCTTACGACCCAATGAGTCAGTCAACTGACCTTCATCCAATACCTGTAACAATATGTTGAATACATCAGGGTGCGCTTTTTCAATCTCATCCAACAATACAACCGCGTATGGTTTACGGCGTACTTTCTCGGTTAATTGCCCGCCTTCTTCGTAACCCACATAGCCCGGAGGCGCTCCAACTAAGCGTGACACCGCGAATTTCTCCATATACTCGCTCATATCAATCTGTATCAGCGCGTCTTCGGTATCAAACATAAAGCGTGCAAGCTCCTTGGCCAGCTCGGTTTTACCTACGCCCGTAGGGCCCAGGAATATAAACGAGCCAATAGGCTTTTTAGGGTCTTTCAATCCGGCACGGGTACGTTGTATAGCACGGGCCAGTTTTTTAACCGCATCGTTTTGACCAATAATTTTCTCACCTATCTTTTCAGACATGTTCAATAATTTCTGGCTATCAGCCTGGCCAACTTTTTGTACCGGGATACCGGTCATCATTGATACCACCTCAGCAACATTATCTTCGGTTACGGTGTAACGTTTTGATTTTGTTTCGGCTTCCCAAACACCTTTGGCCTGTTCCAATTCTTCCAACAGATGCTTTTCAGTATCTCGTAATTTGGCCGCTTCCTCATACTTCTGGCTGCGCACAACTTTGTTCTTCTCTACTTTTATCTGCTCTATTTTATTCTCAATATCCAAAATTTCTTGCGGAACATGGATATTGGTTAGGTGCACACGCGAGCCTGACTCGTCCAGGGCGTCAATAGCCTTATCCGGTAAAAACCGGTCAGTTATATAGCGGGTAGTCAAAGCAACGCAGGCCTCAATGGCTTCCTGGGTGTAAGTTACGCCGTGATGCTCTTCGTATTTTTCCTTTATACGGGTCAATATTTCAACGGTCTCATCCGGTGTAGCCGGCTCAACCATTACCTTTTGAAAACGACGGTCTAAAGCGCCATCTTTTTCAATGTACTGGCGGTATTCATCCAGCGTGGTGGCGCCAATGCATTGTATTTCGCCCCTGGCCAAAGCCGGTTTAAACATGTTTGACGCATCTAACGATCCTGAAGCACCGCCCGCACCTACAATGGTATGGATCTCGTCAATAAATAAAATAACATCCGGCGATTTCTCCAACTCATTCATAACGGCTTTCATTCGCTCCTCAAACTGGCCGCGGTATTTTGTACCTGCCACCAGTGAAGCTAGATCAAGCGTAACTACCCGTTTGTTAAACAGCACGCGCGATACTTTACGTTGCACTATACGCAAGGCCAAACCTTCGGCAATGGCACTTTTACCAACACCCGGTTCGCCAATTAAAATTGGGTTATTCTTTTTACGGCGCGACAAGATTTGCGATACCCGCTCAATCTCTTTCTCTCTACCAACAATCGGATCAAGTTTGCCATCCTCCGCAGCGCGGGTTAAATCGCGGCCAAAGTTGTCAAGTACAGGGGTTTTTGATTTAATGTCTGATACCTTTTTAGGCTGATTGAATGCTTCTTCTTCTTTGAAATCATCATCTCCACCTGTTGGTGAGCCCGGCATTTCGTCAGTTACGTTATTTTTGTGCGATTCTACCTCGCCCTTAAATATTTCGTAATTAACATTAAACTGCATCAGTATCTGTGATGCAATGTTATCCTCATCGCGTAGTATAGACAGCAGCAAATGCTCTGTGCCTATTACATCACTTTTAAAAATTTTAGCTTCAAGGTAAGTTATCTTCAATACTTTTTCGGCTTGCTTGGTAAGCGGTATGCTGCCAATATGTACGTTAGTTCCTATAGTTCCTTTAACTGCGTCCTCAACAGAACGGCGAAGTCTGGCGGTATCAACAGTCAGTTCTTTAAGCAGTTTAATAGCTACCCCATCACCGTCTCTTATAAGCCCCAACAACAGATGTTCGGTACCTATATAATCATGCCCAAGGCGCAATGCCTCCTCTCTGCTGTATTGTATTACGTCCTTTACCCGCGGCGAAAATTTAGCTTCCATATATACTCCTATGTTAACACGCCCCAATATACCAAAAATTTGTATTGTTGGCAGCGCTTGTTTCCAACTTATCAACAATATTATTGCCAACTTTTAAGCTTCATCAAAAGCAGACATTATTATGATGTGCAATCTATTAAATTTAACGTTTATGCAATATTTAATTACGTTAAAAATAGCTAACCCCTGTTCATTTTTACATTTATTCAATGTTAACTGCCTGTTTGATAAATATTAGCCCAAAAAGTTTCACCCAATTGGGGCAATATTTGCCGGAAACACAATTATCGGGCAATACGTCAGTGTTTCTGACAGAAAGGCGGTTGGATTTAGTTTGCAGTTATTAATTTGCAGTGGGCAGCAGGAACATGTTATATAAGAAGGTTTTCACTTATAGTGAACTCCGACTAGATATTGCCACTGCAAACTGCCCATTACCTACTGCAAACTGTCACCTTGCGAAAATGCTATTGTTATTTCGGCCCCTTTATCTGTACCATCGCTTTTTATATCAAAAGCTCCGGCATGGCTTTCAATTATTGAGCGGCAATTGTACAAACCCAGGCCGGTGCCGTTACTTTTGGTGGTAAAACCCCGTTCAAACAGCCGCTCGCGTGTCTCGGGCGAAAATCCTTTGCCGTTATCTTTAACTTTTAACTCAATAATATCAGCGATTGCCTGTAGGGAAATGTGAATGTGCTTTTCATCCGTCTCCATATCAATGGCTTCCACACTGTTTTTAAGCACATTCAATATTACCTGCATTAATTTTGTGTGGTCGCCTTTTATAACGTAGGGGCCGGGGCCAATATTGGCATGTAACTGTATGCGCTTCTTTTCTAACGATGCCAGCAACATTGCCCGGCAATCTTTAATAATACTAACCAGGTTTACGGGTTTACGCTGATGCTGACCTTCATGCCCGGCCACAAACTGCCGCTGAATATTCAATATATCCTGAATATGGGTAGTAATATTCAATAGCTCATTTACCGATGCCGAAAGCTCAGCATTACCTTCGGTTTGCGTTTTAGCTATTCCTTCGGCTAGCGCAACAAGTGCGGTTGCCTTATCGGCGCCCAAAGCATTTGCAAACACCGTTTGTTGGTTACTGATAAAAAGCGAAAGGTTGTTTACTGCCTTAAGGTTGCCTTTTTCTAACACGCGGTTAATGCGGTTAAGGTAAGCCCCAAAGCCAACAAGCGCGTTACCAATGTCATGCAATATTTCTGATGCTATTTCAAATTTACCTTGTGCAATAGCTTTTTCTGTTTCCTGCTCCTTTTGCAGCGTAAGCTGTTCGTTAAGCGCCCTTAACTCCTCTGATTGCTCAGAAAGTTCCTCATTAAGTTGCCTCAGGGCTTCTTCCGCGTGCTTTCTGCGGGTTATGTTATGCCCTATGCCTAATATATGGCTTGTTCTGCCATCGGCATTTTGCACCGGCACCTTGGTGGTTAGCAACCATTGCTGCCGGCCATCAGTATCAAAAAAAAACTCCTCCTTATCAACAATAGACCGGCCGGTGTTAATAATGTCCATATCATCCTGATAGCAGCGCTCACCAATGGTACCTTGTAACAGCTCAAGGTCGGTTTTGCCTATCACATCATCTTCGCTAACTAACCCCAGCGATGTTACATCTGCCTGGTTGGCAATTATTTTCCGGCCTTTGTCATCCTTTATATATATAACATCGGGCAGGCTATCTATCAGGGTGCGCAGCAATGTGCTTTCCACATCGCTGCCGTTTATATGTGTCTTCATCTCAGCGTTGTTCATGGTTTTACAAAGGCAGGTTTATGGTAAATACCGCACCCTCATCATTCTTAACTTCAATGCTGCCACCATGCGCTACTATATATTGCTTAACTATGGCCAGCCCCAAACCGGTGCCCTGTTTCTTTTTCTTGGTTACAAACGGGTCAAAAAGAGTCCGCTGAATTTCCGGGGGAATACCCGGGCCATTATCCCGCACTTGTATACATATACTATTGTTTGTAAGCTGTGCGCTTAACTTTACAAAGGCATGCTTAACGCCATTATCATGCAGCGCATCAATGGCGTTGGCGGTTAAATTGCTAAACACCCGGCGCAATTTACTTTCATCGCCCTGCACCATAAGGCCTGCGGGTACGTCAACCTGGGTGCTGACCGAGGTTAAACCGGGGCGGCCTTCGTTCATGGCCAAAGCATCCGCAACGATCTTTTGCAATGGTATGGCCGATTTTTTTACAGGCTCGTTTCTGATAAAATCTAAGAAATCATCAAATATTTCTGATGCCTGCTCAGCACATTGGTCTATCAGATCTATCCATTGGCTTTCAATTCCATCGCGGCGTAACAGATCGGTAAGCATTTTAATGCTTTTTATTGGCGACCGCAAATCATGCATCACCATGCCAATCACCTGTCCAACTGCAGAAAGTTTCTCGTTCTGTATCAGTTTTTCATTCAGTTCGGCATTGCGTATGGCCTGCGCGGCATTTTGTATAAAAAGCCGCAGCAGGTACATCTTTTCTATTTTCAGCTTCTCTTGTTTTTTCAAGATGGCAAAAACAGTGTAGTTGTCCATCCGGGCTAAAAAAAGCTCATCAACCTGTACCACTTCATCCTCTTTTATGTCGATATTTTTTACCCTTGCAATCAGTTCGTCGGCATTAACATTGTTCTCCAACGCGCCTATTGATAGTATCTTTTCGTAGGTAAAATCATCATGCAGTTTGCCTATCAAAGCCAAGTCGGTGTCAACAAAACCAGCCAGCTGATCTAAAATATTCTTAAGCAGCGCATCCAGCTGGTGTTTGTTAAGGCCAATGGTTGAAATAGAGGCTATCAGTTTTTCCAGATTGCGCAGTTTGTTATAATCTGTTACTGCTTTGGTAGCTATCTGTATTATCTCTTCGGGGGCATATGGCTTGCAATGATAGCCAACATTTTGCCCGGCCTGTTCAACAATCTCGTCAATAGAGCGGTCGCTGTAAGCGGTAATGAAGATTATCTCCACCTTCATGTCGTGCTTGCGTATTTCTATCGCCGTTTCTAACCCGCTCATGCCTGGCATACGCATATCTAAAAATATTACAGCGTAAGGGCGCTGCTCTTCAATGGCCTTTTTTACAAGCCTTACACCCTCCATCCCATTTGCGGCCTTTTCAACTGTAAAAATGGGTATATTGGGTGTCCTGGTAGCTAACAATGGCTTCGGCGCATCAAACAGTACATTAATGGCATCATTCATATTGTCGTAATCTTCAAACGACGATTGCGGCATTAATATCTCCGCGATATTGTCCCGAACCATTTCCTCATCATCTATAATAAGGATGGAAGTGTTCACTTCGTTCATAAATTGGTTAAAAAAACAGTGTGTACGCTTAGTACGAAACAGGTAGTACTTTAGTTTCGTAATGAATTGTAGCCTAAGCTAATAAAATAAAGCGAGATCTGCGTTGTGCAATATTGGTAGCAGTGGCGGTAGCGATTGGTAGTAGATTGGTGGGTGTTCAAAGTCTACAGTAATTGCTACTAATTACTGCTACCGCAAACTACCTATAAGCTTCGTGCCTTATCTTTAATATTTTAAGCGACAGGCCAACCAAAAACACCGTTGCTATAAGGTAGCGCGGCAGGGTGTGCGGCGTATTGTCTGGCGCTTGCTTTTTCAAACGCCGTTTCTCGCGCTCAATGCTTTCCAACCGGTCGGCAAAAAGCTTTATGTTTTCTTTAAATGCGATGTCTTCGCTTTTAAAATCAGGATTTTGCGGCCAGGCATAGCGCAGGGCCTCTACCCTGGGCTTTACCGGGAACTGCTTGCTCTTAAAAACAAAGCCTTCGGTATAATCTACAAAACTCTCCCAACGCGGCGACTCATAACCCTCGTCCATCAGGTCGGCTACTTTATGGAACCACACTAAACCTACGCGCTGCCCTTCAGAGGCTTTGGATAAATTAAACATGGGCACGTGTTCGCCCAAAAGTATCTGCGCTTCCTGAAACTCCATACGAGCAACATCATGGCGCTCTTCGTACTCGCCTTTCTTATCTATACCCAGCACTTCAATGGTACCGTATATTACGCCCATAAAAGATATAAGTACCCAAAAAAGCTCGACCTTGGCCCAAAAAACAACCGGAATATCTTTAGGTATAATGGTGTGAAAAAACAACAGCAGTAACACTAATGAAACAACTGCTACAATTACAATTATCATTTTGTAAGCAAAATTTAGCAGGTAAAATAGCTATTTGTCACCACCATAAAAGCAGATTATATAAAATTAACCTATTGATAATATTTCCGAAACAATTTGTTTATATGGCAGAGGGTTCAAACAACATCTTTGGTTACTAATTAATTTGTATTAGCCGTATAAATTTTGAGTTAGTCTAAATCGTTCAGATTTTAGCTAACTTTATTTATAAACCAATTTTAAATGAAATTTAATTGCCTGCTTGCCGCTGTAGTTTTTACAGCGCTGTCACTTAATGCCCTTGCGCAAAAACTGGCCGATCCGATACTATTATGGCCCGGGGGCGCACCGGGAGCCACAGGCGTAAGCGACGAAGATAAACCTGCTATAATTCCCTTTATTCCTGAGGCATCAAAACGTAACGGTGCGGCTGTGCTTGTAGTGCCCGGTGGGGGTTTTACCATCCGCGCGGTTGACCACGAAGGGGTGCTGGTTGCTCAATGGCTAAAGGAGCATGGCATTACCGCGTTTTTGCTACGCTACAGACTAAGACCGCTTTATAGCCGCAATGAATGGCTGGCCGACGGGCAGCGGGGGATGCAGTATATACGTGCACATGCTGCTGAATATAACCTATCCGCCGATCGTGTGGGTGCTGTTGGTTTTTCTGCAGGGGCAACGTTGATAGCAGATATGGCATTAAATCCGGTAAAGATGGATGGAACAGATGCCTTGAGTGCTTTGTCAACAAAACCCAACTTTTTGATCCTCGCCTACGGCTCTACCCGCATCCCAGAAAACGTTGACCAGGCTGCCTTAGCCGCCATGCCGCCAACATTTATGTATGGTACAGTTGAAGACAAGGGCAGCCAAACCGGTATGCTGGATATGTACACCCGTTTATACAAAGCGAACGCGCCGGTAGAGGCGCATTTTTTCAGGAACGGCATACACGGAACCGGCTTTGCCCTGGGCGACCCGGTACTGGGTGAATGGACAAACCTACTGCATAACTGGATGAAAGCGGGCGGCTACCTAACCGCCAGGCCACAGGTTAGCCTGGCGGGTGTTGTAAAATTAGATGGCAAACCCCTGCTTGATGGCATGGTGATACTAACACCTGTGGACAATAAAGATGCCCCACCGGCTATTGTTTTTATTAGAAATACCGGCACGGGTGAATTGGGCAGATTTTTAGTACCTAAAAATCAAGGGCCCGTTGAGGGCCGCTATAAAGTTGAAGTAAGACAGGATGCTACCCGCTGGACCAGCAACTCGCGCGAACCTTTTATGATTGCCATGACTGAAAAACAAAGTCGCGGCACGCTTACTGACGACGATAAAAAAGCCTGGGCAGACTACCTGCGCAAACGCGACCTATCGCCAAGCATTGATAAACAGCGTGTGTTTTCGCATAAGCACGCCGGGGACAAGGGGGATTATATTGTTGACGTTAAAAATGAGCAGGAGATTTTGGTGGAGGTGTTTAGTAAGTAATTGTTGTAGCATAAGCGCGCGCTTGAATTGGCGGGGGGAAATACATTATATTGAAACCTGGCAATGGAAAAACAATGATTATTAAATAAATAAATTATGATAGAATCATTCAATCAACAAAGCATTACTAATAAAGAAGATTTTTTACGATTTTTAGAATTATTAATTAAATATTTTAACGACCATCAAAATGAGTGGGAAAATATTACGTTACCGGATTATCTGGATGCAGCCCAACGATGGACAGAATCTATGGAGGGGTATTATATCAATAATAAGCTTCCAGTGCCACAAAATATAAATTGGCAAGTGTTCGCCGATATATTGTTGGCAGCAACTATGTATGAATAATTTCCGCCTTATTGGTGTTTGAGCGGGGTTGGCGGTTGTTGTTTATTATGACAAAACTGAGGCGCGTGGTAATGACATCCAACTATTAAAACGGGCCAAAAGCGTTTCATCAACAAGTGTAAAATTGAGCTTTCTGTAAATATTTGATTTTAAGAAAGTTGATGAAATTTTACAGCTAAAAAAACTGACGAATAAGTAGTTTCACGGCGTTTCCTCGCAAAAATCAAACATTTAATAATCAGCGGTTTATTATAAATTGCGTTTCGCCCGTTTCTATTGTGTTATATATTTTTGTGAAACACTCTACTTTATGGGCCGCATCAAACGGTTCCAGCGTATGCGGTTTAAAATATTTTGGGTTGAGTCTGTACTGAACCAGGTTACCTTAGCCTTCCCTATGATATGGTCCTCGGGCACATAACCCCAAAACCTTGAGTCTAATGAATCGTGACGGTTATCGCCCATCATCCAGTAGTAGTCCATTTTAAAAGTATAGCTATTGGTTTTTTTATCGTTAATGAAAATGTCATTGCCTTTTACCGCCACCCTGTTGTTCTCATACACCTCAATAGCGCGGCGGTATAAGGTAAGCGTAGAGTCATTAAGCGCAACTGTCCATCCCTTAGCGGGCATTCTAAGCGGTCCGTAGTTATCCATGTTCCACTTAAAACGTTCATTATGCGGAAACACCCCGGCATCATACATACCCGCTGTTTGTACCATAGCCTGAACACCTTTTATGTTGGCTATGCTTTTAAAAGCCGCCAGCTGGTCGCCCGGAATGATCATCTCGAAAGTGTTGGCGCTATATTGCCCCCGCACGGTAATATGCATGTCCTCCAGCATCTTGGGGTTAAGGTCCGCACCGTCTGTAACTACTGCGTATGATGTTTGCGCCTTTGGCGCGTTTGGCATAGCCTTGCCGTTTATATACACTTGTCCGTTCACAATGCTCAGCACATCGCCGGGTGTGGCCTGGCAGCGTTTTATTAAAGTAGTGCGCTCATCAATGGGGATGTTATATTCCGGTCCCGCTTCATCTGGTTTGTTAAAAACCACTATCTCTCCTTTTTGGGGCGATGAAAACCCCGGCAGGCGCATATAGGGCAGTTGAACACCGCTCCAATAGGTTTTTACGCCACCCACAACAGGCTCGGTAAAAGGAATAGCAAAAGGGGTGATAGCAATACGCGGACCATAGCTTATTTTGCTTACAAACAAATAATCGCCGGGCAATTGTGTCCCTTCCATTGAGCCTGATGGAATAGCGTAGGCCGAAAACAACAGTCCACGCACGGCTGTTGAAACCACCAGGGCAAATACCAGGGCATCAACCCACTCGCGGGTTTTGCTTTTTTTAACTTTGGGTTTGTCGGCGTTTTTTTTGAAAAGACTGATCTTCCGGTTCATAAGCAAGGGCTTGGTTATAAATTGGACGGCGGGAGGACGAATTTGTTACACCCGGGGAACAGTTAAAACTCCAGCGATAAATATCCTTATCAAATAACCTACTTATATACTCCGGTGCCGAGCCGTTAACAGGTATGAAATAGCGATACAGACTGTGGGTACAATGAGGTACAGAGACGATAAAATTATATTTGGCATAGTCGTTTACGTTTAATTTAGTTAATAATTAAACGCAAAGCCGAAAAATAAAGTTTCTCTATTTACCAGCACATAACACTTTTAAGCATTATGGAAATAATTGTTAATAAGCTTCCAATATTTTTAATGATGGTGCGCAATTATTAAGAGAATTTTGGTGAACATTGCTAAAACGTGCGCGTATTTTTTCGTGTTGCGCAGTCATATGCAAAGGCGACATCCCCAAACAACCTAAAAATAAACTAAAACAGGGAGCTTACAGACTAAAATCCATCTCAACCAAAACCGGACAATGATCAGAGTGCCTCGCCTCGGGCAAAATGGCAACACGTTTAATGTTTTCTTCCAGCTCTTTACTGGCCATAGCGTAATCTATGCGCCAGCCTAAATTTTTGGCGCGGGCGTTAGCCCGGAAGCTCCACCATGTATAGTTGTGGGGCTCCTTATTTAAATGCCTGAAAGTATCTACAAAGCCCGACTCTATAAAATTCTCCATCCACTCCCGTTCCTCGGGTAAAAAGCCGGAAGAATTTGCGTTTGATTTAGGGTTATGAATATCAATAGGTTTATGGCAAATATTATAATCGCCGCAGATAACTAAACGGGGGTGTTCTACTTTAAGCAGTGTTAAGTATTTACCAAACTCATCCAAAAAACGGAATTTAAAGATCTGGCGCTCCTCGCCGCTTGAACCGGATGGAAAATACACACTCATTACCGATACCTCATCAAAATCAACCCGGATGCTGCGGCCCTCGCGGTCAAAATCAGCAATGCCACAACCGTATTCTACATGGTTGGGAGTGCGTTTGGTTAATATGGCAACGCCGCTATAGCCCTTCTTTTCAGCCGGGAACCAATAATGCTGATAGCCTAAAGCCTCAACCAGGTGCAGATCCGTCAGTACATCGGGTGTAGCCTTAATTTCCTGCAGGCAAACAACATCGGCATTAGTAGCTTGCAGCCAGGCCAGCCAGTTTTTATTAATGGCAGAACGGATGCCGTTTACGTTATAGGTAATGATCTTCATGATGTGATATCGAATTTCGGATATTCAACTTCGAATTTAAACACTATTGGATTATTAAATTAAGCTCTAAATATATATTTCAAATCCGAAATTGAACATTCGAAATTCGAAATAAAACGGCCTTAGAGCGTGGGAGAAAGTATTTTATCCAACCTTCTGCATTCGCTCCGTTTCAGCAAGGATACTGTCATAGGTACATCGGTTAGCGGTCTATCGTTCTTGTCTTTTTTTACAGCGGCAATCAAATCAACCATATCCAGGCCACTTACCACCTCGCCGTAAACGGTATAATTTTGGTCAAGATGCGGCGAGCCTCCGGCGGATTTGTATACTGATCGCTGCGAAGGCGGGATTTGCCGTCCTTTCATGCGGGTTTGTATAAGTTTGTCAAGGTCCTCATCAGTAAAACGCTTACCCTCTACAATGTAAAACTGGCAACCACTTGAAGCTTTGCTCGGTATATCATCCCGCGCGGCAGCCAATACCCCACGTTTATGAAAAAGGCTATCTCTAAACTCTGCAGGAACGGTATAGCCCACATCGCCATTGCCCAGCTCCATGCCCGGTTTATTTTTGGCGGTATCGCGCGAGTCGGGGTCGCCGCCCTGTATCATAAAGTTTTGTATTACCCTGTGAAACAGCGTGCCATTGTAATGCCCTTTTTTAGTCAGTTTAACAAAATTGTCGCGGTGCAACGGCGTTTCATTATATAAACGAATGATGCATTCGCCATACACTGTTTTAATTCGCACATAGTAATTTGGCCTTTTGGCAAAGCTGCTAACTGCCAGGAGTAGCAAACAAAGGGTAAATACCTTTCTCATCCTTCCAGTTCATCAAAATAGTTTATTATCAATGACCTCATCAGCATTTCCTGCTCCAGCAGTGTATAGTTGGGTATGGTTTTAATCAGTTTCCAGTGTGGCCAGCCGTCTTGATCAAGCCCCTCCAACTCGTAAAAACCCATCAGGCTCATCAGCTTGCACGTAGCAATATGCATCAACTCTTCCTTTTGCCGCTTGCTGAATTTTTTTGGTCCTTGCCCCAGTTCCTGCACGCCTATTAAAAACAGCATTACCTTAACATCGGGCGTATCACTGTCGAAATCTTTAGCGATACGTTCTTGTAGTTCTTTCCATTTCTTGTTGATCTCGGCAGCTGTCATGCAGCAAATATACCGATGTTAAATATACTGTGGCTGTGAATTTATACAGCAAGGTGTTTTTTGTAATAGCAGATGATATCAGGCAAGGAGCACGAAGCGATGCTGGCTGACGTAGCTCCGTTCTATGGCTTACTAGCGGTGGAAGCTTACTCGCTGTCTGGCTGGCGCTCTTCCTTGCTTAACTTATCAAAAATTTTATCCATGCGCTCCACGTACTCACTGGTGTCATCAACAAAAAACTCAAGTTGCGGTATTACCCTTACCTGATCTTTAATGCGGGCGCCTAGTTTGTACCGTATCTCTGAGGCGTGCGACTTAACCGTATGCAGCGCCTGGGCAATATCACCGCTGTTAAAAAAGCTTAAAAAAATGCGGGCAATGGCCAGATCAGGCGTAACGCGCACCTTGGTTATAGTTACCAGTGTGTTAGGCAAATAATTCATGCCTTCGCGCTGAAATATAGCCGCAAGATCTTCCTGAATTACACCGGCAAATTTTTGTTGACGTTTTGACTCCATAGTAATTTATTTAACGCCAAACAGGCAAATGAGTTTTATACAAAAAAAGCAATTAAATTCAATTTTAAAAGCCCTAACCATACGGCATTATTTACAAATACCCCCGGGAATATCCTTTTTAATGCTGATAAGTTTTGTAACCGTTAATGTGCTGTCATAAGCAGAGGCCGGGCCCCCTTTTGCTGAAGGCTTGATAGCACCCTCAACCTCTATGTAAACAGACTCGTAAGGTTTTTCAAAGCCCATCTGCGAATATTGCAGCTCCAGTTTAGCAGAACTATCAGCCGTCCAGTATTCTTTGCCTGTAGCACAGTCTATAAAAAGCGCTGCTTCGGGCCCAAAACTGTATAAACCTTTAATAACAACGGGGTTTGCAGCCTTCTGTTTTTCATCACTGCATGAACTCAACCCAATAATTAACAGGCAAACTACAACCCCAAAATAACTTATACGCAGAATGCCCATGCCGTAAATTTACAAATCATGTTTGATATCGTCTAATCCTTTAACACTTAAACGGGCGCTTATGGCCGAAGCTATTAAGGAAACGATACTTACCGTCAGCAAAACTAATGTAAAATCGTTTGCAATTATCTTAATCGGGTAGCCATCTACAAGCGCCACATTTTCGCTCATTTTTATAAATCCAAAATGTTGCTGCAACAAACAAAATATAAGGCCAATAGCCAGCCCTGCCACACAACCTATCATGGATATCATCATTCCCTCAAAAAAGAATATACGTTTTATCAAGCTTTTGTCTGCACCAATGCTGGTTAAAATGGCTATATCCTGCCGTTTATCAATTACCAGCATGGTAAGTGTGCCCACTATATTAAATATGGCTACTATCAGTACAAAAGTAAGTATCATAAATATAGACCATCGTTCAAAGTTGAGTGTTTTGTATAACTCAACGTTCTGCTGCTTGCGGTTTTTAACGGTAAACTCATCACCAATTTTTTCCTGTATTGCTTCTTGTATGTCATCAATGTCTGCACCTTGCTTATAGGTAAGCTCCAGGGACGAGACCATATTTGGTTCTCCCAGCAGATCGCGTGCAAAAGCTAGCGACACCACAACAATATCATCAAACTCCTGCTGTATGGCAAATACGCCTGATGGGTAGATCAACGCCTCCCTGAACTCGTCCATTGGGTTTAAGGAACCACTGCTTGCTGTGCGCTTAGGCGAATAAATAACCATAGGTGTAAGCCCATCATGCACGTTAACCGACAAACTGTTTTGTACAGCGGTGCCAATCACCGCAAAGGGTTTTCCGTCGGCATTTAAAACAAATCCGCCATCCTGTATAGCGCTATCAAGGTTGCTGTTTTTCAAAAAATCGTCGCTCATGCCCTTAATGTTAGCAATAAAGGTCTTGTCGCGGTACCTAACCATGCCCTTTTCTTCTAAAGCCTGGGTAAAAGAGAACATGCGCTTATCTTTTTTTAGCGAATTAAAATAAGGTGTTTCTGGATTGAAGGTTTTACCTAAACGCGCCTCAATTTTTAGTTCAGGTGTAAAGTTGCTGTATAACTTAAGGATAACATCTTCCAGGCCATTAAATGCCGACAGTATAATAATCAGCGTAGCGCTTCCAATAAAAACGCCCACCATTGAAATGCCCGAAATAATATTAATAGCATTGGTTTTCTTTTTTGCGAAAAGATACCGTTTGGCTATATAGATGGAGGTGTTCAAGTTTTGTTTGTTATACGTTTACATTGTAAGTTATACGTTGATACCAGCTGTGTTGAGACAAAACGTAAGACGTATAACGTAATACTTATATGGCAAAACTACATAAAACGTATAACGTAACACGTACAACCTAACACATATGCTAAGAAAAAAACGGATTGTATTGTTTTTCAAAGCCAATGGTAGTTGCCGGGCCATGCCCGGGATAAACCACACAATCATCGGGAAGGGTAAACAGTTTTTCCCGGATGTTGGAAAGAAGTTGCTCGTAATTACCTCCGGGCAGGTCGGCCCGCCCTATGCTGCCTCTGAACAATACGTCGCCGCCTATTAACTGGTTGGCTTTTTCGTCATAAAAACACAAATGCGCCGGTGAATGACCGGGACAGAAAATAAGCTGAAAAGTAGCGTTGCCGAAGTTTATCCACCCCTCGTCTGACAGGAACTCGTCGGGTACAGGCGAGGGATCATAACGCAGGCCCATTTGCGGGGCGTAAGCAACTACAGCCTCTAAAACGTCCAACTCGCCCCGGTGAAACTGTGGCTTTAAACCATATAGATCAAATACCAGTTTATTGCCCAGCACATGGTCAATATGGCAATGGGTATTAAGCAACGCAACAGGTTTTAAGGCATTATCTTTAATAAAGCTAATCACGGCGTTTTGTTCCGAAGCTGTATACATTCCCGGATCAATTATTACGCATTCGCTAGTCTCGTCATACGCGATGTAGGTGTTTTCCTCGAAGGGGTTATTAGGGAATATTTGTATGGCAGCCATTTTTTATTTCGGATTTCGGATTTATTTTGATTTCGGATTTTTATTTTTTTCACCCGTAATTTAGGCTATGCGTGTATTGATAAATCCGACATCGATCTATTTCCATCTAAAGCTTTTTATCATTACATCCACATCCTGCTTTACAAAGTTCAGCACAGGCTGAATGGAATCTAAACGTGGCTCGCTGTTAAAATAGAGGGCACCCCTTAAATAGTTTTTAACGCTATCTGTTAAATAGAATTGCACAGACGATGCGGCATTACCATCAATGGTATAATAAATGCCGTAAACCTTACGGTCTGGGTAACGTATTATAGCCTCGTCAATACCTGTTGCCTTAACCGTATGCTTAAAGGCGAATATGTGCGCATCTTCTACAAGTTTATCAAATATTTTCTTGTTAGGAATGGTCTCGTAGCTGAGGTGTAGGGTGGCGTTAAACTGTGGAAACTGCATGTTCAACAGCGTTTTCATGTTAATTAATTTTCCTGCTGTACGTGATAGGGTATCGCGCTCCATTACAGCATATTTTGGATAATTGAACGCGAAAGGATTACCGGAAACATATTGTTGATAAGCCCTTTCGGGGAAGTTTACTCTGTAAAAACTACGTGGCTTGGGTGCGTAGTTAGCTTCGCTACCGCAGGCGGTAATAAGAAGCACAGCAACTAATATCAAAAAGGGCCACTTCACGGGTGTTTTTCCTCCGAGTTCCATATCTCCCATGATTTTTCGGCCTGTAAAAGCAGCATTTCATAGCCGTTTTTGGTTGCAGCGCCCTGCTCGCGTCCATTTTTTAAGAACACTGTTTCTTCCGGATTATAAATAAGATCATACAACAAGTGATCTTCTGTAATGGCGTCGTACAGAATCGGGGGGAAATCATCAACATTAGGATAAGTACCTAATGGTGTGGTGTTTATTATTAGCTTGTTGTTTTTGATATGATGCGGCTTCAAATCCTCAAATAAAACATTGCTCCCATGCGCTTTACGCGTAACAGTCTGGTAGGGTATCTCCAGGTTTTCAAGCACACATTTAACGGCCTGCGCTGCGCCACCGTCGCCTAATATCAATGCCGTTTCGTGATGTCTGTTTAGCAGGGGTTTTAATGACATCTCAAAACCATACAAATCTGTGTTATATCCTTCTAACCTGAAATCATGGTCTTTAACGCCAACCTCGCCAGAGAAAGCTGCTAATACGGGGCTCTCTTTTCTGATGCGCAGGCAGTTTACTGCGCCAGCTTTACGGGCATCATGCTCTATCCAATCCAAATAACGCAGCACATTTTTTTTATGTGGAACGGTAACGTTAAGCCCACAAAGATCTGGATGATCATCCAGCAGGTCCTGCAAACCCTTAATATCCTCTAACGGATAGTTATCATAAACAGCGTCGGTAATATTTTCCTTCTTAAACTTCTCGGCAAAATATTTTTTGGAGAAAGAATGCGAAAGCGGAAAGCCGATCAATCCGTAATATTTCATGCCGTAATATTAGTCATTTTAGTTGGCAGTTTGCAGTAGGCAGTTTGCGGTTGGCAGCAACTAAAATAAGAATTTACATACTGATAGAAACACTAACAAAAAACTACTGACAAATGCATACGGCTAACCTAATTTACTGCAAACTGCAAACTCAAAACTGCAAACTCAAAATACTATATTTGGTGCTCAAACAAAACCTTAAAAATGAGCAAAGTTATTTTGGTTACCGGCGCATCATCGGGCATTGGCCTGGCCAGCGCTACTGCCCTGCACAATGCGGGACATACTGTTTATGGCACTACACGCAATATTTCAAAAGCTAAAAGTGTTCCTTTTAAGCTGATAGAACTGGATGTTACAAGTGATGAATCTGCCGACGCGGCAGTAGCCGCAATAATTAAAGCCGAAGGTAAAATTGATGTATTGGTTAACAATGCCGGTAATGGCATTGCAGGCCCGGCCTACGCAATGCCGGTTGATAAAGCCAAACAGCAGTTTGAGGTAAACTTTTTTGGCGTGGTGCGTATGTGTAGTAAACTGATACCTGAAATGCTGAAAAAAAATACAGGCACTGTAGTAAACATCAGCTCGTTAGGTGGCTTGTTTGGTTTACCCTACCAAAGTATGTACAGTGCATCAAAATATGCTATTGAAGGTTACTCAGAAAGTATGCGCATGGAATTGGTTAAAACAGGTATAAAAATAGTAACCATTAACCCCGGCGATTTTAAATCAGACTTTAGCAGCAACCGCGAGAAGATAGCTTTTACGGTTGATAACGCTGCGTTAAAAAGCCAGTATGACGTAGCAGTTGCCAGTATGGAAAAAGACGAAGCCGCAGGGTCTGATCCGCAGGCTATCGGTAAGCAATTGGTTAAAATTGTGGGGCAGTCAAGTCCATCGCGCCAATATTTGGTGGGAGCTATCGGGCAAACTATAGCGATAACGTTAAAAAAAGCGTTGCCCAGCGGCTTGTTTGAAAAGCTGATGGCTGACCATTATGGGATAAAGTAAGAGCCCCTCCAAACCTCCCCTAAAGGGGAGGCTTAAACAAGGCGGTAGTATGAAAGAATAAAATAATAAACTGTTTAACAAAGTCTCCCTTTAGGGGAGATTTAGGGGCATGGGAAAAGACAAACTGAGGCGATTTGCCGAGATAGAAACGTTTAGTAACGTTTTTCAATTAGATGAAGGTAAGCCGTTAAAAGGCAATTGGGCCAAAGCGTTTTTTAAAAACGATAACCTTGTTGTGTTGGAACTAGCCTGCGGTAAGGGTGAGTATACAGTTAACCTGGCACAGCTTTTCCCTGATAAGAACTTTATTGGCGTTGACTACAAAGGCAACCGTATTTGGCGCGGTGCCAAAACCGCTTTAGAAGAAGGGGTTAACAATGTCGGGTTTTTGCGCATTCAGATAGAAAACCTAACTGATTATTTTGCAACGGGCGAGGTGGACGAGATCTGGATCACTTTCCCTGATCCACAACCACAATTGAGCCGCGAAAAAAAACGCCTTACTTCGCCGCGCTTTTTAGATCTGTATCGCGCCGTACTAAAACCGGGTGGATCTATCAACTTAAAAACCGATAACGACGGTTTTTATGCCTACACTGCTGAAAAAATAGCCGAACTGGGGTTAAACCTTCACATTAACACGGCAGACCTTTATAATTCTGAATTTGCAAACGAGGTTTTATCTATAAAAACCTATTACGAAAAAAAATATCTGGCGCATAATAAAAATATTAATTACCTTAAGTTTTCCTTTCAATAACTGATGCCCGACTACGGCTTTTTTGACAATGTGTATGATGTGGCCCGGCAGATACCGGCAGGTCGCGTTACTTCATACGGTGCTATAGCCAGCTATTTAGGCACCAAAGGCTCATCGCGCATAGTGGGGTATGCCATGCAAGCCGCCGGATCAGCAAGTCCATCGGTACCGGCACATAGGGTAGTAAACAGACAAGGATTATTGACAGCAAAGTTTCATTTCGGTGGTGATACCATGCAAAGCCTGCTGGAAGCCGAAGGCATAAAGGTAAAAGACGACCAAGTGCAGGATTTTAAAACTGTTTTTTGGGACCCCGCTATTGAGCTTGCTTTATAAACTAATCCCGCTCTTTATAAGCACCAAACATTTCATTAATTACCTTTTCTCGATAGGCGAATATCTTTTTAATTTCATTCTGTACAAAAAGTTTGTTGGCTATCTGGCCTGCAACCCAAAAAGGAACGGCGTAATTTAAAATATCAGTCATTAACACACCGCCTTTAATTTCTTTAAAGTGATGTTCATGATGCCAAATTTTATATGGACCGGAGCGTTGCTCATCTACAAAATAATCCAGCTCCTTAACATGCGTTATCTCGGTTACCCAGTTAAGTTTAATGCCCAGCAAAGGCGACACTTTATAGGTAAGGATCATGCCCGGGTAAACCTTTTCACCCGGTGCAAAAACAGAAGTTACCTCAAATGACATTTGCGGCGGTGTTATTTTAGCTAAATTTAAAGGGGAAGTAAAAAAGTCCCACGTTTCGGCTAATGGGATGGGAAGTTTCTGCTCAAATTTTAGGTGGTATGTTTTCACGCTCCAAAGTGCACAAAAATTCAGCCACTAATAAGATTAGACCGGATTTATTTTGAATAAGACCAATAATGACTACTGCACCATCTTATTAGCGCAGTACGAGCTGGCAAATGCTTCGGGTTTGGCTTTAAACACAAAGCCCATGCTTAAAATGTACCCCATAGCCTCGTGCAAAGCCTGGTTTGATTTAAACATAGGGTTAGTGTTAATATCAGCGTGTACTTCCAGATCAACATCATACAGATCAAGCAGATCGCAAAGACTGTAAGCCGTATCAATAGATTTTTGCACTTCAGATAACATACGCTCTTTAATGCTCATCTTTTGGCTGGTGCGTTCCTGGTGAATGAACATAAAGCCGCCCCTTGCCTCGCGTAAAAAAACAATAACGGTGGCAAAATCGGTTACGGTGCCTTTCACCTGCGAATCGGTACCAATGCACACTTTTAGCTTGTTACCTAACAGGGTTTCGCGCTCTATAGCCGCTTCTACTTCTTCAATAATGGGCAATTGGATGATCTCGCCGCTAAATTTTCTCCAGGTCATAAAAGATAGTTTTGGTGAACTTTGTGAAACCTTGGATTGAGGTTTATAAAAATAAGGCATAACAATCCACATTAACATCAATGCAGTATCATTTATTTGTTAACATTGTGCTAAATGTCAACAGTTTATGGGTGAAGACTGGGTGCGCGGAGACGGGCTATAAACTTGGATGATGTTTCGGCCGAAGCCTCTGGTTGGCGAGCTATTTATCAGTTGGTTGAAACCAACGGAAATGAAGATTTATGGTGCGACTGGAAGATGCCATTTATGGCAGGGAGAAATAGGCAAACAAGCGGCTTTAGTCAAATTTAAATTATTCCAGCACTCCGTGTACCACGGTAAAGCGACGGTATAGAGTATACGTTCAAATGCTTGCCAACAAAAAAAGCGATGGTGTCTAAACCCATCGCTTCACATTTAAATACTTCTTATTGCTTATGCGTTAGCTTCTTCTTCTTCTAAAGCCATTTGCTCGTCGATCAATATACGTCCGCAATGCTCGCAAACAATGATCTTTTTACGTTGGCGTATGTCTGATTGGCGCTGAGGCGGGATCTGGTTAAAACAGCCTGAGCACGAATCGCGCTGAATGGTTACCACAGCTAAACCGTTTTTAGCGTTTTTACGCAGGCGGTTGTAAGCAAATAATAAACGGTCTTCAATATTCGGGATAGCTTTATCGGCTAATGCTATTAACTCTGTCTCCTCTTTTTCGGTTTCAGAAGTAATAGTATCCAACTCTGCTTTTTTAGCGTCAAGGTCAGCTTTGCGGGCATCAAGGTCTGCTAAAGCTTTCTCATAAACCTGAGTTTTTGAAGTGATCTCAAACCCAAACTCTCTGATCTTTTTTTCGCTTACCTGTATATCAAGGCCTTGTATCTCTACCTCTTTTGATATCGCATCATACTCGCGGTTATTTTTAACCTCGTTTAGCTGCGTCTCATATTTTTTGATGTTAGCTTGCGCGTCTCTTATAACGTTTTTGCGGGTAACTATATCATCCTCCAGATCATCCAGCTCACTTTTTATTTTTTGAATGCGGGTTTCCAAACCGGCAACGTCATCCTCTAGGTCGGCAACCTCCATAGGTAGCTCACCCCTTACCTGGCGCATCTTATCAATTTTTGTGTGGATGGTTTGAAGTTCGTATAAAGCTTTAAGCTTCTGTTCTACGGTTTGTTCCATTAAATATAATATTTGACAGGGTTTGTATTTATTTCTGTTAAACGGACGGCAAAGTTACTAAATTTCTTTTGAATTATTTCTAACAATAGTTGCTGTGTAAATTGCTCACTTTCAAAGTGTCCCACATCAGCAATTACTATCTTTCCGTCGGCATCAAAAAACTCATGATATTTATAATCAGCGGTAACAAAAAAGTCTGCCCCAGCAGCTATGGCCTGCTTTAGTAAAAAGCCGCCCGCGCCGCCGCAAACGGCTACTTTTTTTACAGTTTTATGGCGTAGTTGGGTATGTCTTATCACTTGTGCATGCAATTTTTCTTTTATCATTAACAAAAATCTTTCCTCGTCCATCGGTAATTCCAGTTCGCCCACCATGCCTGATCCTACCTGCTGGTGCTGATTAGTTAGTGTGTATAGATCATACGCTACCTCCTCATATGGATGTGCTAATACCAATGCCATCAATATCTTGCTTTCTAAATTGGCGGGGTAAACTGTTTCTACTTTTACTTCGCTTTCGGTATGGCGCTCGCCGGGCTGGCCAACATAGGGGTTGCTATTGTCGCCGCCCTTAAACGTGCCGCTACCGGCGCTGCTAAAACTACACTCGCTGTAATTACCTATGTTGCCTGCCCCTGCATGAAACAAGGCATTCCGCACCTGTTCGGCATGCACATCAGGAACGTAGGTTACCAGTTTTTTAAGCAGACCTTGTTTGGGCGCTAAAACGTGGCAGTTTTGCAGGCCCAAAGTTTGGCAAATACGGGCATTAACGCCGGTGTGTATATTATCCAGATTGGTATGGATGGCATATAAGGCTATGTTATTACGGATAGCTTTTTCAACCACGCGCTCTACATAGGTTTTGCCGTTAAACTTTTTTAGGCCTTTAAAAACGATGGGGTGGTGGGATATAATAAGCTCACAACCCGTGGCAATGGCCTCATCAACAACCGCCTCAATACAATCAAGGGATATCAGCGCCTGGTGTATTTCCTGATCAGGATGGCCCACAATAACGCCTGCGTTATCGTAATCTTCCTGGTAGGCCAGCGGGGCCAGGCTTTCAAGGTACGTGGTAATTTGAGAAAGTTTCATAATTGCTCTAAGGTAGCAATGTGGCTCGATGTTTTAAAACACCGAAATCGTCAAAAACCACAAAGGATCAAAACACCGGTAATATTTTCTGTGGTCCTACCCTTTAAAGTTTACCACGACTTACCTTGTTTTGATCCTTTTTGGATAGAATTAAACTATCCTTATTTTTTTCTGGCCGATCTGCCTTTTATGGCGTTAAGATCATTCATTATAATGTTCTTCAGTTGTTTATCAAAATTTGATAACAGGGTTTTAGTTGATTGTTTGTATTGTGTTTTCATGATGATTATAAGTTAAAAATTATGCGCCCATTTTAGCTATCTGGAAACTCTCGTAAGCCATTTTGCGGTTAAAATCTGTAGCTAATTGTTTGTGATTTACTAAGTCAACAATGGTTCCGATAAAACAAAGGCCACCGGTAAAGAAGTAAAGAACACCCATGCCTATTTGTCCTACAAGGAAACGCTGTATACCAGCTACACCAAAAAAGCCAATCAAGGTGAATATTAACAGATCCTGCGGGCTTTTGCGTTTGCCTGTATAGATCATGTAAAAGTGTTTCTTTTGATTTTCACTCAGCTCGGCTGTGGCTTGTTGTAAAAAGGTAAGCTCTTCGGTTGTTACGCCGGGTAGTGACATGTAAGGGTTGTTATAGAAGTCCATTTTAGTATTGTTTTAGTTTTTTGTTTTGTTTGTTGAATCAAAAGTAATGTACAAACTAAAATCAGCACATGCAAAATAGGTTAGCCTGTTCAACAACTCGGTGAATGGGTAATTTGGAGCGGTGAAAAATTTGAAGTTAGGTTGATCATCGGCGAAATTACTTTATATTCATCCATAGCTGGGTTTGCAGGCACTGTTCAGCACAATACATTTCCAAAAGAATATTTAGCTTTGGCAGTACATTATGAAGCTAAGCTACCAGCCTTTTGATCTATTACTCAAACACACCTTTAACATTTCCGGGCATTCGCGGGTATCAACGCCTTTAATGCTGGTACAACTGGAACATGAGGGTGTTATAGGGTATGGCGAAGCTTCTATGGTGCCTTATTTGGGCGAGAACATTAATACAGCTGTAGATTTTTTGAGCAAAGTAAAAATAGCGAAGTTTAAGCTTCCTTTTGATTTTGCCGCTATAGTTGCTTATCTGGATAGTATCGCTCCCGGCAACACTGCTATTAAGGCGGCGATTGATATTGCCCTACATGATCTGCATGGCAAATTAACCAATACCCCCTGCTGGCAATTAATGCAGAGCAAGCCCGCGCTTATGCCCCCAACCAGTTTTACAATAGGCATTGATACCCCTGATGAAATGCGGGCAAAAGCGCTTGAAGCAAGGAATTTCAAAATTATTAAAGTTAAGCTGGGTGGCGAGGATGATAAAGAGCGTATCACGGCAATCAGATCTGTTACGAATGTGCCGCTCTACGTGGACGTTAACCAAGGTTGGACCGACCGCAATTTTGCGTTAGAGATGATATGGTGGCTTTTTGCGCAGGGCGTTATTTTATTGGAGCAACCCTTGCCTAAACATGATGTTGATGGTAACGCGTGGATCACTTCACAAAGCCCGATCCCAATAATTGGCGACGAGGCCGTTCAGCGCCTGCCCGATGTGGAAAAGGCCGTTGATGTTTATCACGGCATAAATGTTAAACTGATGAAATCGGGCGGAATGTTTGAGGCTAAGCAAATGATTGATAAAGCAAGGCAATGCGGATTAAAAGTACTGATTGGGTGCATGAGCGAAAGCAGCTGTGCTACACTGGCGGCGGCTTCATTAGCACCACAATGCGATTGGGCGGATATTGACGGGCCTTTTTTAACTACCAACAACCCTTACGCAATGCCTGCTTTTGCTAATGGCAAATATTTGCTGAGTGACAATGCGGGCTTGGGGTTGAGTCTTTATTAGTTTCAGCTCAAGAGATTAATTACATCTGTATAAAATGCCGCGGAGGGGCACCGTTTCATTAAACAAATGTTGGCTAAATGACCTGCTTTATAGCGTAGTTTTTCCCATTAAGATTAAAGCCATCGCCCGGCTTAAATCCTTTCATTTTTTGCCCTATGGGCGATGCAAGCGATATGGCAAAGTAGTTTACGCCCTCTACCTGTAAGGTGCCTGCGCTTACAGCAATATAAAAATTCCCGGCATCGGTAATAACAACACTGCCATTTTCAACAGTGTTTGATGCATTAACGGGCACTAGCTGCAGCTGCACTTTTAGTTTATTAGCCTCGTGCAGTTGGGCCATGTTACGGTTACTTTCCTGTTGTGCCATTTCGCGCCCGGTCTCGTATTTGTCGCCAGCGCTGCTTTTGGTGTCGTCTTTAGCGGCCTGCTGGGCCTCATTAATTGCTTGCTGCGCTGCATCAATACTGCGCTGCGCATACGCCAGGCAAGCCTGATAGAGTTTTTGTTTTATATCGATCATGAATTATAAGCCAGAGTAGTAATCATATCCCTTTTCGGCCCAGTAATCGCGCGGGCGAGTGTTGCTGAAACTGATTATGCCAATGCGTTTCAGGTTCTTTATGCCGTATTTAACCGGAATAATTAGCCGCAACGGCGCGCCATGTTTAAGTGGCAGCGGTCGGCCGTTAACCTCGTATGCTAATAAGGTTTGGGGATGAGTGGCACTGGGCATGTCCAGGCCAACATAATAGCTTTTATCAGGCGTTTCCAAACCTACGTAGGCCAGCTGGGTTTCGTTATGCAGTTTGTAATGGTCTATCACATCGGTAAACTTTACGCCACCCCAATGCGAGATCTGGTCCCAACCCTCAACACATTTAAATGCAAAAACAATTTCTGTTTTGGGTAGTGCTTTTAAATCATCTAATGTAACATTCAACACCTCACCCGATACTTTCGTTATCTGTAGTTGCCAGGCTGCAATATCAAAAGGGGCTTTCAGGTTCATGCCGATAGAACTATTGTATCGCACTTCCTTCGCCGCCATTGATCTCGGGTACGTTTTAACCAGGTTTTTATGGCTGAAGGTTTTTCTAAATACCTGTTCGTTATTATTTAATACTCTGCGCAGCGGGGCATGAGCACCTTTTGTTACTCCTCCTGCTTCTGTTGGCGACTTATACAACCATCGCCACGAAAAAAAAGCACTGGCAGATAAAGCGGTAAAAGCACCAAACGAAATAAAAGTTCGCCTGCTGATCCTTTGATCAATGGTGAGTGGCTTCTTAGTTATTTTCGCTCTCATCGCTCTTTTTTATTTTTGAAACCTTTTTTCCTTCTATCACTTCAAACCCGGTAATTACCGAACTAAAATTTTTCCATCCGGCTAAAACCACCTGCACTATATGTATTACAAAAAACAATACGTAGCCCACCGTTAATACAAAATGTAAAATCCGGGCCAAATGGTAACCGCCGCATAACCACGTAATATAATTAAACTGAACCGGCTTGTAAATAGCCAATCCGGTTATAACAGAGCCCAGGCCCATTATTATTATAGCGGTGTAAGCTATGCGTTGCGCCCCGTTATATTTATCCTGCGGAGGTGCTGTTTTACGAATATGCAAATCATGCAGCAAAACCAGCCACGCCTCTTTAAACGATTTACGGTTGGGCATCAGTTGCCGCCATTCGCCTGATATTGCCGTGTATAACACATAAAAAATGCCATTTAAGGTAAAAAACCACATAAACAGAAAGTGAAAGGCCATGCCTTCTGATAAGCGGTGCGGGATCTTTAAAGCACCGTAAAACCATACGGGGAAAAAACGCACGTAAGTATGGCCGAACAGCGTTATGGTGTAAACATCATTAGCCCAGTAAATAAGCAATCCGCTCCATATCATAATGATTAGCAGCGGAAAGTTTAACCAATGGAACCAACGCATGGCTAAAGAATGCTTCTCTTTAATTTTTTTCATGAATACGCGTTACGGCAATATAAAGCTACAAATATGAACATTAATTAATTTGGAAATGATATTGACTACCCATGGGCATAGTTGTTTGGTTGACGTGACTCTGAGCCGGGTGAGCCACCAAGAGCCCTAAGAGCCCATGTGAGCCACCCCCGCAGTTTTAATAACTTAGATAAACGTTTAGCAAGCCTTTATGGATTGCAGCCCCCAGCGCAAAATATGTTAATATATGTTAAATTAAACCCGCCGGGTAATCATTAGTTATTGATTTGAAATACATTTAACAAATTTTATTGTAGCAGGCAGGCGGTCAAAACCGTTTAAACAACTACTTTTGTACCCCGGCCACACAAGCATTAAATAAGCCGCGTGCCGTGCTTAAGATTATAACGTGATCATGAAAAGATATTTATCAAGAAATTTAGCTTGTTTTTTAATATTGACAGCAGTGATAATGGGCTGTAGCAAGAATGAAGAGCCTGAAATAGCCGCGTTTCTAGTAACAAGCCCTGTTTTAAGCGATGTAGCTCCTACCTCAGTTAAAGTTGGCGGCGAGATCTTGTTCCAGGGCAGTAATATCACATCAAACGGAGTTTGTTGGAGTGCAAGCAACGCAAACCCAACGGTGTCCGATTCAAAAGTTGTGTTAGATTCTCTGGTGGCTTCGTTTAAGGTAAAAATAACCGGCTTAACCCCCGCTACAAAATATTATGCAAGGGCATATGTTATTAACAAAGCCGGTACTGCTTACGGCGATGTAATTTCTTTTACAACGCCTACTACCACTTTTAAAATTGATGTTACGGCAAGCACGCTGGCTGGTGCATTACAATTTGGGTACACTGATGGGGTGGGCTCTGATGCCAGATTTGACGGGCCCGAAGCTATAGTTTTAAACAAAGCAACGGGTTTACTACAAGTAAGCGACGTGATTAATAATGCCATAAGAACTGTTTCAACTGCCGGTACAGTAGGCTCATTAACCGGTACAGACCGAGGCTATACCAACGGCTCTTTGGCTACTGCCCGGTTCTATGGTGCACGCGGAACGGCCGTTGATGCCGCAGGCAATATGTATGTTGCTGATGCCGGTAATAATGTTATTCGTAAAATAACCGCCACCGGCGTGGTAAGTACCTTTGCCGGTTCTGCAACAGGCGATTACGGTTATGCAGATTACGCAGATCCGTCAAAAGCCCTGTTTAGAAGCCCGCGAAGCGTTGCTATTGATGCTGCCGGCAATCTATATGTGGCCGATTTTGGAAATAACCGCATTCGTAAAATAAGCACTGCCGGTGCCGTAACTACTTTAGCAGGCGATGGTGTTGCGCGTTATATAAACAGCAGCTCTGATAATAACACAGCATCATTTAACGGACCAATAGCTGTAGCTGTTGATGCTTTGGGTAATTTATATGTGGCCGATCAGAACAACAGAGCCATACGCAAGGTAAATGTAACAACCGGCACAACCTCAACAGTGGCAGGGGGCTTAATAGCGCCCGATCAGATCGGATCTCCGGTTGCGGTAGCAACAGACGGCCAATCCAACGTTTATATAGCTGATAAAGGCGGGCGAATTTTAGAACTGGTAGTAGCCAGCAGGGCGCTGTATACACTGGCGGGTAAATTAAACACTGCCGGGTTTGCAAACGGCACGGGGGCCGATGCCCGCTTTAATGTGCCAGCGGGTTTAACATTAGATGCAGCCGGTAATGCCTACGTTGCCGATTTTAGCAATAACATGATACGTAAACTGGCAATTACTGTAACCCCTTAAAATATTTGGATAATCATCAGCATAAAAACTATGCTGATGATTATCCAAACAACAAACCAAATACTTCTTCAATATTGGCTACAGGTTTTATCTGGATGCTATAGCGCGACAGGTCAATGCTTAGTTGCTTGCCTTTGCCTCCTTGCGGCAAATTATACTTTGATATAAAGATCTGCTCAAAGCCTAGCTTCTGCGCTTCGGCAATACGCTGCTCTACACGGTTTACCGCTCTAATTTCTCCAGATAGACCAATCTCGCCCGCAAAACAAGTTTTAAACGGTATGGGTATATCCTCGTGCGATGAAATGATGGCAGCCGCTAGTCCCAGATCAATCGCCGGGTCTTCAACCCGTATGCCGCCGGTAATATTCAGAAACACATCCTTAGCCCCTAACTTAAACCCGCACCGTTTTTCTAACACCGCCAGTAGCATGTTCATGCGCTTGGTATCAAAGCCATTGGCATTACGCTGAGGCGTTCCGTAAGGCGATGTGCTTACCAAAGCCTGCGTTTCAATCAGCATGGGGCGCATGCCTTCCAACGTTGCCGAAATAGTTATGCCGCTTAAAGGCTCATCCCTTTGCGACAATAATATCTCTGACGGATTAGAAACCTCCCGCAGTCCCTCGCCCAGCATTTCATATATCCCCAATTCTGACGATGAGCCAAAACGGTTTTTAACCGTACGTAAAATGCGGTAAACATGATGCCGGTCGCCTTCAAACTGCAATACGGTATCAACCATGTGCTCCAGTATTTTGGGGCCGGCTATCATACCATCTTTGGTGATATGGCCTATCAAAAAAACTGGGGTAGCGCTCTCCTTGGCAAACCTCAGTAATTCGGCAGTACACTCACGCACTTGTGATACACTGCCCGGCGTTGACTCAATATGTGCAGAGTGTAACGTCTGGATGGAATCTACCACCACCAAGTCTGGCTGCAGCTCTTCTATCTGTTTAAATATGTTTTGGGTGGACGTTTCGGTAAGGATGTAGCAACAGCCCCCCCCGCCCCCTGAAGGGGGAGCTTTAAGCATATCAGCCAACTTAATGGCTCCCCCTTCAGGGGGCGGGGGGGGCTGCAGTCTTTCTGCCCGCATCTTTATCTGCTTATCACTTTCCTCTCCAGATATGTAGAGCACTTTTTGCCCCGGCATATTCAGCGCCAATTGCAGCATTAAGGTTGATTTACCTATACCCGGTTCGCCACCGATAAGTACCAATGACCCGGCGACTATACCACCGCCCAGAACGCGGTTAAACTCAGCATCGGGAGTAAGAAGGCGGTGTTCTTCGGTAAAAGTAATGTCTGCAACAGCTACAGGTTTATTGGCGCGTTGTTGTGTGGTAGATGTGCTGACTTTCCACGTGGGTACAGATGTATTGGGTTTTTCCAGCACCTCCTCAACAAAAGTATTCCATTGCTGACATGACGGGCACTTGCCCAGCCATTTGGCGCTCTCAAAGCCGCAGCTTTGGCAAAAATATGCTATCCTGGTTTTAGCCATTGTTTTAATGTGCAGATATGCTGGTGTGCAAATGTGCAGATAAATATCAGGATTTATTAAACAAGTTGCTAATTAAATTAGCATAACATCACCTTTGTAACAAAAAAGAAATTTGGCACTTGAAATCGAAATAGTTAATTTTCCCATCAATTATCACCAAACCAAACTATGAAAAGATCATCAATCCACAACTGCATTTTTAAATGCCTATTGGGAGTATTTGCAGTGGCGCTTGTGCAGTGCAAACCGGCCCCGACGACAGAGTGGGAAAAAAAGAATGAAGAACTTATTGAACAATACAAGTTAACCAAAAGAGAACTTACAGGGCTACCGCAAAACGGCATAGCATCTAACCTAACCGAAGGTAAAGTTATAGCCACCGGCAGCCTAGACAGCGCCGAATTATACCCAGGTGTAAAGGCAAAGCTTTTTTGGGGAACCGGTTTAATGAGTGCTTTAATAACCCTTGATGCTAACGCCAAAATACCTGAAGAAAACCTGCCTGCTGACAGACTTTTGTTTGTTATAGAAGGATCAATTGATCAAACTGTTAATGGTGCTGCTGTTACAATGACAGCGGTAAAACGCGCAGCACCTGATGGCGAACACGCCGGTACACCGCGTACCGACTTTGTTTACCTGCAAAAGGGCAGTAAAAATGCTGTTACAGCAGGCGCAACAGGTGCTAAAATATTAGAGGTTTACAGCCCCTTCCGTTTAGATTATTTGACCAAGGCCGGTGTAAAGAATCTGCCTGCAGAGTTAAAAGATGTTGAGGCCACACTTGAGCCAAATATTGAAGCCAACAAGGTTTATGATCTGTACGATATTCAGCTTACCCCAATTGCTAAAGGCGCGCATACCCGCCTGATATCTACCAGAAACGTTCAGCTGAGCTTTATTTCTATGGACCCGGGTTCTGTTTTTGAGCGCCATATCCATCCTGAGGAGCAAATGATGTTTGTACTGCGTGGTGGCTGCGATGAGATTTTGCTGGATGGCGAGCAAGCCATGAAACCCGGCGATGTTGTGCGTATACCAAACAACATGGTGCACGGCGCCAACATTGGCGATCTGGGTTGCGATGCCATTGATATGTTCTGGCCTGCACGCACAGATTATCTTGAAAAAGAAAAAGCCGCAGCGGCAGCCTACCATGCTATTATACCGGCAGGTGCCAAACCTGAATTATTTATAGACGGTACGAAAACCAAACCAGGTTTGATATTTAGCGAAGGCCCTAAATGGATGAACGGTAAGATCTACATGTCAAGCATGTATTTTGATAAGGATTTTAACGCCGACCCTAAAAAGAGCTCAACTGTTGAGATAGATCCAAACGGTACTTACAAGGCCATAACTGCAGGTAAAATGCAAACCAATGGTTTGTACCCTTACAAAAACGGCAACCTGATAGTTTGCGATATGATGGGCCACCAGGTAGTTGAAATGACCACCAAAGGCGAGGTTGTTAAAGTGATTGCCAACAAATACGATGGAAAATCTATCGACGGCCCTAACGATGTAATTACCGACGCTAAGGGCGGTGTTTATTTTACCGATCCGCAGTTTACTATGGAGCCAACCAAGTTTCAGCCTGGCCGTGCGGTTTACTATGTATCGCCGGGTGACGGCAAAGTTACCCGCTTAACCAAGCCTAACGAGTTTGCTATGCCTAACGGTATTGTGTTATCGCCTGATGGCAAAACGCTTTACATTAACAATTGCTATGATGATGAATCATGGTACCCGGTTAAGAGCGAAAAAGACAACTACATCTGGGCCTATGATGTTAACCCTGACGGTACCATCAGCAATGGCCGCCAGTTTGCTAAACTGTTCCTGGTTGATCTGGTAATGGACAGAAAAGGCCGCTCATCAAGTGCCGATGGTATGGCAATTGATAAAAATGGTAACCTGTATGTGGCTACTTACTACGGCGTGCAAATATTCAATAACAAAGGCGCTTTTGTTGGCATGATCAACCTGCCGCAGTTCCCGGTTAGCCTTTGCTTTGGCGATAAGGATATGAAAACACTTTACATTGTAAGCTTGAGCAAAGTTTATAAGATCCGCACTAACGCTACAGGGCACATTAATTATCTGTAAGCATACCAACATGATTTAAACGGCCCCCATCTTAACAGGTGAGGGCCGTTTTTTGTACTGGCAAGCACGAAGCTTTTTACTGCGCCGCGTGTTTCACAAAAATATAGTATACAAGCGAACAAAGGAAACACCTGTTTCTGCAAGCTTCTGACTATTAAATATTTAACATTTTGATGTGAAACAAAATGAAACTACTTATTCGTCAGGAAGTTTAGCTGTAAAATTGCCTGAAATCGCTGTATATCAATTGACCGAAATGGCTTGAGTTTTTTACCTTTTTTTTAGCATGGTGAAACGCTTTTTAACGCGCGGAGACGCATTCCGCGTAAGTTTAAAAGCTGCTTAATAAGACTTCGTAGCGCCCTATTTTTTTTGCGAATTGGGGATACGCCTGTATCTGCGCCACACTTTATACCAATTTTTATTATTGGGATAATGCCTGTGTTTTGTACTGTTATTAAAAATAATGGCAACCAGCAGCAATATGGCAGCACCAGCCAACACCGGGTTAAGCACATAAATATAACCAAGTGCATGTATCTTATCAGAACCTATGTTGGCTATTAATGCAGTGGCACCGCCCGGTGGGTGCAGCGTTTTTGTCATCTGCATTAACACAATTGACAGGGATACCGATAACGCTGAGGATAGCCAAAGCTGCCCCGGTATCAGCTTATAAACAGTAACGCCAACAATGGCGCACACTACATGCCCGCCTATTAAATTACGCGGTTGCGCCAGCGGACTATTAATAGCGCCATATATTAAAACAGACGAAGCACCGAATGATCCGATCAGAAAAAGATTGTCTGACGCGTTAACGTGCCGGCTGCTAACAATGCCTATTAAAGCAATTCCAAAAAAAGAGCTCAAAAACGTCCAGAAATGCTCTCTAAAATCAATCAGGGTTTCTTTATAAACAATGTAGCGCGCTGTTCTAACGTGCCGGTGTATACGTTTAATCATGGCCTGCAAATGTAATACATCAAGTCTTTTTTGATATAAAGTGCAGCAACTGTTTTCATTTCTCTGCTGAATTTCCAATCGCCCTAAAAAATGCATCCCGATAACTATCACCTATCGGGATAACCGCATCACCAATAAATATCCGGCTTCGCTCAATTGATGATATGTGCCGCAACGCTACTATATAAGACTTGTGCACTCTTATAAATTTTGTTGCAGGCAATTGCAGTTCAGTATTTTTCAAAGTCTGCAAACTCAATACTTTTTCTGTGCTTGTATGTAAAGCAACATAATTCTGAAGGCCCTCTACATACAATATATCAGCTACATTTACTTTTTGAATACGATAGGCCGTTTTTATAAATATAAACTCATTACTATCATGTACATCTATAATGGCTGGTGCTTGTAATTTATTTAATACCAGCGCAGCTTTTTCTGCCGCACGATAAAAGCGATCAAAGGACACCGGCTTTAGCAAATAATCTACAACATCATTTTCAAAGCCATCTAAAGCAAATTCTGCATAGGCGGTTACCAGCACAACTTTGCATTGCCTGCCCGCTATTGAAATAAACTGCAGACCAGTAAGTTCAGGCATTTGAATATCCAAAAAAACCAGGTCGATTGTTTTACTGCGGATGATGCTCAGCCCCTCAATAGGATTTGTTGTTGTAGCGGCCAGTTCCAAAAAAGGTGTCTTTTTCACATAATCAACCAGAATATCAATGGCCAAAGGTTTATCATCAACTATCAAACACTTAATACCCATTATTAATTTGTTTGCAAGGTTAAGTTTACGTTGTAATATAGTGTATTATCTGCTATAGCCAGATGATATTTACCTGGTGACAGCAGCTCCAGCCGCCGCTTAGCGTTATTAAGGCCAATGCCCCCGGTTTTGTCTTTTTGGTAATTGCCCGCTTTATTGCTCACTGAAAAATCTACTTCATTGTTTTTTACCGCCAGCTTTATTGTAACCGGATGATCCGGATCATTTATCACGCCATGCTTGAACGCATTCTCAACAAAAACTATTAATAATAATGATGGGATGCGCTGCGTATTTATATCTCCTTCCACAGCAAAATCTACATAAATATTACCCTTGGCGCTTATGCGTTGTAACTCAATTACATTCTCTAAATATTTGATCTCGTCCTTTAAATGCGTTACCTCTGTCTTGCTTTCATGCAGGGTGTATCTTAATATTTCTGATAGCTTAAGTAAGGCCAGTGGTGCCTGATCTGATTTATGGTAGCTGAGCGAATAAATATCATTAATGGCGTTAAACAAAAAATGTGGGTTGATCTGCGAGCGCAGCAAAGCCAGTTCTGCAGCCGTTCTTTCTTTTTCAAGCAATTGTTGCTGATGCCTTGCTTTATACCAGTTTTCGCCAAAAAAGTACATCAACCCGTAAACAAAATACCGGGGGAAATAATAAAAAAAAACATTGCTGATGTATGCGTAAGCCGGCCATTGTTGGCCGCGATAATTATCGAAACCCAGTACCGGTAAAAAAACAAAATATTCTACCGCGTAACGCACAGCTACCGCGCCGATTATCGACAATAAAAAATATAAAAAGGCTTTAACAAACTGCTTAGATACAAACAACGGCTTTGCAACCCAGCCGTAGCCCGTATAAAAACAAAAAACGGGTATGGCGATATAGCCTGTTTCCAGAATAAAATATTTTAAGAACACGGGTATACCGCCGGTCTCCGGCTTAAAAAAATGCCCGGAATATGCCCCCCATAAATTACTGATGAATAGCAGCGTCCAGATGGCTATGTGTATCAGGATGACGTTCTTCTTTTTCACGCCTTAAAATTAAAAATTCATTCAGCACCGGGCTGTAAAAATACATGAAAGCACAATTTTTAATGACCAAGACCTTTTAAACAATACTAGTGGGGTAAATGGCATAGATACCACATTGGTCAAGGCTATCCGCCACTTCATCAATACTATTATGTTAAGTTGTTACTGCCCGCTTACTTTAGTTTAAAAAACCCTGTAATGAAAAAATTGATCTTTATTTTACTGCTGATGCCATGCGTTGCTTTTGCGCAAAACTATGTGGGCAAGGCCGACTCTTGCATGAAACTTAACGATTACGCCTGTGCAGCTACTAACTATGATCTTTACCTGGCCAAGGCCGATAGCTCATCAAATGGTATTGCTTACCGTTCTGCCCTGGCGTGGGCAAAAACCGGGGATAAAGACGGGACGATAAACGCAATTAAAGTTTATATCCGGAACAATGCGCTAAATAATTACTACCTCTTTAGCAAAGACCTGGAAAGTGAGGCGGGCTTTGATTTTGTAAGAAAAGACCCGCGTTGGATAAGCCTGTTATCGGGAGTAAAACAAAACGAAAAGGCTATCCGGCTGAAGGAGAAGGAAAAGGTGGATAGCGCCGTAGCCGTTCAAAAATCATTGGAGCAAAGTGGGCTGTCCGGCATCATAGCCCGGCTTAAGCATGCTGATGCAAAATCCGCTTACGGCACTATTAAAAATTACAAAAATTATCCGCCAATAAAATCGCGGATGCTTTCATTACAGTTTAAGATAACCGACAGCCTGAATATGGCTTTTCTGGTGGTGCTTCCACTAAAGTACGACGCTAAAAAATCATACCCGGTTTTGTTCTTTTTGCATGGTGCAGTTGGAAGCAATACCGGTTACATTGACTATGCGGATGATTGGGATACGCGGGGTTGGAACCGTTATTACACCAAATATGCAGGAGAAGTGATTATGGCTTACCCGCATGGTAACAAAGATTACAACTGGATGTATCCTGACGAAGGTTTTTACATGTTGCCCGCCATATTGCGTCAAATGAAGAACATTATCAATGTTGATGATAACAGGATTTTCATCACCGGGCATTCCAATGGGGCCACAGGGTCATTCTCCTACCTCATGAAGCAACCGTCTCCATTCGCGGCTTTTTATGGTTTTAATACACGCCCGGTTGTTGCAACAGGCGGCACCTATTTACGCAATATTTTAAACCGGTCGTTCTTCAATGTATCAACAGATCAGGACTACTACTTCCCCCCGGGAGCAAATGATACGCTGACTATGGTGATGAAGAAATTGAAAGCAGATTATCAGGACCACAGGTATAATGGTTTTCCGCATTGGTTCCCACAGTTTGATGAGTCGGAACCGGCTTATAAAATATTGTTTGATGATCTGGCAGTGCGGCGGCGTAATCCTTTCAAACCCAATTTATATTGGGAGTGTGATGATGTTAAATACGGCAATTGCGACTGGCTGACAATAAACGCGTTGGATACAACGGCACGACGGGCGCCCTGGCATACCGACATTAACTTTGGCATAAATAAATGGTTGTTATTGAATAAAAAAAGCGAAGCCATTGAACGCGACACAATGCTTAAGGCTTATCAATTCAACAAAAAATCAGGAGCTGTAAAGGCCACATATGCCAATAATGTATTCACTATCGAAACATCCGCTGTAAAAGCTTTTACCCTACAAATCTCGCCGCAAATGGTTGACTTAAACAAGCCGGTAACGGTGGTAGTAAACGGGAAAAAATACCTTCAGAAAAAATTGAGCTATAGTAAAACTTATATGCTCAGTAATTTTGAGAACACACTTGATAGGAAGGCTATTTGGGTTAACCATATTGATGTATCTGTACGTCAATAAAACAAGAGGCGGCATTAACAAAAATGGAAGGCGTTTATATTGCTCCGTGGAACGCTGTAGCTTCTCTCTGCGGGCTTTGTGGTTAATTTTTACCACACAGTCCGCAGAGAGTTACACAAAGGTCGCAGAGATTTCTTGCTTATCAAATTCTTGTTTCAATTATGGACACTACTTCCAGTCATCCGTTCTGAACGGATTAACCGGCAAACCCTCTTTATTAAACAGGTTTGACATGGCTATGTTGGTAAACGAGAAACGTACAGCTACCGGGTTGGGTATCGCTTTGCTTGATACCACTATTTTACCTTTATCTAATTTCACTTCATCAGCCGGAACAAAGTTCTTATCCTCGCCTGCAATGGTAAACTCCGTTGCCTGCTTGGCATCACCTTTTAGCATAAAGCCGTTGGGCGCGTAATCAAAGTATAAAGTGGCTTTGCTTTTGTTTATCTCCATACGGTTAAACAGCGGGTTTCGGTATTCTGCCACCGGAATAGGCTTCTTATAGGTATCTGCTAAAGCCAGGTTAGCCAGGCGGTTGCCAACGGTTAGCTTATCTATAGGGTGCTGACTTTTTATATCATCAACCAGATCTGTAATTACCACCATGCCCGTTTTAGGATATTTGAGCGCGCGGGTTTGCTGTTCGTACAGCAATGCAGCTTCTATCGGTGTTTCATATCCGGAGAACGGCGCTATCTGCACTATGTAAAACGGGAACTCGTTGCCGTTCAACTTGCGCCAGTCGGCTATCATGCCGGTAAGCATTTTTTCGTAAGCGTAAGCACGTGGCGCGTTACCTTCGCCCTGGTACCATAAAGTGCCTGCTATGGTGTATTTGATGATAGGCACTATCATTGAGTTATAAATAAGGCCCGGCTTGTCGGGGCGGTAAGTAACCGTTTTGATGGTTTTTGATGCCTTGATCATATCAGCATCGGTATCAATAACCGACTGCGGCTCCCAAAGCTCTATTGGTGTTCCGCTCCAGGCAGATTGGATGAGGCCGATGGGAACATTCATTTCCTTGTTTATTTTCTTACCGAAAAAGTAAGCAACGGCACTAAATCTTTTTAACGATTCTTCATTACAAGCCATCCATTTACCGTCGGCAAATTCCTGCGGATATTCTGATGATGCGTGGGCCACCTGAAAAAAGCGGATCTTATCGTTAGCCGCGGTAGGTAGCTCGTCTTTTATTTGCTTGTTGTTGCTAACTTCCATGTTTGATTGGCCCGAGCATAGCCAAACTTCGCCTATCAAAATATTGTCTAACACAATAGTGTTTGATCTGCCTTTCAGCGTAATGGTATAAGGCCCGCCGGCGGGGGGCGTAGCTATCTGCACCTTCCATTTACCGGCGGGAGTTGTGGTAACTTCATCCGCAGTGGTCTTCCATGAAGAGATTACCGTAAACCGCTCGCTAGCATCACCCCAGCCCCATAGCGTGGCGTTGGCGTTTTGTTGAAGCACCATGCCACTGCCGATGATAGGCGGAACTCTTACAAGGGCGAAGGAATTGGAGGCGCTTAGCAGCACGGCAAGCAAGGGTACTAAACGGTAAAGTCTTTTCATTTCATGAAGGATATTTATAATAACATTTTTAATCGCCTAGACTCCCCTCTTGAGAGGGGGCGGGTTGACAGAGCGGTTGCGGGGGTGTGTTTAAACGCGCGGCTATGAACACACCTCTCCCCCCTCTCAAGAGGGGAATCGCACAAGCCACCACTTTTTAGTTTTATTTTATCCCTTTACCAGGTCCTCTTGCTCATCATTTTATCCACTTCGGCGCGTGTCATTTTACCCAGTTCCGGGTGGCCTGCCAACCATTTCACAAATTCGTCTTTAATAACGTCTGTCCACTGACTGTCGATTTCGCCGGTGCTGAATTTGCCGGTACGCACCATCTCAAAGCCAAACTGGTCCTTACGTACCACAAATTCGCCGGTGCTTACTACTTCTTCGGCCATGTGAGCAGGGATAAATAATACACCCTCTTTTTGCACCAGTACTAAATCGCCCGGCAGTACCATTACATCACCAATACGGATAGGGCCATTCAAGCCCATCAGTACCATATCTTCAGTAAACGATGGGTGAAAATCGCGCACCAGGGCGCTGAAACCCTGCATGCGGCTTATCTCCTGCAAGTCGCGGGCAGCACCGTCAAACACTACGCCATTGCCTGATTTTGCGAAGATGGAATTAGCCAGGGTTGAACCCATTATACCACCACCGCTTATCTTTCCAAAAGCATCGGCTACATAAAGGTCACCTTTTTGCAACACATCAATAGGCCATGAGTTGGTATTACCCTTGCGGCCCTGTTTGGCTCCGCGCTCTTTAATGTTCTTTTCTACGTCAGGGCGGCTCGGCATGTACATAGCTGTTACCGCACGGCCGGTCATGGTGATATCGCTGCTGCGTTTAAAATTGCCTTCGTACTGGTGTAAATAGCCTGCGTTCTTTAAAACCGTCCAGGCATCATCAATCATAATGGTTTTGGCACGCTCCAACAAGGCATCTGGTATTTTAGGCCTGCCATCCGCAAAACGCTCGCCTTTCCATTCTGATGTAAGGAAAATCATTTCCTCTTTAGTAATAGTTTGCGCCAACGTAGTTTTAACCGTTGCAAAGCAAACCAACAGCAGTATTATTATCCCTTTCCCCTTCATCTTTTCAAGTTGTATATGTTATTAAAATTTAAAATTATCTGAATTGTTTAACATGATATTGCTTACAGCCTCTATACCTAAACGTTCTTTCAGTTGCGTTAAGTACAAGCTTTTGGGTGCAACGTGTTTATCTAATGATTCTATATAACCCCGTGGTTTGGTAAGATCCTGTAATGGCGCATTATAAATAACCGATGCAGTACCTATATGGCCAAATGAATAGTTTTTAGCCGTTGGCGGATTCTGGATCAGGAAATCGCCCTCGCAGTTCCACATCACAATGTTGGCGCCTGCCCAACCAATGATATAATCCCAGAAACGGGCAGTTAATGGTGCTTTAACGTTATCATACAAAACGCCATTGGCCCAATGGTTATGTGGCTCGCTTGTTGAGTAAGGGTTTACGGCTTTGCAATCTAAAAATACATTACCGCTGGCTTCCGACTGTTGCAGCACAAAAGAGTGTCTGCCTTTTTGCGAGAAGCAACGCTGTACCAAAGCCAATTGGCCTTGCAAATGATAGATAAACCTGCGGGCACCTTGACGTACAGATACCGGCTCCCATGATTCAACATCCTGAATAGTTACCCATTTGGTGCCTGCATTGGTTTGCACAACACTATTAACAAAGTGATAAGCAGCCATACTGCGCACCCATACGTTTTTAGCGTTAGAGATGGTTATCAGGTTTCTGTAATGGTTCTCATCAGAGTAATACTCTTCACCTTTATAAGCGGCGGTAGGTTTATTATCCGGCCTGTCCATATTGTAATATTGCGCAGTACGTACAGTTGGATCATATTCTGATATGCCACGCAGGTTTTCCACAGCAACATTTTCAATACGTTCATCATTGTATTTTACCACATCGCCACCACCCCATTTGGTATCAATGGCAGTAAATATCGGCGCATCAACAGTAATGGTATTTCCGCTAACAGCAGTGATAACACGAT
>Ga0247740_1000035_pt1 | contig 60011 bp, 61 predicted proteins | sample UWRJL148409B2_FD_180942 | JGI IMG/M metagenome (GOLD analysis project Ga0247740, IMG submission 180942) | Plant litter microbial communities from Arlington Agricultural Research Station in Wisconsin, United States - UWRJ-L148-409B-2 | ecosystem: Environmental > Terrestrial > Plant litter >...
CCGGTGGCCGCGTCATCCGTACCGGCGTCCAGAGGATCACCCGATGCGCACCCTGACAGGGCCAATGCCGCCCCGACCATGACTGCGCCAGTGGCGAGCCAGCCTTTGTTCTTTGCTGTGAACATTGATTTCTCTTTTCTTGGGTTTCGCGGACTATTCCGCTACCGCACGGGCTCTGGGTGAGCGGGTGCGGACGTCTGAGGTGCGCCCGGCGGTTACGCCGCGGGGCGTGACGAGGCGTTCGGCCAGGGCAAAGAGGCCGTCGAGCACGAGGGCCAACGCGACGATGACGAGCGCGGCGCCGAGCATCTGGTCGAACCGGCGCAGGGCGAGGCCGGCGATGATGTAGCCGCCGAGACCGCCAAGGCCGATGTAGGCGGCGAGGGTGACGGTGGCGACGATCTGCAGCGTCGCCGAGCGCAGTCCGCCGATGAGCAGCGGCAGACCGAGCGGGATCTCGACCTTCCAGAGAATCTGCCACTCGGTCATGCCGACGGCGCGGGCGGAGTCGATCACCCGACGGTCGATCGCCTCGAGCCCCGAGTAGGCGCCCGCGAGGATCGACGGGATGCCCAGCAGCACGAAGGCGACGAACGCAGCGAGCGGCTTCTGCGTGACTCCGATGAGCAGCACGAGCAGCAGGATGAGACCGAACGACGGGATGGCACGCGCGGCGCCCGATACGCCGATCGCGATCTCGCGACCCTTGCCGGTGTGCCCGATGAAGTAGCCGAGCGGGATGGCGATGGCCGCCGCGATGAGCACGGATATGAAGGTGTAGAACAGGTGCTCGCCGATGCGCAGCTGCAGCGAGTTCGCGCCCTCGAACCGTTCGGGGGCGAACAGCCACGCCATGGCTTCTGCGAAGAGGTTCATCGGGTACCTCCCAGCGTGTTTGTCGAAGAAGGCACGAGCGGAAGGCGTTCGAGCGGTGGCCGCACCGTCTTCTGCTTGCGCGTCCACGGCATAAGCAGCCGGCCGAGCAGCACGAGCAGATAGTCGACCACGAGGGCGATCACCACGACCATGACGACCCCGGCGAAGATCTCGGCCACGATGCCGCGCTGGTAGCCGTTGGTGAAGAGGTAGCCGAGGCTCTCGGTTCCGATCAGGATGCCCACGGTGACCAGGCTGATAGTGCTGACGGCGGCGACGCGCAGGCCGGCGAGGATCACCGGACCGGCGAGCGGGAACTCGACGGCCCAGAACAGCCGCCAGCTGCCGTAGCCAACGGCAGTGGCCGACTGGCGCACGGCCGGGTCGACGGATCCGAGGGCGTCGGCGACCGAGCGGGCCATGATCGCCACGGCGTAGATGGTGAGCGCGATGGTGAGATTCGCGTCGCTGAGGGCGCTGATGCCGAGCAACGGTGGGAGGATCACCAGCAACGCGAGCGACGGGATGGTGAAGAGCAGGCCGGCCAGCGTGAGCAACAGCCCACGCGTGAGCTTGAACCGGAACGCCAACCAGCCGATCGGGATCGAGATGACGAAGCCGAGCAGGATGGGCGGAATCGCAAGCCTGATGTGTTCGACCGAGAGATCGGCGATGAGGTCGAGGTTGTTGACGACCCAGTTCACGCGCGCAGCTCCGCGGGAGAATCGGCCGGCTCGACCAGAACGCCGGCCGTGCGGCCGTCACCGTCGATGAGCACCGAGCCGGTGGCCGTCTTGCGGATGGAGAGGGCACGCTTGCCGCGGTCCGCACCGATGAAGTCGGCGACGAAGTCGCTCGCCGGGTTCGCCAGGATCTCGCTGGGGCTGCCGATCTGGGCGATCTTCGCTCCCTTCTCGAGGATGACGACCTGGTCGCCGAGCAGGAACGCCTCGTCGATGTCGTGGGTGACGAAGACCACGGTCTTGTCGAGCTCGCGCTGCAACCGGATGACCTCCTGCTGCAGTTCGGCCCGCACGATCGGGTCGACGGCGCCGAACGGTTCGTCCATCAGGAGGATGTTCGGATTCGCCGCGAGCCCGCGGGCCACCCCGACGCGCTGCTGTTGCCCGCCCGAGAGCTGGCTCGGGTAGCGGTTCGCGATCTCGCGGTTGAGTCCGACGGTGTCGAGCAGTTCGAGCGCCTGCTCGCGGGCCTGCTTCTTGGGGACGCCGTTGAGCACGGGCACGGTGGCCACGTTGTCGACGACCTTGAAGTGCGGGAGCAGACCGGAGTTCTGCATCACGTAGCCGATGCTGCGACGCAGGGCCACCGGCTTGCGGTCGAGCACGCTGTCGCCGTCGATCTCGATCGAGCCGGACGTCGGGTCGACCATGCGGTTGATCATGCGGAGGAGGGTGGTCTTGCCGCTGCCCGACGACCCGACGAGAACCGTGGTCTTACGCGAGGGAATCACCAGATCGAAGTCTTCGACAGCGAGCGTTCCATCGTCGAACTTCTTGGTCACCGAACGGAATTCGATCATGCTTCAGGCTCATTCCTCGTGATAGTCACGAATCGACACGCGCCAGACAAATCTTGAGTCCAGACACAAAGCTAAACATCATTCGGAACGTCTGTCATTCCGGATTGCAGATTATGTCGAACCGCCGACATCCGTTGGGCCTTGCGTTTTCCCACCGGATCGGCGGTGCCGAAAACGAGAAATCCCCGGGCGGCTCGCGAGAGCCGACCGGGGATCATCAGTGTAAAAGGATCAGGCCTTTTCGGGCATTCCGAAGTGCGGAACGAGCAGTGACGCGACGATCGAGGCGCCCGCCTCGAGGAAGCTCACGTCGCCGTCGGGGTTGCGGGCGAATGCGCGCGCGGCGAGGGCGTCGGAGATCTCGATGCTCGTCTCGAACGCGAAGCGCACCTCGTCGTTGTCGGGTACACCGAAGCGCGAGACGAGGCTGTCGAGCAGTGCGCTCGCGAGCACCGACTTGAACGGCGTCTCGTTCGGGGCGGGGCGCAGGTCGATGACGTCGCCGACGCGAAGCGAGCGGAATCCGGGTTCGGTGCGGAAGGCCTGGATCAGGATCTCCATCGATGCGGACAGCGCGGCGATCCAGTCGTCGTGCTCGACGCTGGCCGCTTCATCCGTCACCCTGGTCAGCGCACGCTCGAGGTTGCGGGCCCCGAGTGCCTGCAGAACCGCGATGCGGTCGGGGAAGTAGCGGTAGACGGTACCGATCGATGCGCCGGCACGCTCGGCGACCATCGCGGTGGTGAGGCGCTCGTAACCGATCTCGTCGACAACGGCGGCGGCGGCGTCCATCAGTGCGGCAAGGCGTGCGGTGCTGCGGGCCTGTACCGGCTCGTTTCGGAGCGCGACCTGGCCAGCGATTGTTGCGTCAATGACGGATGGTGTCGACACTGTGTCTCCTCGGATCAACTTAGACCGCAATCGTAACCCCGCCCCCATACCGGGGGTAGGAGCGAATCTCACTATTTGCGTAAAACTTTCACGAAATGCGTAGTCGTGGGTGAAACAGTATTCCATTTCTGCTGAGTGGTCACTGGTCGTTTCCTGAGTGTCGAAATCCTGGCCCGTCTGGTGCCATGTCAGACTGGGATCATGGCCCGCTCCAGAAACGTTCTTGCGAACCACGAAGACGGGTCGACCGGCGCCGGCGTCCCGATCCTGCACTTCGCCGCGCGACTCGAAGACTCGATGCACGCGTGGCGCGAGAAGCGCGGTCGCAAGCGCGGCCTCAAGACCACTGTGATCCCCTATACCGGGTACGGATCGACCGGCTGGGTGCGCGTGCTCTGCCGCGTTGTGCTCACCCGCGGCGATGGAGCAAGCCAGCGTGCCGCCAAGGTGCGCGGTTGGCGCAGCTTCTTCAGCATCCCTGTCGACGACGTCGAGGTCACCATCATCGCCGGAGGGGTGGAGCAGCGGGTGCTCGCCGACCGGGGCGGGGTAGTCGACACCAAGATCAACGTCGCCCTTGCGCCGGGCTGGCACACGATAACGATTCGAACGGATGACACGGAGGACGTCAGCGCGCCGGTCTTCGTCATCGACCAGGACGCACCCTTCGGCATCATCTCCGACGTCGACGACACCGTGATGGTCACCGCGCTCCCCCGGCCGCTGCTCGCCGCGTGGAACACCTTCGTGCTCGACGAACACGCCCGCCGCCCGGTACCCGGCATGGCCGTGCTGTACGAGCGCATCATCCGCGCGAACCCCGGCGCGCCGGTCATCTACCTGTCGACCGGCGCCTGGAACGTCGCGCCCACCCTGTCGCGCTTCCTCGACCGCAACCTCTACCCGGCCGGTCCGCTGCTGCTCACCGACTGGGGACCCACCCACGACCGGTGGTTCCGCAGCGGCCGCGAGCACAAGGCGTCGAGCCTCGAACGCATCGCCCAGGAGCTGCCAGGCATGAAGTGGCTGCTCGTCGGCGACGACGGCCAGCACGACGAACAGCTCTACGGCGAGTTCGCTGCCTCGCACCCGCAGAACGTCGCGGCCGTCGCCATCCGGCAGCTATCGACGAGCGAGGCCGTGCTCGCCGGCGGTCGCTCGCGCGCCGCGGACAACGAGCAGGGCACCGGCACTCCGTGGGTCTTCGCCCCCGACGGCGCCGGCCTGCTCGAGCAACTTACCGAGACCGGGATACTGGGAGAGGGCGTCTAGCCGACACCGACTACTGGAGCGACTACCCGGTTGCGCCCGAGAGCGTTGAAAGGCCGACAGCGCTGTCATAGCGTCGAGGCATGTTCGACTATCCCGACGCCGACAGCATCATGGACTTCGTGACCCGCGTCGCCACCGGCCGCGAGGGAACAGCCGACGACGTCGTCGCCACGATCGCGCACATCACCGACCGCGCGGAGTGCGCAGACGTGCTGCACCGCGAGCTGATGAACCTGCCGGTCTTCGACATCTACCGTCACCGCGCCCTCATCTGCGTCATCGGCCAGCTCGGCGATGTCGCATCGCTTCCCGTGCTGGAGCGCTTCGCCTGGCTCAATCCCGACCGCGTGCTGCCCAGCCGCTCGGTTCTCTGGATCGGCTTCGCCGCCACCGACTGGATGCTGCAGGCGCGAGCCGCGCAGATGATCACGTGGATCGCCGGCACCGGCTGGCGTGACACGCAGCTGCAGATCGTGCGCGGCCATCCGAGCGACGCGGTGCGATACGCCGCGATCGGTGCCTGGCTGCTGGCGCGCGAAAACGCGCCGGAGGCCGTCGACGAACTGCGCTCGATCGTTCCCGCACGCGACCGCTGGGCGGTATCGAACGCCGAGCTCATCTCGGAACTCACGCCGCGGCAGTTCACCGCGCTGGTGAACGCCAAGGCTCTTCTCACCGCCTAGCATTGCCGAATGGCTCTGCGCGTCGAAGACTATGCCCTGATCGGTGACTGCCACACGGGGGCGCTCGTCGGCAGCGACGGGAGCATCGACTGGCTCTGTCTCCCCCGGTTCGACTCCGCGTCGACCTTCGGCGCGTTGCTCGGCACCGAAGACCATGGCCGCTGGCTGGTCGCCCCGGTCGCGTCGCTCGACGGCACTCCGGGAACCACCAGCACGCGCGCCTATGTCGACGACACCTTCACGCTCGTCACCCGCTGGGTCACGCCCACCGGCGAGGTCGACGTCGTCGACCTGATGCCGCACGGCGACCGTCGAGCCGACGTCATCCGCCGGGTGACCGGTGTCTCGGGCAGCGTCGACATGCGGCAGGAGCTGCGCATCCGGTTCGACTACGGCGCGGCCATGCCGTGGATGCGCCAGATGCCGGATGCCGGCGGCAACGCCGTGATCGCGGTCGCCGGCCCCGACGCCATCGTTGTGCGCGGGCCCGAGCTGCACGCGAACGACCACGCCCACGTCTCCGATTTCACGGTCGCGGCGGGCGAGACCGTCGACATCGTGCTGACCTGGTATCCCGCCCACCGCGCGGCACCCCGAGCGCTGAACGTGAGCAGCCGCATCCGCGACACCGAGAAATGGTGGAAGACCTGGGCCGCGGGCACCAGCGTCGCCCCGCATTCACGGTACGCGCGGGCCGTTCGCCGGTCGCTGCTCGTGCTGCGCGCCCTGAGCCACGAGGACACCGGCGGTATCGTCGCCGCGGCGACCACGAGCCTGCCCGAGGAGTTCGGCGGGACGCGCAACTGGGACTACCGTTACGTCTGGCTGCGCGACGCCTCGCTCACACTGCACGTTCTGCTCGACCACGGCTTCGACGGCGAGGCCGACCCGTGGCGAAACTGGCTTCTGCGCGCGATCGCCGGGGATCCCGCCGACGTGCAGATTATGTACGGACTGTCGGGCGAGCGCCGGCTCATCGAGTACGAGGTCGCGAGCCTGCCGGGCTACGACGGCGCTGCCCCCGTGCGTATCGGCAACGGAGCCTTCACCCAGTACCAGGGCGACGTCTTCGGCGAGGTGATGCTCGCCCTCGAGCGCGCCCGCGACACCCACGGCGAGGAGAAGGACTTCTCCTGGCCGGTGCAGCGCGCGATCATGAGCTTCGTCGAGGAGAACTGGCAGCGCCCCGACCACGGCATCTGGGAGATCCGCGGCCCGCTGCGCCACTTCACCCACTCCCGCGTGATGCTCTGGGCGGCATTCGACTGCGCGGTCCGGGCCGTGCGCGAGTTCGGTCTCGACGGCCCGGTCGAGCGTTGGGAGCGGATGCGCGACGAGGTGCGCGACGAGATCGAGTCGAAGGGCTTCGACATCGAGCGAGGCACCTACACCCAGTACTACGGCGGGTCGACGGTCGACGCCTCGCTGCTGCAGATGGTGCAGGCCGGCTACATTGCGGCCGACGACCCACGCATGCTCGGCACGGTCGCCGCGATCGAGGAGGACCTGCTCGAGAACGGGCTGCTGCTGCGCTACCGCTCCGAGTCGGGCGTCGACGGGCTGCCCGCGGGCGAGAACCCGTTTCTCGCCTGCTCGTTCTGGCTGGTCGAGCAGTACGCGCTGTCGGGACGGTTATCGGATGCCACGGAGCTCATGGACCGCCTGGTGGGGTACTGCAACGACGTCGGTCTGCTCAGCGAGGAGTACGACGTTCTCGGTAACCGGCAGGCGGGCAACACCCCACAGGCGTTCTCGCACCTCTCGCTCGTGCGGGCGGCCGATGCCATCGAGAAGGTGACCGCGGCCGCGTCGTAGGCCCGCGCCATACTGGGGCTATGACGCGCTCCTACACGGCCGCTCGGCGAGAGCTGGCGACGCTGCGGCTCGGTGTCCAGCGGCTGGTGGCCCCTCCCCTCGGCGCCACGCCCGCCGACACGGTGCGGCACCTGCTGGCCATGCAGGCGCAAGACTTCGCGGGCGCCAAGTGGTCGGTGGGGGTGCGCAGCCCCGGCAGTACGGATGCCGCGATCGACGCCGCCCTCGCGGCCGGCGAGATCGTGCGCTCCTGGCCGATGCGCGGCACACTGCACTTCGTCGCGCCCGACGACCTCGGCTGGATGCTGCGGCTCACCTCCGCGCGCACCATCCAGAGCGCGGCCGGCCGGCATCGGCAGCTCGAGCTGACCGAGCCCGAGTTCGAACGCGCCCGAGACGTCGCGGTGGCCGAGCTCTCCGGCGGGCGGGCGCTGTCGCGCGACGCGCTGCTCGCCAGGTTCGTTGCGGCGGGCATCCCTGTCACCGGCCAGCGCGGCATCCACATCGTGCAGCGGCTCAGCCTGTGGGGCGTGCTGGTCTTCGGCCCGCTGCAGGCCGGGGCTGCCGGCAAGGCCAACCAGCAGACCTTCGTTCTGCTCGACGAGTGGGTGCGGTCGCCGCGCTCGCTCCAGCGCGACGAAGCCCTGGGTGAATTCGCCCTGCGCTACTTCACCGGCCACGGTCCCGCGACGGTGCGTGACTTCGCCTGGTGGTCGTCGCTCACCCTCGCCGACGCCCGGGCGGGCCTGGCGATCGCGCGTGACCGGCTCGACGAGCTCGACCAGGATGGTACGGGCTACTTCCTGCCGCGTGATGCGCGAGCCGCGGCATCCGCCACTCTCGCCCTTCCGGGTTTCGACGAGTACCTGCTCGGCTACCAGGACCGCGGTGCCGCCCTCGCTCCCGAGCACGCCGAGGTGATCGTGCCGGGCAAGAACGGATTGTTCCTGCCGACCATCGTGGTCGACGGCGAGGTCGTCGGCACCTGGCGCCGCACCCTGTCGGCCAAGGGGGTCACGGTCGACGCGCAGCCGTTCGCCGCACTGTCGGCGGCGCGGCGACGAGGGTTCGACGCGGCGATCGCGCGGTACGCCTCGTTCGTCGGGCGGTCGCTCGTTGCCAGCACGCACGCTCCCCCGATCTAGGGGCGGTGCGCTCTGAGCATCGTTCGCTAGGCTGGCGCGGATGCTCACCACGACCACTGCCGGCTACGCGCCGTACCCGCTCGAGACGGATGCGGCGGCCCTCGGGCTCGTGGAGACGACCGTGCGCCTGCGGGACACGCCGGGCACGCCGGGCACGCCGGCGGTCGTCGTCGCGCGGCACCGGCCGCAGCGCACCTCGACCAGGGCCACGATCTTCCTGCACGGCGCGGCCGGATCCTGGACGACCTGGACCCCGATGCTCGCGGCGGCCGAGGACGCGGGAGTCACCATCGTGAACCCCGTTCTGCTCGACCTCCCCGGCTGGGGCGACGCCACGCCCGAACCGGGAAGCGTGCCGCTCACGCTCGAGATCGTCTGCGAGCTGGTGAAAGACGTCGCGCTCGAGCTCGGCTACACCGAGTGGGACCTCGTCGGCCACTCGCTCGGCGGGTTCATCGCGCTGCACATGGCGTCGATCTGGCCGCAGAGCGTGCGCTCGGTGGCCCTCGTCTCGGGAACGACGTGGTCGGTGATCGAGAGCGTCGCACATCCGTGGCAGGGTCTCCGTGTCATCCCGGGCTTCGTCCTGCTCCGGTTCTTTATGCGCCTGCTCGCGCCCGTCCAGCCGGCGGCCCTCGCGGCGGTGCGCGGTCTGCGCGCCGTGGGCGTCCTGCGGCTCGCGTCGTTCCCGCTGTTCCGGCACCTCGCCGGCATCGACGACACCGTGATCCGCGCGCTCGCCACAGAGCTGCGACCACGCTCGTTCGTGACCGCCGGCGATGTCACCCGCGGCTACGACGCCGACGCGATGTGGTCGCGCATCGAGTGCGAGGTGCACGCGACGAAGGGCGACCGCGATGTCTTCGTGACAGACGGCGACCTGGAACGGCTGACCCGGGTGGTGCGCCGCGTGACGACCACGGTCATCGCCGACTGCGGACACTTCGGCAACGTCGAGCAGCCCGCCGCGACGCTGGCGGCGCTCGAGTACTGAGCGGGCTTGTCGATTCGGCGACGCTGCCCTAGTTCGGCGGCGACGCCCAGTTCGGCGGCGCTGCCTAGTTCGGCGACGCTGCCCTAGTTCGGCGACGCTGCCCTAGTTCGGCGGCGCTGCCCTATTCGGCGCTGCTGCTCTTTTCTGCGCTCGCAGCTCTATTCGGCGCTCGGCCGCTGGCGCTGGCGTTTTGTCGCCGACCGCTGCTGCTTGGCGGCGAGGTGTCGCCGGCCCGAACCCTTCGTCGGTTTCGTCGGCCGCCGGCGCGGCCCGTCGGGCGCGAGCGCCGACGCCACGAGACCGGCGAGTTTGTCGAGCGCGATCTCGCGGTTGCGCAGCTGGGAGCGCTGTTCGGATGCCGTGACGGTGACGACGCCGGCAACCAACTGGCGGTCCAGGCGCGCGACGATCCTGAGACGCTGCTCGTCGGAGAGCGTGCTCGAGGCGACGACGTTCCAGAACAGCTCGACCCGGCTGTCGGACGTGTTGACGTGCTGCCCGCCGGGCCCCGACGACCGGGAGAAGCGCCAGCCGAGTTCAGACGCCGGGATTGTGAGCGCCGGTGTCACCTCGAGGTCCATGCGAAGCGAGTGGGCCCGGTGCCTAGTCGAGCCAGGTCAGCGAGGCGAAGTCTTCGGGGGTGAGCCCGAACTGCTCGGCGTTGCGGGCGACGAGGCTGCGCAGCTCGGCGATCTCGATGCCCTCGCGCACGATGATGTCGAGGCCGGCCGGGGTGAACATCGTCTTCTCGAACCGGATGGCGAGCACCGTGTGCGCGTCATTGCTGCCGCTGATCGACCAGCGGCTGCGCGCGATCTTCAGCGGGCCCTTGCCACGCCAGACGAAGTGGTCGTGCGCCCACTTGTCGGTGCCCACGATGTGCTTTTCGGCGTTGTCGGCGGTGAAATAGCTCACATCGTCGCGCAGCGTGAGCGGGTTCTCGCTCACGAGGTCGTACGCGAAACGGGGCGACTTGCGCTCGCGCGTCAGCCACATCGGGAAGTTGGTGGAGCGCACGTTCCACACGCCGGGAAGGATCTTGGCGAGCTCGTCGTACTGCGGCGTGGTGGGCATTCCGCCACGCTATCCGAATAGCATGGCGATATGCCCGATAACGCGCCAGCGCGCCCGATAGCGCTCGCGTTATCCACACATCCCGGCCCCACCCTGGCCGTCACCGCCGTCACCGCGATCCTCGCGCTCGGCGTCGGACTCGACGCGGGCCGGCTCGCCCTCGTCACCGCCGCCGTGTTCTTCAACCAGGTGTCGGTCGGGCTCTCGAACGACTGGATCGACGCCGAACGCGATGCCGCCGTAGGCCGGACCGACAAGCCGATCGCCCGCGGGTGGATCAGCGTCGGGGCCGTGCGCCTCGCGTCGATCGTCACGCTCGTGCTCGCCGTCGCGCTCACCGCCCCGCTCGGCTGGGGGGCCACCCTCGCCCACCTCGTCTTCATCGCCTCGGCCTGGGCGTACAACCTGTGGCTCAAACGCTCCCCACTCTCGGTGCTGCCCTTCGTGGTGAGCTTCGGGCTGCTTCCCGCGATCGTGACGCTCGCCGCCGATCCGCCGTCGTTTGCACCGTGGTGGACGCTGGTCGCCGGCGCCCTGCTCGGCATCGCCGCCCACTTCGCGAACGTGCTGCCCGATCTCGCCGACGACGCAGCGACCGGGGTCGCCGGGCTCCCCCACCGCCTCGGACGACGCGCGAGCGGCCTCACCATCGCCGGGGCGTTGGCCGCGGCATCCGTCCTCGTCGTCTTCGTGCCGGGCGCACCCGGCGCGGTGCAATGGATCGGCCTTGCCGTGAGCCTGTCTCTGGCCGGCACCTGCGGCGTGCTGGCGCTGACGCGGCAGCCGACACGCCTGCTGTTTCAGCTGATCATGGCGGCGGCACTCGTGAATGTGGTGCTGCTGGCTTTGGCCGTCTAGGCTCCTGTCCTCCACTTCTCCACAGGACGCGGTTTGTTTCGCCCTTTTCTCGCCCATCCTCTCGAATGTATGTTCGAAAGTGGTTGCATTGATGCATGACATCTTCGACGGATCTCGCGCAGCAGATGGCTTCGGCCGTTGCCTCGCTCTGCGCGGTCTCGAACGATGTCGCCGATTTTCAGGCGGCGGATGACGCGACTCTTCTCTCCCTATCGCGACTGGCCGCGCAAGAGAAGCAGCTGGCCGACGCCCACCTTGCTCTGATCGCCGGGGAGATTGCGGCCCGGTCGACGCGGGAGATGGGGCACTCGGGGCTGGCGCAGCGGGAAGGGTTCCGCAACACCGAAGATCTGCTGAAGACGACGACCGGGGCTTCCGGCAAAGAAGCGGTCACGGCGGTGCGGGTCGGACGGCTGGTGCGGGAGGCCGCAGTCGACGGGGCGACCGACCCGGAGACCGGGCTGGTGTTCGAGGCGGCGGAACCGTGGCTGGCACCGGTCGCGGCAGCCGTGGCTTCGGGGACGCTGTCGGTCGGGGCGGCGGATGCTATCCGAACGGGGCTCGGGCAGCCGAGCGAGAACGTGCCGGCCGACGCGCTGGCTCTCGCCGCATCGCAATTGTGCGACCTCGCCGCGACTTTGGATGTCGACCGGCTGCGCTCGCGGGCGCGGGAGCTGCGTGACGATCTCGACGAGTCGGGCATCGCCGACCGGGAGCGGGAACGGTTCGAGAAACGGTCCCTCAAACACTTCCTGCTGAGCAACGGGATGGGCCGGATCGTGTGGGACCTCGACCCTGAGAACTACGCGGTCGCCACCGAACTCTACGACCGGGCCACCTCACCCAAACGCGGGGTCAGGTTCGTCTCCGGCGACAAGAAGGACACCGCCGAGAGGATCGCCGCCGACCCGCGCAGCATCGAACAGCTCGCCTCCGACACGCTCCTCGGACTGCTCCAGGCCGGAGCCAACGCCGACCCGTCCCAACTGCTGGGCACCGGCGCGGCACAGATCCGGGTACTCGTCACAAAGAAAACCCTCGACCGCGACCTCGGCAAACGCGACAGCACGGGTGCCGGTGCGGCGGGTCACGGCCGGATCGAGGGCACCCCGACACCGGTCTCGGTTGCGACCGTCGAGCGTCTGATCTGCGGCGGCACCACACGCCCCGTCACCCTCGACAGCTTCGGTCAGCCGCTCGACGTCGGCAAAGAGCAACGGTTCTTCACCCCGAAACAGCGCATCGCCCTGGCCCTCCGCGACGGCGCCTGCATGTTCGGCGACTGCGAATCCCCACCATCGATGACGGAGGCCCACCACATCAAATTCTGGAAACGCGACGACGGCAGAACCGACCTGAAAGACGGCATCCTGCTCTGCAAATTCCATCACCTGCTCTGCCACAACAACGGCTGGGAAATCGAACGCATCGACACCGAGTACTTCCTCATCCCACCCCGCGACATCGACCCCGAACAACGCTGGAGACCCATGCCCTCCAAAAGCCCCGCAATGCGCGACTACCTCCACGAACTCGAGGAAGCAAGCCGATGAGTGCTCAGCCGCCTACCGGCCGCCGGACCGCGATCGAACGCGCAGACCGCGATGCGCCCGTCCGCGGCGGAAACATCGCACTGTCGCAGCGCTGTCTCGCCACCGCGACGATGCGGCCCGCGGCACGTGCGGGTGGTGGGAACCCGCTCGACACCTCGCTACTTTTTTGCGGGCACCTTCTCGAGCACCGGGTTGCGGATACCGATGAGCGACACGACGCCGCCCAGGATGAGCAGCACCGCGGTGACGAGCAGTCCGCGGTGGAACGAACCGACCGTCAGCTGCGAGCCCAGGATCACGCCGACGAAGGCGATCGCGATGAGGCCGGCGATGCGCGAGATGGCGTTGTTGATCGCCGAGCCGATGCCCGACTGCTCGGGAGAGATCGACCCGAGAATGGCCGCGGTGAGCGGCGCGACCGTCATCGTGAGCCCCACCGCGAAAATCACGACTCCCGGGAACACCTGCGTCCAGTAGTTCACGTCTTCGCCGATGCCGAGCAGCAGAAGGTAGCCGACCCCACCGACGATGGGGCCGAAGCCCATGAAGAGTCGAGGGCCGTACTTGCCGGCGAGGGCACCGAACCACGACGACAGGGCGATGCTAATCAGCGTCATCGGCAAGAACGCGAGTCCGGCGGCGGTCGCGGAGAAACCGCCCACCTCCTGGAGGAAGACGGTGATGAGGAAACCGCCGAGCGAGAGCGCCGCATAGACGAGCGTCGTCGAGACATTGCCGATCGAGAAGTTGCGCACAGAGAAGAGCCCGAGCGGGACCATCGGGTGCTTGGTCGTGCGCTGTCGCAGGATGAACGCGAGCAGAGAGATGAGGCCGAGCACGAACGGGAGGTAGATCGCGGGGCTCGACCAGCCGAAGTTGGCCTGTTCGATGAGCGCGAAAACCGGACCGCCGAGGCCGAGGATGCCGAGGACCGCGCCGAACCAGTCGATGCCGCCGCCCTCGGGGCGCACGTTCTTCTCGCCGAGGCGCGCGATGAGCACGAGAGTCACGGCGATCGGGATGATGTTGATCGCGAAGACCAGCCGCCAGTCGAGGTAGTCGACGAACAGTCCGCCGAGCAACGGACCGACCAGGAAGGCGGCGCTGGTGAAGCCGGTCCAGGTGCCGATGGCTTTCGCCTGCGGTGCTCCGCGGAAGGTCGCGATGATGATCGCGAGCGAGCTCGGAACGAGCAGGGCGCCCGCGATTCCTTGGGCGCCGCGCAGGATGACCAGGGTCTCCGCCGTCGGAGCGAGCGCGATGAGAACGGATGTCACCGCGAAACCGTAGAGGCCCACCTTGAGCACGACCCAGCGGCCGAAGGTATCCGACAGCGACCCGGCGAGCAGGATCAGCGTGCCCAGGGTGATGGCATAGGCGTCGACGACCCACTGCTGCGTGGTGATGCCGCCGCCCAACTCCTCCTCGATCGCGGGAAGGGCGACGTTGATCACCGAGCCGTCGAGGAACGTGACGAAAGACGCGAGAACCGCGATCGAGAGCACCAGTCGTTGATTTCGCGTCATGCCCATAGTCAACACCCCGCCCGGCAAATCATTCCGCGACGATTGTCGAAGGTGGCGTGGGCGGAGGTGAAGCGGGCGGAGGGGGCGGCGCGGCGGCCGCGGCCTCCACCTCGTCGAGCACCCGTTCGTCGACGAGCAGGTGGAAGTGGCCATCGGCGGGAACGCGCACGTTGGTCGCGCCGGGCAGCTCGCTGCCGCCCGGGATGTGCGGGTCGAAGTCGCCGAAGATCGAGACGATGCGCGAGTTCACCTCCGCGTTGGCCGCCAGCATCGACAGGGTGGTGGCGGTCGGGATGAACGCGCGCAGCGGCTTCACCGGCACATACTTCGCGAGCGTCGATCCGGAGAACGGCGAGGCGATCGCCACGAGCCGGTCGATGCGGTGGTCGACGTCGTCGAACAGCATCATGTGCTTGCCGATGAGGCCGCCTTTGCTGTGCGCAACGATCACCACGCCACGGAGGTCGCGCTCGTCGAGGTAGGCCTGGGCGACCGCGGCCGCCCGCGGGATCTCGTCGATGTTGCGGCCGAGCATCTCGACGACGTGTACGGGATGCCCCAGCCGGGCCAGCCTTCCGCCTGCGGCGCGCAGAAACTGCCAGCGCTCGTAGACACCCGGGATGAGCAGCACGGGGGCGAGGTGTCCGCGCGGTTTCGGAACCGACCGGTGCCGCAGCGTGGCGCCGAGGTTCACACGCACCGCGTAGGCGTAATCGAGGAGCCAGACCCTGGCACGACCGAGCATGCCGCCAGTCTACGAGGGCGGGTGTGCGCGGTGCTGTGCGAAGTCCGGTGCAGAATGGAGCAATGTCTACCAACGTCGGTGAGAACTGGGCCCGCAACTACACCTACCGCGCCGCGACGCTCGCGCGCCCGACCACGGTGGACGAGCTGCAGGAGCTGGTCGCCTCGTCGAGCCGCGTGCGCGCCCTCGGCAGCCGACACTCGTTCAGCGATCTCGCCGACACCGACGGCACGCTCGTCAGCCTCGAGGCCCTCGACGTCGAAACGGTCATCGACGAGTCATCCGCCACCGTCACGGTGCCGGGCGGCGCCCGCTACGGCGACGTCGCGACCGTGTTGCAGCTCGCCGGATGGGCGCTGCACAACCTCGCGTCGCTGCCGCACATCTCGATCGCGGGCGCCATCGCCACGGGCACCCATGGATCCGGCGACCGTAACGGCACACTCGCCGCCTCCGTGGCGGGGCTCGAGATAGTGACCGCGTCGGGCGAACTGCTCACGTTGCGCCGCGGCGACCCCGACTTCGACGGGGCCGTCGTCTCGCTCGGCGCACTCGGGATCGTCACCCGGGTGACGCTCGACATCCAGCCGACGTTCGACGTGCGCCAGGACCTTTACGACGGCCTCTCGTTCGACGACCTGCTGCAGAACTTCGACGCCGTCACCTCGAGCGCCTACAGCGTGAGCCTGTTCACCGACTGGCTGGGCGACACCATCGGCACCACCTGGCTCAAGAGCAGAATGGATGCCGCGGCGCCCCCGACGCGACTGCTCGGAGCCGTGCAGCAGCCAGTCGGTCGCCACATGCTGCCCGATCAGCCGAAGGCCAACGTGACCCAGCAGGGTGGGGTGCCCGGACCGTGGAGCGACCGCCTCGCCCACTTCAAGCTCGGATTCACGCCGTCGAACGGCGACGAGATCCAGAGCGAATACCTCGTGCCCCGCCGCAACGCGGTCGCCGCGATCGAGGCCGTGCGTTCGATCGGCGCACGCGTCGCGCCGCTGCTGCTGATCACCGAGCTGCGCACGATGGCGGCCGACACGCTCTGGCTGAGCGGCGCCTACGAGACCGACGCGGTCGGCATCCACTTCACCTGGAAGCCGCTCGAGACCGAGGTGCGCGCACTGCTGCCCGACATCGAGGCGCTGCTGCTGCCTCTCGCAACCCGGCCGCACTGGGGCAAGGTCTTCACCGCCGGCGTGGACAAGATCGAGACGCTCTACCCGCGCCTCGGCGACTTCCGCGAGTTGGCGGCCCGCCTCGACCCGGAGCGCAAGTTCGGCAACGCCTTCCTGGAGCGCAGGGTCTACTGAGCTTCTGTTCGTCGAGTAGTGCTGGTGATCAGGCGAACGCGTCGAGCCGGCCGACCGCCGTCACCTTCACGACCGCGACTCCGAGCTCGGCCGACTCAGCCAGGTCGACCGTCGCGCTGATCCCCCAGTCGTGATCGCCGGCCGGGTCGGCGAAGATCTGCCGCACTGTCCAGGTCTCGGCGCCCTCGTCGACCATGAGCATCGCCGAACTGCGGGCGTCGGAGTCGGTGCCGAGGTCGTCGTGCACGTCGAAGTACCCGTCCATGGCGTCGCCCCACACGTCGGCGGTGAATCCCGACGCGGCATCCAGAGCTCCGAGGTCTTCGTACTTGTCCAACGCGGCCAGCTGCACCCGGCGGAACAGCTCGTTGCGCACGAGCACGCGGAACGCCCGCGGGTTCGTCAAAATCGAGGGCGGCGCGGGCGGCAGCACGGGCTTCTCGCCGGGCGCCGTCGGGTTGATCAGTTGTTCCCACTCGTCGACGAGGCTCGAGTCGACCTGGCGCACGAGCTCGCCCAGCCACTCGATCAGGTCGAGCAGCTCCTCGGTCTTGGCCTCGTCGGGCACCGTCTGGCGCACGGCGCGGTAGGCGTCGCTGAGGTAGCGCAGCACGAGCCCCTCGCTGCGGGCGAGCTTGTAGTAGCCCACGTAGTCGGCGAAGGTCATGGCGCGCTCGTACATGTCGCGCACGACCGACTTCGGGCTGAGCTCGAAGTCGCCGATCCACGGCTGCGTCGCGCTGTACTGCTCGAAACTCGCGTCGAGCAGCTCCTCGAGCGGCTTGGGCCAGGTGACCTGCTCGAGCAGCTCCATGCGCTGGTCGTACTCGATGCCTTCGGCTTTCATCGACGCGACGGCCTCGCCGCGCGCGAGGAACTGCTGCTGCGAGAGGATCGGCCGCGGGTCGTCGAGGGTCGCCTCGAGGATCGAGATCATGTCGAGCGCATAGCTCGGCGACTCCGGGTCGAGCAGCTCGAACACCGCGAGGGCGAAGGGCGACAGCGGCTGGTTGAGGGCGAAGTTGGGCTGCAGGTCGACGGTGAGGCGGATGTCGTAGACCACGGGGGTGTCGGACGGCTCGGCGTTCCAGTCTTCGTAGTCGCCGTCGTCGAACCCGTCGACACCCTCGAGCGCCGACTTGAGCGCGGGCGACGTCACCGGCTTCTCGACCCGGGCGATCTGGGTCACGACGTCGGCGGCGCGCAACGTGCGGTAGATCGCGAGCGCCTTGCGTGCCATCGCGAGCTGCTTGGGCCACGGGTCGTGGCTCTCGAAGATGAGGTCGCGCATCTCCTGGAAGGCGTCGCCCTCGCGCGCGATCACGTTGAGGATCATCGAGTGGCTGACCTGCATGCTCGAGTTGAGCGTCTCGGGTTCGGCCGCGATGAGCCGGTTGAAGCTCGGCTCGCCCCACGAGACGAAGCCGTCGGGCGCCTTCTTGCGCACGATCTTCTTGATCTTCTTCGGGTCGTCGCCCGCCTTCGCCACGAGCCGGGCGTTTTCGCTCTCGTGCTCGGGCGCCTGCGCGACGACGGTGCCCGCGGTGTCGTAGCCGGCGCGGCCCGCACGACCGGCGATCTGGTGGAACTCGCGCGCGGTCAGCTGGCGGGTGCGCACGCCGTCGTACTTGGTGAGGGCGGTGAACAACACCGTGCGGATCGGCACGTTGATGCCGACGCCCAGGGTGTCGGTTCCGCAGATCACCCGCATCAGCCCCTGCTGGGCGAGCTGCTCGACGAGCCGGCGGTACTTGGGCAGCATGCCCGCGTGGTGCACGCCGATGCCCGAACGGATGAGCCGTGACAGGGTCTGCCCGAAGACGGTGGTGAAGCGGAAGTCGCCGATGGCCTCGGCGATCTCGTCGCGCTGCTCGCGGCTGACGATCTTGATGCTCGTCATCGCCTGGGCGCGCTCGAGGGCGGCCAGCTGCGAGAAGTGCACGATGTAGATCGGCGCCTGTCCGGTGCCGAGGAGGTCTTCGATCGTCTCGTGCACGGGCGTCGTGGCGTAGCTGTAGCTCAGCGGCACGGGGCGCTCGACGCCGGTGACGACGGCGGTCTCGCGGCCGGTGCGGATGGTGAGGTCGTCGGCGATGCGCGACACGTCGCCGAGCGTGGCCGACATCAGCACGAACTGCACACCCGGCAGGGTGAGCAGCGGTACCTGCCAGGCCCAGCCGCGGTCGGGATCGGCGTAGAAATGGAACTCGTCCATCACCACCTGGTCGACATCGCTCTGGTCGCCGCCGCGCAGCGCGACGTTGGCGAGGATCTCGGCCGTGCAGCAGATGATCGGCGCGTCGGGGTTCACCGACGAGTCGCCGGTGACCATCCCGACGTTCTCGGCGCCGAAGATGTCGACCAGCGCGAAGAACTTCTCCGACACGAGCGCCTTGATCGGCGCGGTGTAGTAGCTGCGCTTGCCCTGGGCGAGGGCGGCGAAGTGCGCACCGATCGCCACGAGCGACTTGCCGGTCCCCGTGGGCGTGGAGAGGATCAGGTTCGCGCCCGAGACGATCTCGATGAGCGCCTCCTCCTGCGCGGGGTACAGCCGTAGCCCACGCGATTCGGCCCACTCGGAGAAGTTCTCGAACGCCGTGTCGGCGTCGTACGGGGCGGGGGCGCGCTCGAGCAGCGTCGCGGGGGCGGTGGTGGCGACATCCTCAGGCATGATGCTTCGATCATCCCCTACTTACCTGTACCGGCGAATTCCTTGACAAATGAAAGCTAGGGCTACTAGCTTTGGGGTTATGCAAACTAGCCAAGAAGAAAAGGACCTGACCATGACCGCCGAAGTCCAGCACCTGAAGCGCACGGATGGAACGATCGCCTACGAGTCCGCCGGCGCCGGCCCGCTCGTGCTCTGCGTGCCGGGCATGGGCGACCTGCGCGCGAGCTACCGCCACCTCGTTCCCGCGCTGGTCTCCGCCGGATACCGCGTCGTCACCACCGACCTGCGCGGCCACGGCGACAGCTCGACGGGCTTCGCCTCGTACGGCGACGAGGAGACCGCGGGCGACATCGAGGCGCTTCTCGACCATCTGGGCTCCCCCGCCGTGGTCGTCGGCAATTCGATGGGCGCCTCCGCCGCGATGATCGCGGCCGCCCGCCGCCCCGAGCTGGTCACCGGGCTCGTGCTGCTCGGCCCGTTCGGCCGCAACCCGAAGATGTCGAAGGCGATGGCGCTGATCATGCGTGCCGCGACCGCCGCACCGTGGGTCGCCGTCACCTGGAAGGCCTACCTGCCGTCGCTCTACGCGGGCACCAAGCCCGCCGATCAGGCCGGGTACACCGCGAGCCTCCTCGCCGCCCTCCGCCGCCCTGGCTACTCCGCCGCGTTCTCCCGCACCACGCGCCTCAACCACGACGTGGTCGAGCGCGTGCTCTCCGCGGTGAAGACGCCGTCGCTCGTGCTGATGGGCGAGCTCGACCCCGACTTCCCCGACCCGCGCGCCGAGGCCGAATGGCTCGCGGAGACACTGGGCGGCACGGCGGTCATGGTCCCCGACGCCGGCCACTACCCGCAGTCGCAGCGCCCCGACCTCGTCGTTCCGGCGATCGAGGCGTTCCTGACCTCGGCGGCGCCCCGTGGCTAGGGCCGGGCTCACCCCCGATCTCGTGGTCGACGCCGCCGCGGTGCTCGCCGACGAGAACGGCATAGCCGGCCTCAGCTTCGCGGCCCTCGCCGACCGGCTCGGCGTCAAGGTGCCGAGCCTCTACAAACACGTGGCGTCGCTCGACGCGGTGCGGCAGGCGATCTCGGTGCGCGCGAAGAACGAACTCGCGGATGCCGTGGGTGCGGCCGCCATCGGACGCTCGCGCAGCGAGGCGCTCGTCGCTCTCGCGAACGCCTACCGCTCGTGGGCCGGTGCGCATCCGGGGCGCTACGAGACGACGCTCCGCGCCGCGGATCCGACCGACGCCGACGACGTGCGGGCGAGCACGCGGCTGGTGGACGTCATCTTCGCGACGCTCGCGGGATACGACCTCTCGGAGCAGGCGAGGATCGACGCGACGCGCTCGCTGCGGGCGAGCCTGCACGGCTTCGTCGCGATCGAGGCGGGCGGCGGATTTATGCTGCCGATGGACGTCGACAGCAGCTTCGGCGCCATGGTCGCCGGCCTCGACCGTGCCTTGGAGAGCTGGCACTAGCCGGCACGCCCGCGGGAAAGGCACATCGTTTAGAATCGTGTGTGCCTTCCCAGCCTGACTCCCCCGCCGCTCCCGACGACGCTGCCGCGACCGCGGCGCCCGAACCCGGCTCAGCCATCGATCCCGCCGACCTCGCCGTGACCCTGCGCGTGCTCGAGTCGATGGCGGTGATCGACGAGGAACACCCCGACTTCGTCACCGTACGCCGCGCCACGGCGAAGATGTTCAAGTCGGTCAAGAAGGAGCGTCGCCTCGACAAGCGCGCCACCATCGCCGATGCCGACCGCGCCGTCGTCGCGGCGACCGCCACGGGCGCCCCCGACCGCATCGACGACGAGACGCGCGGCGTCCCGATCGCCGCGTCGACGACCGCGCCGACCGCCGGAACCCTGATCAAGCCACGCAACTGCTACATCTGCAAGCAGCCGTACACGCAGGTCGACGCGTTCTACCACCAGCTCTGCCCCGACTGCGCGGCGATGAGCCACGCGAAGCGCGACGCCCGCACCGACCTCACCGGCAAGCGCGCGCTGCTCACCGGCGGCCGGGCCAAGATCGGCATGTACATCGCTCTGCGGCTGCTGCGCGACGGCGCGCACACCACGATCACGACGCGCTTCCCGCGCGACGCCGTTCGCCGGTTCACCAGCCTGCCCGACTCCGCCGACTGGATCGACCGCCTGCGCGTCGTCGGCATCGACCTGCGCGACCCCGCCCAGGTGATCGGGCTCGCCGAGTCGGTCGCCGAGCAGGGCCCGCTCGACATCCTCATCAACAACGCGACCCAGACCGTGCGCCGCTCCCCCGGCGCGTACCAGCCGCTCGTCGACGGCGAGCTCGCCCCGCTGCCCGACGGCCCGTTGCCCGAGTTGGTGACCTTCGGCCACACCAACGACCCGCACCCGCAGGCCCTCGCCCAGTCGGTCACCGCGCACCCGATCCTCGCGGCGGCCGCATCGCGCGCCGAGCAGCTCACCGAGCTCGCGATGACCGCCGGGTCGTCGTCGCTCGAACGCCTCGCCGCCGGCACCGCGATCGACGCCGGCGGGCTCGTGCCCGACCTGCACGACGCCAACTCGTGGACGCAGCACGTCGACGAGGTCGACCCGCTCGAGATGCTCGAGGTGCAGCTGGCCAATACCACCGCCCCCTTCATCCTCATCTCGAAGTTGCGGCCGTCGATGGCCGCGTCGACCGCACACCGCAAGTACATCGTCAACGTCTCAGCGATGGAGGGCGTGTTCGGTCGGGGATACAAGGGCCCGGGGCATCCGCACACCAACATGGCCAAGGCGGCCGTCAACATGCTCACCCGCACCAGCGCACGCGAGATGCTCGAGTCTGACGGCATCCTGATGACGAGCGTCGACACCGGCTGGATCACCGACGAACGCCCGCACCCCACCAAGGTGCGCCTCGCCGAGGAAGGCTTTCACGCCCCGCTCGATCTCGTCGACGGCGCCGCCCGCGTCTACGACCCGATCGTGCGCGGCGAAGACGGCGAAGACCTGTTCGGCATCTTCCTCAAGGACTACAAGCCCAGCTCATGGTGACCCCTGTCGAGTTCCTGAAGGCGGCCGGCGACGGCACCCGGGTCGTCATCCGCTACGCGCTGCACGACGACCCGGAGGGCTCGGCGACCGACGCGCTGGGCTACCTGAGCGGCACCGACGACACACACTGCGTGATCGCGACGGTGCGCGGGCTGACGACGATCGCGTTCGCCGACGTGATCGCGGCCAAAGAGGTTCCCCCGCCGCCCGCACCGCGACCCCGCTGACGCGCGGGAATACCCGCGCCCGTGGCATAGTTGCAAAGTCCATACGTTTGAATTGACTTAGGAGACGGACACCATGCCCGACATCGACCCCACCAGCATCGAACTCGGACTCGACACCTTCGGCGACGTGACCGAAGACGAGACGGGGACCCCGCTGCCGCACGCGCAGGTGCTGCGCAACCTCGTCGACCAGGGCGTGCTCGCCGACCAGGTCGGCATCGACTTCATCGCGATCGGCGAGCACCACCGCAAGGACTTCGCCGTGTCGGCCCCCGAGGTCGTGCTGGCCGCGATCGCGGCCCGCACCGAGCGCATCCGCCTCGGTTCCGCGGTGACGGTGCTGAGCTCGGATGACCCGATCCGGGTGTTCCAGCGTTTTGCCACGCTCGACGGCATCTCGGGCGGCCGGGCCGAGGTCATCCTCGGGCGCGGGTCGTTCACCGAGTCGTTCCCGCTGTTCGGATACGACCTGAGCCAGTACGAGGAGCTGTTCGACGAGAAGCTCGACCTGTTCGCCGCGGTGCGCCAGCAGCAGCCGGTCACCTGGCAGGGCACCACTCGCGCGCCGCTCGCCGACCAGTCGGTCTACCCGCCGGTCGAGAACGGCCTGCTGAAGACCTGGGTCGGCGTCGGCGGAAGCCCCGAGTCGGTCATCCGCGCGGCCCGCTACGGCCTGCCGCTGATGCTCGCGATCATCGGCGGGGAGCCGCTGCGGTTCGCACCCCTGGTCGACCTGTACCACCGCGCCCTCGACCAGCTCGAGCAGCCGACGCAGCCGGTCGGCGAGCACTCCCCCGGACACATCGCCGAGACCGACGAGCAGGCTCGCGAAGACCTCTGGCCGCACTACCAGACCATGATGGCGCGCATCGGCGCCGAACGCGGCTGGCCGCCCATGACCCGCGCGCAGTTCGACGATGCGGCGTCGCCCACTGGCGCGCTGTTCGTCGGTTCGCCCGAGACCGTCGCGACCAAGATCGCCTACGCCGCCAAGGGCCTCGGCCTGTCGCGCTTCGACCTGAAGTACGGAAACGGCGGCCTGAGCCACGACAAGCTGATGAAGAGCATCGAGCTGTACGGCACCAAGGTCATCCCGCGCGTGCGCGAGCTGCTGGCCGACTAGACGGGTCGGCGTCGCGTTCAGGATTCAGGACGGATGCGCCAGGGCCCCGGCGCCGCCCGCGTGATCACGCGGGCGGCCGGCCCGCCGCGCCCGCTTCATCCTGAATCACGAACCTACTCCGGCAACCGCGCGCATAACTCAGGCAGCAACGCGGGAGCGCCCGCACGTGGCGCGGACTTACGCGGACAAAGCACCCCGCTCCGAACAATCTGCCTGAGTTGTGCGACGCGACTGCGCCCGCGCTACTCGCGCACCCTGCCCTCTTTCTCGAGCCCCTGCCACCACGATGTGCGGCGCGCCATCGCGAGCGCGTCGCCCGCGAGTCCCGTGACCTCGAGGCGCACCCCCCGGGCCGCGAGCGAGCGGTCGAGGTCGGCGAGAGTGTCGAGCACCGTGACCGACGTCACCCGAATGACCGTGGCGTCGACCACGACGGTCGCGGTGTCCGGCTCCACGGCGTTTTCGATCGCGCGCTGCACTGCCAGCACGTTGGCGGTGTAGAGCGGCACGTCGAGCGTCACCCAGACCGCCCCCGGCGCGCGCTGCACGCTGATGCGCGGCTTGTTCAGCTCGTGCAGCACGCTGCCGAGGGTGAACAGCACCCCGGCGGCCACGGCCGGCAGCAGTCCCGCGGCGAGACCGATGAGCGCGGTGACCACGGCGATCCAGAACTCGAGCCGGCTGATGCGGGCCAGACGCACGAGCCCGCGCACATCGATGAGACCGACGACCGCGACGAACACCATGGCGGCGAGCGTGGCCTGCGGCAGCAGATCGATAATGGGGCCGAGAAACAACGCCACGAGCACGGCGAGCGCCGCCGTGACGATCGACGCGAGCTGCGACCGTGCCCCTGCCCGCTGGTTCACGGCGCTCTGCGAGAAACCGCCGGCGGCGGGCAGGGTGTGGAAGAACGCGCCGACGACGCTCGCCACCCCGGTCGCGAGCAGCTCGCGGTTGCTGTCGACCGGCGGGTCGTCCGTCGCCCGGATCCCCCTGGCGACAGACGCCGATTCGAGAAACGCCATCACGGCGATCGCGAGCGCCCCGGGCACTAGCGCCGCAACGCCGTCGGCGGACGGCAGGACCGGCCCCGGAAACCCCATCGGCACCGGATCGATCACCCGCACACCCGCGTCTACCAGCGGAGTGAACGCCACGAGCAAAATCCCCGCCACGACGATGACCAGTTGTCCCGGCACCCGCGGCGCCACCCGGCGCAGCACGAACAGCACACTGATCGACCCGATCGACAGCAGCACCGTGGCCACGTTCAGTGCCGGCACCGCCTCGACCGTCGCGACCAGCGTGCGCACGAACCCCCGCCCGGTCGGCTCCACGTCGACGCCGAGCAGCTTCGGCACCTGGCCCAGCGCCACCGTCGCGCCCAGACCTACCTTTATTCCGATGAGCGTGGCCTGGTTGATGTTCTCGACGAGCGCCCCCAACCGGAACACCCGCGCGAGCACGAGGATCACACCGACGAGCAGGGTGAGGGTCGCGAGATCGCGGGCGACGTCGTCGGCGGATGCGGCCACCCCCGCGCTCACGAGCGTTGTGGCCGTCAGCGTGGCGATCGTCGATGTCGTCGACACGCTCATGGCCCGCGAACCGCCGAGCAGCGCGTAGACGACCATCGGGGTGATGCAGGTGTACAGGCCGACCTGTACCGGCAGATCGGCGATCGTGGCGTACGCCATCGCCTGTGGGATCACCACCGCGCCGGCGGAGACCCCCGCCACCAGGTCGGCTCCGAGCCACGCGGTGCGGTAGCCACGCAGGGTGGGCGCGAGCACTGTCGTGGCAGTGCCCATCAGAAGCTGCCGATGCCCTTGCCGATCATCACGACGCCGATGACCGTCAGCAGCACCGTCATCACGGCGGCGTTGTTCTGCCCCAGCCACGCGCGCATCGACTCGAGCGGGGATCTCATTCGGTCGGATGCCGCGAGGTAGCCGACAACCGGAACGGCGACACTGGCGGAGGCAAGCAGCACGAAGATCACGATGACGACCACGACTCCGCCGACCTCGAGCCAGCTGCCGCCGATGTCGACACCGGCACCGACCGCCATCAGCAGGTTCTTCGGATTGACGGCGGAGAGCAGGAAGCCGATCGCCAGCGCCCTACCAGGGGTCATCGTGTCGATCGCCGACATCCACTTGGGAAGCACGGCCGCGTCGCCCGGCTTCGGTCGTCCCCGCCATTGCCGCAGCGCCAGGCCGAGCAGTGCCAGACCGAGCACGATCTTGATCACACCCGCCACGGGTTTCGAGGCGTCGGGGTCACCTGCCGGAATCAGCGTCGAGAGCAGAGTGAACAGCACGACGGCCACGACGATGCCGCCGACCCAGCCACCGAGGAAGCCGAGGCCGGTACTGCGCGCGCGCGGCGAGAGCAGCATGAGGATCGCCGCGATGATCGGGATGGGGCTGACCGCGATACCGAGCGCGAGCGGGAGAACCGCGCCGATCGCCTCGCCCATGTCGCACCTCCCGCTCGCAGTACAGGCTAGGGACGGGCCACAGCGGCCGTCTCGCCTCACCCGGGTGAGGCTGCACCCCCGCGAACGGCCCGAAGCTGTCCGCTGACGGAGGGCGGGGCATGCGGGCGATCGAGGGCGGCACCTTCCTCATGGGGTCGGAGGATTTCTACGCCGACGAGGGACCGGTGCACGCGACATCCGTCGGTCGGTTCCTCATCGACGAGCACCCGGTGACCACCCGGCAGTTCGCCGCGTTCGTGGCCGACACCGGCTACGTCACGACGGCGGAGCGCGAGCTGCCCGAGGCGGACTTCCCCGGGCTGCCCGCCGACGAGCGGCTCGCCGGCTCGCTCACCTTCCGACCGACGGGCGGCCCGGTACCGCTGCACGACTGGCGGCAGTGGTGGGGCTGGGTCGTCGGCGCCAACTGGCGGCGCCCGTTCGGCGGCGACGAGGCGCCCGACGACCACCCGGTCGTGCAGGTGTCGTTCGACGACGCCTCGGCCTACGCGGCGTGGGCGGGCGGCCGCCTGCCGACCGAGGCCGAGTGGGAGTTCGCGGCCCGCGGCGGGCTCGAGGCGCGCACCTTCGCCTGGGGAGACGATGCGCGCCCCGGGGGCAGGCTCATGGCCAACACCTGGCAGGGAGCCTTCCCCTATCGCAACGACGGGGCCGACGGATGGCGCGGTACCAGCGCGGTCGGCTCGTTCCCGCCCAACGGTTTCGATCTCGTCGACATGATCGGCAACGTCTGGGAGTGGACCAGCACGCCCTACGCCCAGCGCCATGTCGTCGGCGACACGTCGTGCTGCGCGGTGGGCGACCCGCGCGACGCCCGGCGGGTGCTCAAGGGCGGCTCGCACCTCTGCGCCCCCGAGTACTGCCTGCGCTACCGTCCGGCGGCCCGGTCGCCCCAGTCCGACGACACCTCGACCACACACATCGGGTTCCGCTGCGTGCGCGACCTCTAGCTATCCGTCGCCGTCGCCATCCCTCGCCAGCGCCGCGAGCGCCTGCCGGTTGGTGCCGTGGATCGTGAGGTCGGCCCGCAGGTCGAACCGGTGCAGCACCCTGAGCAGATCGGGGCGCACGCGGCTGAGGTGCAGGGTGACCTGCTGTTCGGCCAGCCATTCCACCACTTCGCGGAAGGTCTTCGCCCCCGTGACGTCGATGTCGGTGATCGCCTCGCAGTCGAGCACGAGGTCGGTGAGGCCGAGCGGCTTGCCGCCCGCCACCGCCTTGCGCACCGCGTCGTCGAACACGGCCGCGTTGGCGAAGAACAGCGGCGCGGCGAACCGCACCACCACGACACCCGGCGCGGTCAGGTAGCGGCCGGGGTCGAGCGGTAGCAGCGAGCCGTCGGGAACGTCGTTGCGGCTCAGCAGGTCGACCGGCGGACGCGACGCCCGCAGCGCCAGGTTGAGCAGCGACAGCACGAAGGCGAGCACGATGCCCACGATCGGTCCGAGCAGGAGCGTGCCGAGAAAACAGACCGCCCCTACGGCGAATTCGAACCGGCGCAGCCGCCAGAGCTCCGCGAGCTCGCCGAAACCGAGCAGCGGCAGCACGGCGACGGCGACGATCGCCCCGATCGCCGGAGAGGGGATGTGCTCGAGCAGACCGGTTCCGAAGATGAGCAGCAGCAGCGTGCCGACGGCGGCGACGAGCGTCGGCACCTGGGTGCGCGAGCCGAGCTGGTCGGTCGCGGCGGTGCGCGACGTCGACGACCCCACGGTGAATCCGCCGGTCAGCCCCGAGGCGAGGTTTGAGACGCCGAAGGCGAAGAGGTCGCGGTTGGGGTTCGTCGTGTACCCCCGCTTCTGCCCGTACTTGCGCGAGACGAGCAGCCCCTCGGCCATCGCGACCAGGGTGAGCGCTGCTGCGCTCGGCACCAGCGCCGCCCACTCGCCCCACGACAACGACGGCCAGGTAAGCGTCGGTGCGCCCGCCTCCACCGGCCCGAGCACCTTCACCCCGCGGTCCTCGAGCCCGGTCAGCACCACGGTGAGGGTGCCGACCACGAGCACGACGAGCGCCCACGGCACCTGGCGCGCGATCGCCCGTCCGCCCATCAGTACGACGACCGCCACCGCGGCGAGCGCCAGCGACCAGGGGTTGGTCGTGCCGATGCCGCCCACCAGCTGGCCGAGCTTCGCCGTGAACTCCGCCCCGCTGTCGATCGAGACCCCGAGCATCTTGGCGACCTGGCTCACCAGGATGTCGAGGGCCAACCCGCCGACGAATCCGATCAGGATCGGTTCCGACAGAAAGTTAGCGAGAAACCCGAGTTTGAAGACCGCGCAGGCGAGGAAGATCACGCCGCCGATGAGCGCCTGGGCGAGGGCCATGGTGAGGTAGTCGTCGCTTCCGGCCACGGCGAGCCCGCCGATTGACGACGCGACGAGGGCGGCCGCCGCGGCATCCGGAGACGCGACCAGCTGCCTGCTCGACGCGAGCAGCGCGAAGGCGATGCCCGGCAGCACGAGCGCATACAGCCCGGCGGTGGGCGGAAGACCCGCGATCTGCGCGTAGCCGATGTTCAACGGCACCGCGATAGCGAGCAGCGTGATACCCGCGGCCGACTCCCGCACGAGGTTGTGCCGGGTCAGCCCGGGGAGAACGCGCATGCCCCATTGCACCGACCGACCCGCCCGGGGTATTCACCCGTACGGGGCGAAAGTGCCGGTCGGGCACGGCACGTACCGTCGCCGCGTGGACATCTCCGACTTCCTGACCACCAACACGATCACGCCGGTCGACGCCGTGATCGCGGTGCTCGTCGTCATCGCCGGCTGGATCGTCTCGAGTCTCGCCAAACGCTGGGCGCTCACGCTGTTGCGCAAGGTGCAGGGATTGAGCGAGGCCGCGGCCAGTCTCGTCGCCAGGGTGCTGCGGTACTCGTTGCTGCTGCTCACCCTCGGCATCGCCCTCACCGTGCTGGGCGCACCGTTGCAGCCCGTGCTCGCCGCGGTCATCGTCGTCGCTGCCATCTGCTTTCTCGCCCTGCGCGGCATCGCCGAGAACTTCGGTGCGGGACTCGTCATCCAGGCCAGGAGGTCGGTGAAGGTCGGCGACGAGATCGAGGTGCTCGGCTACACCGGCGTGGTGAAGGAGTTGAACGGGCGGGCGGTCGTGCTGCACACCGTCGACGGCAAGACCGTGCACGTGCCGAACACCGACCTGCTGCAGTCGCCGGTGACGAGCGACACCGAGCGGGGGCTCGCGCGCAGCGAGCTCGAGCTGCGGGTGCAGACCGCGTTGCCGTACCGCGAGGTGCAGCGGATCGCCCTCGACGCGGTGCGATCGGTCGACCATGTGCGCTCCGTGCCGACGGTGCAGATACTGCTCGCTGCGCACCCCCCCGAGGCAATGACGTTCCGGGTGCGGTTCTGGCATCCGCCGCTGCACCGCGCCGAACTGCGGTCGGTCTGCGTCTGCGCGTTGGTCGACGCCTTCGAGGCAACGGATGCCGCGGCGAGCGTCATCTGGTCGGTGCCGCCCCCTCCGCTCAGCCCGGTACCCCCGTTCTGACCGTCACCCCGGCCGGGTGATGGTGCGCACGGGCGGCCCGGCACACACTGTGGTGGTCAGAACCGTCCAGCAGCAGGGAGTACCGCTATGGGGCCCATCGAAGTCGTCGTCATCTCGTTTCCCGAGGCCGGCCTGATGTCGGGTATCGCCCCGCTGCTCGAAGAGCTCACCGCTACCGGGACCCTGCGCATCGTCGACGCGGTGATCGCCACGGAAGAGCCCGACGGAACCGTCACCGTGACCGACCTGGAAGACGACATCCTTCCCCGCTGGTCGGCCATCAGTCCCGCACCCCGCCCGTTGCTCAGCAGTGCCGACGCCGAACTGATCATCGAAGAGCTCGGGCAAGACGGCACCGCGTTGCTGCTTGCCATCGAACACACCTGGGCGGACTCGATCGCCCGCATCGCATCGGACGCGGGAGGCGTGCTCGAACTGCACGTACGGGTCGACCCGGTCACCGTCGAGGCGGCCTCCCTCGTCGACAGTTAGGAGTCTCTGATGCCCCTGTTCAGAAGGTTCGGCCGGCCCGGCCTGCTCGGCGCCGTCGCCCGCACGGCCGTGGTCGCGGGCACCGCCACGATGACCGCCCGCGCGATCAACCGCGGTATGGACAACCGCGCCCGCACCGACTCCGAAGCGCAGGCCTACGAGAACGAGCAGACGGTTCCGTCGGCCGCCCCGGTGGCGCCGGAGTCGATCACCTCGCAGCTCGCGACCCTGAGCTCGCTCAAGGCCTCGGGCGCGATCAGCGACGACGAATTCGCGCGCGCCAAACAGCAGGTGCTCGGCGCATAGACCCGCGTCGGGTGAGGGTCACCCGCTGAGGGTGATCGGGTTTCGCCCTCTTCCGCCCGCTTCCCGCGCGGTCGTATAGTTCGTCGCATGGTGACGGCGACCAGCGCACGACTCGTACCCAACACCCCGGCGATCAAGGTCTCGGTTCCGACGCTCGTCGGTCCGTTCGTCGACCGGCCCCGGCTCTGCGACGCGCTCTTCACCGGCCTCGACTCCCCCGACGCCACGTTCATGGTGGTGAGCGCTCCGGCCGGGTACGGCAAGACCTCGCTGCTCGCCCAGTGGGCCGCGCTCGCCACACGCGACGGCGTGACCGTCGCCTGGTGCGACCTCGACGACGACGACCGCGACCCTCTGGTGTTCTGGGCGTCCGTGGTCGACGCGCTCGTCGTGGCGGCCGCCGGCAACGACGCCGCCGCCCGGGCTCTCGCCTCCCTCGAGGTAGGCATGGAGCCGCGCGTCCACAGCCGTCTTCTCTCCGGGTTCGCCCGCGCTCTCGACCTGCTGGGTCCGCGCACCGCGATCGTCTTCGACGACGCGCACCTGCTCGGCGACGGCGCCTCCGAGGCGGAGTTCATCCGCCTGCTCAAACTGGTTCCCCCGAACGTCTACGTGGTCTTCGCGACACGGTCGTCGCTGTTGCAGCAGCGCACCCGCCTCACGAATAGGCTGCACGAGTTGACGGCCGACTCGCTCTCGTTCACGCGCGCGGAGGCGTCGGCTCTCTTCGAGGACGCCCCAGTCGACGAAGCGAACGTCGAATCGCTCTTCGAAGCGGCGGAGGGCTGGCCGGCCGCCCTCAGTCTCGCTCACTCCGGTGTCGCCCGCTCCACGGGAACCCTCGACGCCCGACTCGGGGTCCTCGACCCCGACGTTCTGCACCAGTACCTGCAGCGCGAGGTCTACGACGACCTCGGTCCGGTCGACCAGTCGACGATGCTCACCGCCGGTGTGTGCCCGCTCGTCACGGCGAGCCTCGCCAACGCGATCGGCGTGGCTCTTGACAGCGCGAACGCCCTGCGTCGGCTGTCGGCCAACAACCCCATGCTGCGCCGTGCGTTCACCGATGCCGACGGGCGCATCTGGTACCGCGTGCAGCCGCTCTTCCGCTCATTCCTGCGCGAGAAACTCGTCGAGCTGTCCCCGGACGCGCTGCCGCGCATGACCGACCGCGCGGCACGGTGGCACATGCACCACGGCGACCCGCTCGTCGCCCTGCAACTCGCGCTCGAGGCGGAAGACGATTCGCTTGTCGATACCGTGCTTCGGCACACCGGCTACGCCCTCGTCTGCGAGGGGCACGCACCCGAGGCGCTCGCCCTCACCGCGGCCGCTACCGGCTCCACGGTCGCCGGACCGTTCGCGACCCTGATGCTCGCGTGGGCCGCCGTCGAGGTCGGCGAGGTGGACCGCGCCGCCGACGCGGTGGCGCGGGTGCGCCCCACGGGCCTCGGAGTCGACGACCTGTTCGAGTGGGACTGGCTGCTCTACCTCGTACAGGTGCGTATCGCGCTTCTGCGGGGCGAACGAATCGATGGGCTGGCCTCGGGCTGGGCGGACAGCACCATGCTGTCGCTGCCCGACTGTCTGCGCGAGGCCGTGCACCTCGGCCGCGGTCTCGCCGAGACCCGGGTCGGTGCGATCGCACGTGGAGTGGAAGAGCTCGAGGCGTCGCGCGCGATCGCCGAGAACACCGGCGACACCTCCGGACGGGTGATGAGCGCCATCGGGCTGGCCGCCACGAGGTTGACGGCTACCGACGTGCGCGAGTGCCTGCGCCTCGCCGAGACGGCTCTCGAACTCGCCGAGGGCTCTCCCGTGCGCACCTCGAGCACAGCGCTCGCCTACGCACACACGCTCGCCGGCTGGGCCGAACACCAACTGCTCGACGACTGCGCCGCCCGCGAGCACCTGGTCGCCGCGACCCGGTTTGCGGCAGAGCAGACACTCGGCGACGTGTGCACCGAGACCAAGCACGCGCTGCAGGCGGTCACCTTCGACGACCTCCCCGACAAACGGCGCGCGGCCCAGGACTTCACGACGGGCTGGCCGCCGCCGTACCTGCTCGGCGCCCCGACGTCGATCGTGGTGTCGTCGCTGCACTTCGGCATCCGCATGTCGCTCACCCTCGGCGAGTACCGCTGGAGCGAACGGCTGCTCGACCGCGCGCGCCAGCTCATCGGCGAGGGACACGACTGGCACGTCGCCTACGCGCTGTTGCTGCACGCGACAGGACGGCAGGCCTCGGCACGCGGCATCCTCACTCCGCTGCTGCACGAATACCGGCGGCCGCGCACCCCGGTCTCCGAGATCGTCGAGTGGTCGCTCGAGTCGGTGTTCGAGCACGAGAGCGGCAACGCGTTCCGCGCGCACGCGGCGATGTACCGCGCGCTCGAGCGCGCCGACGACACCGGGGCGCTCGCCGAGGTGACACGGCCGGGCGGCGACTCCGTGCGCGCCGTGTTGACACGGGGCCTGCACCGCTTCGGCCGGCACGACGACGTGGCGATGCAGATCATCGCACAGGGCCGCGAATCGCACCCCGACCCGCGGCCCGCGGGCTCGCTCACCCCGAAGGAGCGCGAGCTGCTCGGCGAGCTGAAGACACTGCGCACCGTCGGCGAGATCAGCGACGACATGCTGCTCTCGATCAACACCGTGAAGACCCACATGCGCGGCATCTACCGCAAGCTCGAGGTGACCTCACGGCGCAGCGCGATCGCCGAGGCCGAGCGCCTCGGGCTGGTCTGAGCAGAATCCCACCACAACCGACAGAAAGCGAGCACATCATGGCAAGCACACTGACCGTCTGGAAGTACGACACCGCGGGCGGAGCGGAGGAAGCAGAGAAAGTACTGCTCGACCTGCAGACCGAGAGCCTCATCATCGTCGACGACGCCGCGATCGTCTACTGGGAGCACGGTGCCAAACGCCCGAAGACCCGGCAGCTCAACAGCACAGCCGGGGCGGGTGCGCTCGGCGGCAGCTTCTGGGGATTTTTGTTCGGCCTGATCTTCTTCGTGCCCCTGCTGGGAGCCGCGATCGGAGCGGTCACCGGGGCCCTGTCCGGATCGCTGCGCGACGTCGGCATCGACGACAAATTCATCGACGACGTGCGCGACAAGGTGACCCCCGGCACCTCCGCGCTATTCCTTCTGTCGAGCGGCGAGGTGCTCGACCGTGTGGCCGACGCGTTCAAAGACCAGAAGCTCGAGCTGATCGAGACCAATCTGAGCCACGACGAAGAGGCGAAGCTGCGCGAGGTCTTCGGCGTCTGACCCGACGCCTCCCGGGCGCGCACGGCGCCTGGGCGGCCACCGGCACACGGGCTGATACCGTGTGACCGGTGAAGCTGTTTTTCGACTGCCGGGCCGTGCGCTGGGGCACCCACGACGGCATCAGCCGCTACTCCGCCAATCTCGTGCGCGAGCTCGCCAAGCTGACGCCCGTCACGATGATCATCAACGACGAACGCCAGCTCGAGATGCTGCCCGACCTGCCGTGGATCATGGCGCCAGCGATGACGAGTCCCAAGGACTCCCTCATGTCGCGCTACCTCAACCCGCTGCATCCGGATGTCGTCTTCTCCCCCATGCAGACCATGGGGTCGCTGGGGCGCAACTACAAACTCGTACTGACCGTGCACGACCTCATCTACTACACCCACCGCACGCCGCCACGTAACCTCCCGCAGGCCGTGCGGGTGCTCTGGCGGCTGTACCACCTCGTCTGGTGGCCGCAGCGCCTTCTGCTCAACCGGGCCGACGCGGTCGCCGCCGTCTCGCGCACCACGATGGATCTCATCACGCGCAAGAGGCTGACGACCAAGCCGCTCATCCTGGCGCCCAATGCGAGCTCGCTCGAGGCCGGGTCGCCGCTGCCGGCTGCCACCCGCCCCCGGGAGAAGAACCTCGTCTACATGGGCTCGTTTATGCCGTACAAGAACGTCGAGACGCTCGTCACGGCCATGAACTCCCTGTCAGACCACACGCTGCACCTGATGAGCCCGATGTCGGCGGAGACCGAGCAGCGGCTGCGGGCGCTCAACACGGCCGACAACCTGGTGATCCACAACGGGGCGACCGACGCCGAGTACGTCGAGCTGCTGCAGTCGTCGACCGCGCTGGTGAGCGCCTCGCTCGACGAGGGCTTTGGAATCCCGCTGGTCGAGGCGATGGCGTTCGGTGTGCCCGTGGTCGTCTCCGACATCACGATCTTCCACGAGATCGCCGCAGAGGCTGGCCTGTTCTTCAGACCGACGGATGCCGCGGCTTTCGTCTCCGCGATCGAATCCCTCGAGGCGCCCGGCGAGTGGCTCGCGCGTTCCGAAGCCGGTGTCGCGCAGGCGGCCGCCTGGAGCTGGGAGAACTCGGCGGCCCAGTTATGGGCGGGCCTGCAAGCGGTGAACCGCTGACATGGGTCTCTTCGGTTCGCGTTCGACGATGAGCGCCACGGAGCTGCCGCCGGCCGAGCGCATCGCCGCACGCGCCAGGGCTGCCCAGACCAGGGAGTCCGCCGAGTCGCGCCGCACCGCCAAGCGCTCCGGCGATGCCGCCCGGCTCGCCCTGGTGCGCACGGTCGAACAGCACGAGCGGGAGCTCGAACTGGCGCTCGATGCCGTCGCGAAGTTCGAGCCGACGACGCTGCGCTCCATCGGCATCGAGATCGACGCGGCCGACCCGATCACGCAGTGGTCGACGCTCGGGCGCAACGCGGTCGCCGACGCAGGGCTGCCCGGCTGGCTGCGCGACCGCTGCCTCGGCGCGAACGCGGAGAGCGTCGTGCTCGACTGGCTGACCTTCCGCGCCGTGTTCCGGGCCCACAAGGCGTTCTCGGCGCGCGCCGGCGACGACCCGCTGCCGCAGCTCTACGAGGCGCTGTCGCTGCAGCCCGGTGAAAGCCTGGCCGTCGAGGGCGTGCTAACGGCGGGGCGCGACGAATGCGACCGCATCCTGCACGTGGCGCTCGCGTTGCGCACCGCGCAGCGGGCGACGGTGGTCCGCGACATCCGCACCCTCACCGGCTACGCGGCGGCCGACGCCTGGCACGCGTTCGACCGGGCGAACCGGTTTATGACCGCCGACCTCGCGGAGTGGTTGGTGGCGGATGACCCGTCAGACGAACGTATCGCGGCCGAGATCGCGGCCGCGCGGTTCTCGACCGACGAGTTCACCGCCGCCGGGCGCAGCACCGGTATCACGCCGCACGAGGTCGATGCGGCGGCTCTCGTAGCCGACCTGCGGCGCACGGCCGGGGCTGCGCGGTGAGCGGTGGCACGCGTGGAGAGATGAAATCCGGGGCGGACTTCGCCGCGACGACGGTGTTACTGGTTCTCCAAGCCCTGGTGAGCCTGTTCGCTGTCGCCGTGACCTTCTTGGACGGCCTGAGTGTCGGACCCTGCGTCTCGACCTGCGACTACGACCTGAAGTGGTTCGCGTTCGCGCTGACGCCCATCGTGGCACTGACGGCCCTGGTCATCGTGGTCGGCGGCCTGGGCGTGCTGCGCTTTCGTCGTTCCCGTCGACTCCGGTGGTGGATCCCGGCGGTCGGACTCGTAGTCGTCGTGCTCGCCCTGCTCGCCAGCCTGAACCTGGCGGACTTCGCGATGCGCGTCTGACCGAGGCCTGCCGATTGCGCCGTTCGGGGCAGCCGGGCGCGCAGAGTGCCCCAAACGACGCAACGCGCGGGTCTACTCGAGCCGGGTCATACCGCCGAGGCGTTGGCCGGCCGAGGCGGCCTCATCGTGCGCGAGGGCCAGCTCTTCGTGGCTGCGCTCGACCTGGTCGGCGAACTCCGGGATGACCTCGGCGAGCGTCAGGCTCGTGGTGATGACCGTGACCGGCATGCCGAGGGCGTTGCCGAGGATGAGCTGCAGGGCGGGAACGGCATGGTCCCAGCCGGCGGTCGGCGATCCCTCGTCGTACGAGACCCCGCGGCTGGTGATGACGACCGCCGGGCGCCCGGCCATCGGCTGCTCGTCGCCCGCAGTGACCCCGGGAACGTGGATGTAGTCGATCCAGGCCTTGAGCGTCGAGGGCATCGAGTAGTTGTAGAGCGGCGCGCCCACGAGCAGCACATCGGCGGCGAGCAGTTCGACGAGCAGCGACTCCTGCAGGGCCTCGGCGTCGGCGGGCGGGTTCGCGCCCTCCGGTCGGGCGTGGGCCGGCCAGTGCAGCGACGAATCGGGCAGGTGCGGCAGCGGCGCGGTGTGCAGGTCGCGGTGCGTCACGGTGTTCTGCGGGTCGGCGGCGAGGAATGCCTCGACGAAGGTCACCCCGATCGCGCGCGACCGCGAAGAGTCGAGGTCGGCCGAGGAGTCGAGGTGCAGGAGGTGGGGCATGCTGCAACGCTAGCCGTTCACGACCGCCGTCTCACGACGCGACGCGGCCGCGACCCGCACGATCAGGAGGTTCGCCACCACGAGCACGGCGGCGATCGCCGCGACGGCGGGCCAGACTCCCGCGAGGTCGAAGACGGCGAAGACCAGCAGCGGCCCGACCACCGCGCCGATGTCGCCCGCCGTGCGCGTGACGCCGACGACGAGCCCGCTCAGCTCGGGCGGCACGCGCTCGCTCATCACGACCGAGGGCACGACGCCGGCGATGCTCGACGCGAGCCCGTAGACGACGATCGCGGCGGCGAAGAACCACGGGCCCTCCGCCACGGCGAACAGCAGCAGCGCGAGCGCGGCGGCGATCGTCGACGGCACGAGCACCGAGATGCGGCGACCGCGGTCGATGACCGCGCCCACGAGCGGCATGGCGGCGAGCGACGCGAGTGTCGCGACGGCCAGCGCGACGCCGAGGGTGAGCGGGGTGAGACCGCCCTGTTCGTAGCCGAGCAGCGGGATAAGCCCCTGCTCGCCGCCGAACCGGGCGAAGAACGCCGCGAACGACCCGAGCGCGAGCGCGACCACGACGACGACGAGTCCGGACGGCACCGGCCGTACACCGGGCACCCGTGCCCGCGTCGCGGCCGGCGTGTGCACGGGCTGCCAGTAGTGCGCGGCCGGCCGCACCGCGTCCCAGAGCAGGCAGAGCGCGAGAGGCACGCTCGCGACGACGAACGCCACCTCGAGCGGGAACCAGGTGAGCGCGAGTCCGCCGACGAACGCCCCGAGCGCGCCCGCCGACATCTGCACCGCGGTCGCGGTCGCCATCACACGTCCGCGTCGGTCGGCCGGCGCGCCCGCACGAGCACCGCGAAGCCGATGGTCACCGCCGCGCCGCCCAGCACCCCGGCCAGCACGCGCGCCGCGACGAGCGTGGCGGCATCCGGACTGAATCCGGTCGCGGCGGTCACCGCGATCAGCAGGAGGCAGACGATGCGCAGGTACGGCCGCGGCCGCCACCAGCGCAGCGCGAAGCCGGCGGGGATGTTCGCGATCACGCGCCCCACACCGAACGCGGCGATGATCACCCCGAGCATCGCCGCCGTCACGCCGTAGCGGTCGACGTAGAGCGGCAGCGCGGGCACGATCGTGCCCCAGGTCATCTGCGTGCTGCCGATCAGGCAACAGAGCAGGACGGTCTGTTCCCACACCGTCGACGAGCGGGCCGCGGTTGCGGGGCGCGACGTCGGCACGCCCCGTCGCGTCACGAGGCCAGGTTCTCGCGCAGCGTGCGGCCGGGGTAGGCCGGCCCCATAACGCCGCGGCGGCGCAGCTCGGGAACGAGCAGCTCGATGATGTCGACGTACGAGCTGGGCATGCTCAGCGGGTTGCCGATCATGTAGCCGCCGCGCGATCCGGTCGCGGCGAAGTTCTCCTCGAGCTGGTCGGCGAGCTGCTCGGCCGTGCCCGACATGGTGGTGTCGAAGCCCACGGCGTGCTTCCAGCCGCGTTCGAAGAACTCGGTGCGGCTCATGTCGTGGTCGGCACCGAGCTCGGCGACGAGCTGACCCACGAGCCCCGACGGCGACGCGCCGGTCGCGACGATCGTCTCGTTGAGCTCACCGAGGTTCACGGTCGAGCCCACCGTCGAGAAGTCGTAGCCCGAGTTGTACGACAGGTAGGCGCCCACCGCCTCGTCGCCCCAGTAGGCGAGCATCTCGTTCTTGCGGGCTGCGGCCTCGTCTTCGGTGCGCCCGATCACGAGCTGCGTCGCCCAGAGGATGCCAACGCCCGCGGGGTCGCGTCCGTTCGCCGCCAGTTCGGCGTCGAGCATGCTGCGGTGACGCGTCTGCGAGGCCAGGTTGCCGCCGAAACCGAAAATGAGATCGGCGAACTTGGCGCTCGTGGCGATGCCGCGGGGCGAGTTGCCCGCCTGCACCAGCACGGGGTGACCCTGCGGGCTGGGCACGCTCGTGAGCGGGCCCTTGACGTCGAAGAACGCGCCGTGGTGGTCGATCGCGTGCACCTTGGCGGGGTCGGCGAACCGGCCGGTCTCCCTGTCCATCACAATCGCGTCGGGGGCGACCGAATCCCACAGTCTCTGGCACACGTCGATGAACTCGTCCATGCGCTCGTAACGTTGGCCGTGCTCGGGCAGCTTGTCGTAGCCGTAGTTCGCAGCATCCGACACCCTTGTCGAGGCGACGACGTTGAAGGCGATGCGTCCGTTCGTCACATGGTCGAGCGAGTTGAGCAGGCGTGCCACGTAGAAGGGATGCATAAACGTCGATGAATAGGTCAGTCCGAACCCGATGTGCTCGGTCACCGCCGACATCGCGGCGATGAACGGGCTCATGTCGTGGCGCGGCCACTGCACGCCCCACTCGACGGCGGCGTCGGTGCTGCCGCGCCAGGTGTCGGGCAGGCCCGTGCCGTCTCCGAAGAACAGCATGTCGATGCCGCCGCGTTCGGCGGTGATCGCGAGTTCCTGGAACATCCGCACGTCGGGGAAGGTGCGGCCGGCCCACGAACCCGCACGGGCCCAGCGGCCTTCGGTGTGGGTGAACGACAGGTCGAACGCGAGGTGCATGTGGGTGGGGTCGGAGTCTGGGTGGGTCATGCGTGCACGGGCTTTCCGGTGATGGCGGATCGCGCTGCCGCCGAAGCGGGGGCGGATGACGCGAGGAGGTGTTCGAGGTCGGTGCTCGTGATGATCTGCCCGACGTTGAGGGCGAGCTGTTCGAGAGCGTTGGTGTTGATGCGCACGTCGTAGGCGGCGGTCGCGTCGGAGGGGATCACCACGGGAAAATCGAGCTGCATGGCGTCGGTCGCGGTCGCCGCGACACAGCACTCGCTGGTGAGGCCGGTCACCGCGACCCACTCGATGCCGGCGTCGCGCAGCTGCCGCTCGAGGCCGGTCTCGAAGAAGCCGCTGTAGACCCGCTTCACCACGCGGATCTCGCCGTCGGCCGGTTCGAGGCCGTACCACTCGGCGCCGGGCGTGCCGACGATGCACGGCTCGTCGGGCGACATGGCGGCGTCGAGGGTCGCCCCGCGCAGCCAGCCGCTCGAGCGCCACACGCGGCCGGGCTGCGAACCGAGTTCGATCCAGACGACGGGAACGCCGAGCGCGCGCGCGGAGTCGACGAGTCGCGAGATGGTCGCGATCGCGTCGACGACCGAGGCGGATGCCGCCTCGTCGAGACCGTAGTCGCCCAGGTAGGCGGGGTCGGCGAACGAGCGCTGCACATCGACGACGAGCAGGGCACCCGCGAGGTTCTCGAGCGCGGCGAGCGAGGTGGCGCCGGTCACGACTGCGCCGCCGTTCCCGCGGGCGACGCGGTGTTCTGCGCGCGCAGCACGGGCAGCACGCTCTCGCCGAAGGGCGGTAGGTCTTCGAGGTAGTCGGGGAAGATGATCATCAGGCCGTCGAGCTCGGCACCCTCGACGACGGTGTTGATGTGCCCGACGATCGTGTCGGGCGAACCGAAGACGTAGGGCGTCTGGAAGGCGTCGTGGCCGGTGGCCGATTCGGTCCACGAGCTGACCCGGTCGCGCGGCATGCCCCACGACACCCGCATGTTGGCGAGGGCCTCGCGATCGACCCCCACGCCGATCTCGTCGACGCGCTTCTCGGCGAGGGCGTCGGTCTCCGCCATGACCACGGTGAGCATGCCGTAGGTCTTCACCTCGCGGCCGAGGGCCGCGGCGCGCTCGTGCACGTCGCGCGACGAGTCGCGCAGCTCTTCCATGGTGGCGCCGGAGAGGAAGGCGCCGTTGCTGCGCCTGGCTTGGAAATCACGGCCGGCGGGCGAATTACCCGCGCTGATGATCGTCGGCGGCTTCACGGGGTGCGGGCGCGACTCGGCGTCGGTCAGCGTGAAGAACTCGCCGTCCATCGTCACCGAGTCCTCGGTCCACAGCCGCGTGACCGCCTCGGTCCACTCGTCGACCATGCGGTAGCGCGCTTCCTTAGAGAGCGACGCGTCCCACTCCCCCATCTGGATGAACTCGTCGGCGTAGGCGCCGGAGACGATGTTCATGCCGGCGCGGCCACCGGAGATCTGGTCGATCGTGGTGAACATCTTCGCGGCGACCACGGGGTTGTGCACGTTGGCGTGCACGGTGGCCCAGATCTTGACCCGCGACGTCGCCTCGGCGATGCCGGCCATCATGGTCATCGACTCGAGGGTGCGGCCCCAGTGGTCGGTCGAGCCGCCGAAGCCCTTCCACTTGCCCATCGACATCACGAAGTCCATGCCGGCGTCTTCGGCCATGATGGCCGCCTTCTTGTTGTAGTCGTAGCTGCCGTCGGGGTGGGGCGCCGTCTCGGAGACGAGCCATCCGCCGTTGGCGATGGGGAGGAAGATGCCGTATTCGCGGTCGGACATGTCTGCGCTTTCTGTGTCAGGTGGGTCGGGGTGCTCTTCGACGGGCTCAGGGACCACTTACGGTCCCTGAGCCCGTCGAAGGGCGGTCGAGGGATGCTACGGGGCGGGCCAGATCAGTTCGGTGCCGTCGTAGATGTTCTCGATGAAGCTGTTGTCGAAGTACGACTGCACGTCGGCCGGGGCCTTGGTGATCTGGTCGGTCTCGACGAGGAAGTCGCTGATCGCGTCGACGTTGGCGGTGTCGACGAGGCCGACGGGGCGGCCGTCGGGCTGGTTCTCGGTGATGATCTCCGACTCGGTCTGCCAGATCTTCACGTTGTGGGCGACGTCGTAGCCCTCACCCGACAGCACCGACGCGTATTCGACGCACTCGTCGACGTTCTCGTCGCAGTAGTCGATGGCGTGCAGGCTGGCGCGCATGAAGTCCTCGACGGCGGTCGGGTTCGCCTCGGCGAAGGCCGGGTTCACCGCGACCGTTCCGAGCGAGCTCGGCACCCCGAAGTCGAAGGGACGCCACACGGTCACGTCGAAGTCGGCCGCCTCGAGCAGGTTGGGTTCGTTCGAGATGAAGCCGGTGAGCGAATCGACCTGGCCGCGAGGAAGGATCGTCGGGTCGTAGCCGACGACGACCTGCTGGATGGATGCCACGTCGACGCCCGCGTTCGTGAGCATCGCCTCGACGGCGGGCGGCATGTTGCCCTTCTGCCCGAGGATAGTTCCGTCGAGTTCGGTGAGGTCTTCGACGTCGGCGTTGGTCATCAGGATCTCGAGGCCCACGTTCGACAGGGTGGAGATGCCGAGGATGTCGATGCCGTTGTCCTGCGCCTGGATGAGGTTCTGCTCGCCGACACCCGTGAACGTGACCTGGCCGGAGGCGAGCAGCTGGGCGTTCTCGCCCGTGTCGCCGGTGCCCGGCTGGATCTCGACGTCGAGGCACAGGGCGTCGAAGTAGCCGAGCTCGTCTGCGGCGACGGTGTTGAGGATCGACGCCGACGCCTGGTAGAAGTAGCCGGTCAGGAAGTTGATCGTTCCGGCAGCCTTGTTCAGTTCGCAGCGCTCCTCGGAGATCGCGCTCCCCTCGGCGGCGGTGTTCGCCGAGGTGTCGGCCGCGGGTTCGGTGGGGCTGCAGGCGGTGAGGCCGATCGCGACGGCGGCGATCACCGTCGCGGCGATGGCCATTCTGGTGCGTGCGGGCATAGCTGTCTCCTTGAAATGGGTGTGAAGGGATGCTGTCTGTGGTGCGGGTGGGATCGTGGGGCCGACGTCAGCTCTTGGCACCGATCATCGATTCGTGCCAGTGCAGGGCACGGCGTTCGATCGCGGTGATGATCGCGAGCAGCACCGAGCCGAGGATGGCGAGGCAGAAGATCGCGGCGTAGACGACGGGAAGGCGGTTGTTCGACGAGGCAATACTGATCACCGTGCCGAGGCCTTCCGCCGCGCCGGGGGCCGCGAGCTCAGCGACCACGGCGCCGATGATCGACAGCGGGAAGACGATGCGCAGCGAGGTGAACAGGAAGGGCAGCGCGCTCGGCATACGCACGCGCCACAGCATCTCGAGTCGAGAGGCGTGCAGGGTCGAGAAGACCTGCACGACCGACTGCGGCACCGACCGCAGGCCCGTCGACACGTTGATGAGGATAGGGAAGAAGCAGATCAGCGCCGTGACGATGAGCTTCGGCTCCGGCCCGAATCCGAAAGCCACCACGAGTGCCGGCGCGATTGCCACGAGCGGCGTGACGTTGAGCACTACGGCCACCGGCATGATGGCGCGACGCGCGATCGGCAGTTCGGAGATGAGGATCGCGAGCACGTACGACGCGACGAAGCCGATAGCGAGCCCGATGAGGGCCACCGACAGGGTGACCCAGGCGTTGTGCAGGTAATAGCCGGGGTTGCTCGCGAGAGCCTCCCCGACGCTCGACAGCGGCGGCAACAGGTAGGGGTTGCCGCTCGCGACGAAGTTCCAGGCGAAACCGAGCACCACGACGAGCGCGACGACGGGCAGCCAGTACGACGGCCGCACGAACGCGAGACGGGCGGGAAGCACGGGGGTCTTCTTCTGCGGCAGGGGGCTGCCGGTGCCGGCGGTGTCGACGCGCGGTGCGGTGTCGGTGGGGGTCATGATTGCCACTTCTCGGGTTCCCTTCTCTAGGCCGCGGTCGACGAGGTCGACGGCGTCTGCCGCCAGGCAGACTGGAGGTGGTCGCGGATGGTGTCTTCGAAGTGGTGGAACTCGGGGGTCTTCAGCATCGCCTCGCTGCGCGGACGCTCGAGGGTGATGTCGACGGACGCCGTGACCCGCCCGGGGCCGGCCGACATCACGAGCACCTTGTCAGAGAGACGCACCGCTTCTGTCACCGAGTGCGTGACGAAGACGACCGTCGTGTTCATCTGGTCCCAGATGTCGAGCAGCTGGCCCTGGATCGACTCGCGCGTGAACTCGTCGAGGGCCGAGAACGGCTCGTCCATCAGCAGCACGTCGGGCTGCACGCCGAAGGCCCGCACGATCGCCGTGCGCTGCTGCATGCCGCCGCTCAGTTGCGCGGGCAGCTTGTGCACCGCGTCGCCGAGGCCGGCCTTCTCGAGCAGGTCGCGCATGTCGGGTGCGGTCTTCGTCTGGTGGCCGCCGATCTTCTGGCGGCGCCGGTCGGCTCCCCGGTTGACCTTCGCGGGCAGGCTGACGTTCTTCAGCACGTCGAGCCAGGGCAGCAGCGCGGGGGTCTGCGGCACGAGGCCGATCATCTTCGCGGCGCACGCGCGCTCGGGAGTTACGCCAAACACGCTGACCTCTCCCGCATCCGCCTCTTCCAGTCCTGCGATGAGCCGCAGGAGCGTGGACTTTCCGCAGCCCGACGGGCCGATGATGCTCACGAACTGGCCGCGCTCGATCGTCACGTCGACGCCGTTGAGCGCGACGTGCTGCCCGGCGCCTGCGCCGTAGATCTTCACCGCCCCGTCGATGCTGATGGTGTCGTTCGTGCGCACGGGAATCTCGAGAGACATGGTTAGACCAACTTCCTGAACTCGCGGTTCTGGTAGACGAGCGGCTCGGCGCCGGTGCGTGTCACGTCGTCGACGTGCACGATGATCATGAGGTGGTCGCCGACGGTCCAGCGTTCGTGGACGCGGCCGACGATGGATGCCGCGGCGCCCGTCACGACGGGAACATGGTCGTACTCGTGGTGCAGCTCGACCGCTGCGAACTTGTCGACACCCTTGGTGGCGAAGTGCTTGGCGATGTCGCCCTGGCCGTCGGCGAGGATGTTCACCGCGAGGTGGGTCGTGCGGGCGAACGCCGGATAGCTCTCGGCCGTCTCGGCGAGGAACACCGCGACGAGCGGGGGCGACACCGAGACGCTGGTGAAGCTGTTGGCGGTGAAGCCGAACGGCGTCCCGTCGATCTTCGTGGTGACCAGGGTGACCGAGGTCGCCATACCGGCGAGGGCGCGACGCAGCTCGCCGGCGTCGAACCCGGGAAGCGTTTCGAGGGGCGGAACCGCGGTGTCTACGACGGCGGTGCCGGATGCGGTGTCGAGGTTCGTCATGCGGCCACCGCCGAGAGCGATCCGAGAACGAGCGAACGGCGCTCGATCCACGCTGCGATCGCCGCGTCGCGATCGGCCGGTTGCGCGGCGACACCGTCGGAGAGGAACAGCCCGCCGAGCGGGCTGAGCATGCCCAGCTCGTCGAGGAGGGGCTGCAGGTGCGTCCCACCGGCGAGAGAATGGGCGGGCGACGCCGCTATCGTCAGCGGAACCGCGAAGGTCGAGTCGAGCGCTCCCGGACCGTAGCCGTCGAGGAACGCTTTGAGCAGGCCGGTGTACGAGCCCTTGTAGACCGGCGTAGCGACGACGAGCAGCTGCACGCTGCCGAGGCGCGTGCGCACCTCGGCGACGCCCTCGTCGGAATAGTCGAGCACACGGCCGCCGAGGTCGGCGAGGTCCACAACCTCGCCCTCCTCGGCGTCGAGGGCGTGCGCGAGTGCGTCGACGAGCGACCGCGTCGCCGCCAGGGTCTTCGATCCCGCCCGTGGGTTTCCCACGAGTCCGCTGATCAGGAAATTCACTTGTGCCTCCAAGGCTCAGATCACATCTGTCGATACGAGAGAAGGAGAGCGAACGGGTGAAGAGGTTCCGACTCGAGAGTGGAAGCTAATGGCCCGCGGAGGTCCGTTAGTGAGACAGTACTGAACCCGTGTTACGCGAAAGCGACGGATTCTGTTTCGGTCAGGTTAACGTCTGCTCATTCGGTGAGTAGTTCGAGCGATCGGTCGGCTCGAAAGGCGTAGATGTCGATCTGCTGGGCCTTCGCGGCGCTCAACGGCCACGACGCCGCGGTGAAGAACCGCGCCTGCGGCTCGGCGACACAGATCACCAGGCGGGGACGGGTCGGCAGAACGCCGCGCAGCCAGGTCAGCTTGAACATGTCGGCGAGGGCGCCCATGCGGTGGGTCGACCGGGCTTCCCCGAGATACGGCACGAGCTGCACGAGCACGCTCTCCGCCGCGTCGATGCCCTCGACCTCGACGCGCAGGTTGCCCGGAAGCTGCAGCGTGCGCGGCACGAGCTCCACTCTCAGCAGCGCACCGAGCGCCTGGAGCATGGCATGCTCCGTCGATTCCTCGGTGATACGCCCCGTTGTTCCGATGTGGCCCACTGTCGCCTCGCTGTCTCTCGCGGTCCGCCAGGCCCGAGCGTACGCCGCGGATATTTCGCCGATGTTACTCAGCGGCGGAGGCCTCGGCGTCTATGGGGAATTGGATCTCGGTCAGCAGCTCGATCTCATCGACCTCGGCCGGGCTGTTCAGGTAGATCTCCCGTGTCGGACCGACAATCCGGTGTCCGCGCTGCTGGATCCACGCGGCCATCGCCGCATACGCCGTTCCCATCTGCTCGTAGGATCCGCGATGCGTGACCGACGCCACCACACCGGCGTCGACCGCGATCACCCGGATGCCGCCGCCCAGCGGCACGGTCCGCGCGACCGGCACGCAGAGGGCGATATCGCCGGCGGCATCCGCGTCGGGGGCCTGATGGAAGAGCGTGTAGGGCATTCCGACCGGGTCGACCCCGGAGTCTCCGAGCGCGGCGATCACCCGGCCGAATCCGTCGGGGATGTCGGTGAAGACCGAGGTGTGCGTGGTGGATGTGCGGTAGACGGCCGCGTGGTGGGCGGGGACGGGCTTGACGGTGACGGTGTTCGACATGACGAGCTCCTTTCGGGAAATGAGGCGCTGCAGTTCGTGCAGTTTCCGGTCGTGTTCGACGAGCTGGTCTGTCAGCGCGGCGAGGTGCGATGTCAACGTGTCATCCGCCCCATCGCCCGCGAGAACGATCGAGATCTCGGCGAGCGGCATATCGACGGCCCTCAGTGCGCGGATCGAGAGCCGCGAGACTCGCGCGAAGTGTCCGATCGGCATCAACATCACGCGGTCACTCTGGAGTCTCCCCATGGAGGAGAGTCAACAGCATCGGCTGCAACTCGCGGTCGCCGGATTCGAACCCTACGGCAGGAGTTCGGCCACCTGATAGCCGTCGCGGTCGAAGACGACGGCGTAATCGTGTTCGGGGTGCAGCGCACGGGCGACGTCGAGGACGTCCGCCCAGTCGGCCGGAAGGCCACCGGCGATCACATCGACGACGATGTAGTCCGGTGTCGGATTGGCGTTGCCTATCCAGTAGACGTCTCCCCGAGGGACGAGGTAGGACATCAGCGAGATGTCGCTTTCGATCTTGGAACCGGCGGCCACCGCGTCCAATGCTCCTTCGGAAGCCGCTGCACGATCGGACGGAGCCCAGAACGTCGGATTGAGGATAGCGCCCACTGGGGCTTGTGGGAAAAGGAGCAAGGCGACGGTCACGGCGACCGCGGGCGCCACGGCCGAGTACTGTCGCATCCATTGTGGTGGGGCGAAACGCGCCCGGCTGATTCCGTCGATCGCGGCGACAAAGAGCACCGGCATAAGCACGGCGCTGTAGTGCCACGTGTGACCCCAGTAGCCGGAGTTCGAAGAGAGGAAGCGCCACAACAGAGTCGGCACAATGATGATGATGATGGGCGATCGAAACGCGATCGCAGCCCCGGCCAGCGCTAGCCACAGCAGCGTCTCGAACTTCTGCAGGGCGAATAGTTCCGCCAGCCAATCGAGCGGTGCGCTGGCCTGGCCGGCGAATCCGGCACCGTATTGCCAGACGCCCTCTCCGTTGAGAAGCGGGATGACGATCGCGACCCCGATCACGAACCACAGCATGCCCCACCCAGCGAGGGCGAGGCCTGTGATTCGGCCCCCTTGGATGAAGACGACGATGGCGATGGCGATGACGGTGAAGCCGAGGTCTTCTTTGACGAACACCAGCGGCGCGGCCCAGAGAGCCGCCGCGCGGAACCGCTTGTAATAGAGCGCCTCGGCCGAGAACGCCAGCAGGGGGACGGCGAACGCGACCTCGTGGAACTGAGCGTCGACGGCTCCTTGGAGGCCCCAGGAGAGTCCGTAGGCGAGGCCCACGAGCAGTCCCGTCCGGGGGCCGATCGCTTGTCGCGCGAGCCGCGTGATCACGTAGGTGGAGAGCGCGAAGAGCAGGTTCTGCACGATGAGGAGGGCGAGCGGGTTCGGAAACACGGACCACACCGGACCGAGCAGCACGAGAATGGGATGGAAGTGGTCCCCGAGCAGGTTGTAGTCCGGCCCCTTGATGTTGACGATCGGAGCACGGAACGCCGCGTAGCTCTGCGCCAACTCGGAGAAGATGCCGAGATCCCACGAGCGGATCGCGAATACCCGCCACTGTTGGATCGAGAACGCAGAGTAGACGGCGAAGACCGCGAATGCCACAACGAGGGATGGCACGGCGGCACGGACCTTGTCGGCTCCGGTGTCAGACATCCCGCGTCAAGCCGACGACCTTTCCCGTACTGCCCCGTGCGGCGTTCGCGCGCGCGTCATTGCGGACCCATACGGGCCTCCGGATCGTGATCGGTGAAACCACGCGCAGGACCGGTCTTTCATCGACAGAGTCCCAGACTATGGAACCGAGCAGCACACCTCGTCCGTCGCTCGGATGATGTGGGTCATCGTCGGCGGCGAGTTATCCACGCGCGGCCGCACATCAGCACGGACCGCGAACAGTGCCAGTTCCGACACGTCCAACCGACTCGAAGTCGCTGGATAGGGACGTGTCGCTATTGGTGCCCCGGAACGAGAAAAGGCCCCGAACCGAAGTTCGGGGCCTTTCTCGTGTCTGTTTCCAGACCTGGGTGGATCCAAGGGGATTCGAACCCCTGACCCCCTGCATGCCATGCAGGTGCGCTACCGGGCTGCGCCATGGACCCATTTGTGTTGCTCTGCCTCTTCAGTGACTCGAAAAGGCAACTTGTAAAGATTACTACATAACTCGGGCACTCCAAACCGCACCGACGCATTTCCGAAACAAAGTCGGGGCAAACTTGTCGGATGGCCTCGAATCCGATCACTGTCTCCGTCACCCGCACCGTCGCACCGGAACGCGCGAAAGAGGCCGCCGCGTGGGCGCGGGCGGGTCAGGAGCTGGCCAGCGTCAGCCCGGGATACCTCGGATCCGGCTGGATTCGCCGCCACCCCGAGTCATCCGAATGGCACATGCTCTACCGGTTCGCCGACGAGACGAGCCTGGCCGCTTGGGAGAATTCTCCGGAGCGCGCTTGGTGGGTGCAGAGCGCGGTGGGGCTGGTCGAGCACTCGCACGAGGAACGCCGCACCGGCATCGAGGGCTGGTTCGACCAGCCGGCATCGGTCGAGGTGATCGCGCACACGACACCGACTCCCCCGCGCTGGAAACAGATGATCGCGATCTTCATCGGGTTCTTCCCGTTGAGCCTGCTCGCCAACTGGCTGCTGTCGTTCGTCGCCGGCGACTGGCCGCTCGTTCTGCGCGTTCTGGTGCTCACCCTGGCCGTGACCCCGATCATGACCTATTTCGCCCTCCCCGCGGTCACCAGGGCGCTTCGACCGTGGCTGCTCGGAGGAAACACCCAGCGCCCTGATTAGGGTGGAGGGATGACTCGGTATCTGAGAAGATCTCCGCTGGTCGGCGCCCTGCTGCTCGCCGGCGCAGCGCTGGCCCTGAGCGGTTGCACGCCCGGCATCGTGACGCGCGACCCGGGGCCCACCGCATCCCCCGTGGAGGACGGCTCGGCCTACCTGCCGATCGACGTCGCCGACATCCCCACCTGGGCAGCTCAGGCGGTGCCCCAGGCTGGCGACCCCGGCTACGTCGCCGGAGACTTCGGCTGGGTCAGCCAGCAGACCTCGCCCGCGCTGTGGGAGTTCGCGAGCAAGCTACCCGCGGGCGACTACACGGTGACCGTCGCCTGCAACGGCGAGTCGGCCATCGACGTCGCCCTGTTTGCCAACAACCCCGTGCCCCTCGTACGCCAGTCGATCGACTGCACCAACGCCACGACCCGGTCGTTCGCCGCGACCGTTCCGGCGACCGGCTTCAGCACCGAGATCACCCTCGAGGCCGAACCCGTGATCTACGCGATCGCCTTCCAGGCCGAGCTGTAGCGAGCCGGCCCGAGAAAGACGGATGCCCGCCTCGCCGAAGCGAGACGGGCATCCGTCGTAGAGAAGGAACTAGTTCGTGACGGGCACGACCAGGCCGCCCCAGGTCTCGTCGATGTACTCGGCGGTCTCGGCCGAGGTCAGCAGCTCGTAGAGCTTGGCGACGCGGGGGTCGCTCTCGAGCTCCTCGGTCGTGGCCAGCACGTTGACGTACGGGCTGTCGCTGCCCTCGATCAGGATCGCGTCGTCGGCGGTGAGGCCGGCGGGCAGGGCGAACGAGATCGTCACGAACGCGGTGTCGACGTCGGCGACCGACTGCGCGAGCGTGGCGTTCTCGATCTCGACGAACTCGAAGTCCTGGGGGTTGTCGGTGATGTCGGCGAGCGTGGTCGGCTCATCGGTGGTCTCGATGAGGCCTTCGGCCGCGAGGATCTTGAGCGCGCGGCCCTCGTTCGTCGGGTCGTTGGGGATCGCGATCTTCGCGCCGTCTTCGAGCTCGTCGAGGCTGTCGACCTTGTCGCTGTAGAACGCGGCGCTCGGCAGGTAGGCGTCGCCGACGCTGACCAGGCTGTCGCCGGCCGACTCGTTGTAGGTCTCGAGGAAGGTGGCGTTCTGGAACAGGTTTGCGTCGGTCGAGCCGTCGCTCACCGAGAGGTTCGGCGTGTTGTAGTCGGTGAACGGCACGAACTCGATGGTCAGTCCGGCGTCGGCCGCGAGGTTATCCTGCACCCAGGTCAGGATGTCGCCGGCGGGGGTCTGCAGCGCGCCCACCTTGATCGTGCCGAGGTCGGTGACGTCGGGGTTCGTGGCGGCCGGCTCGCTCGAGGCGCAGGCGGACAGCCCGATGCTCAGAACGGCCACGGCAGCGGCGGCACCAGCAAGGCGCGCGCTACGGAGATTGATACGCATGTGATTCTCTTCTCTGGGTGGGTGATGCGGGTGTGGGTGATGCGGGTGCGACCGTGATGCTGACTTCGGTCGCGGGGAGAACTGTGCCTAGCGGGACTCGGCGGCGGCCTTGAGCTCGAGCGACTCGACCGCCTTGATGCGGCCGGAGTCCGACGCGGTGCGGGCGTACTTCTTCGCGAAGTGCGTCGCGATCGCGGCGAGCGACTGCACGATGATGAAGATGATGATGATGACGGCCACGATGTGGATGGTCGAGTAGCGCTGGTAGCCGTAGCGGAAGGCGACGTCGCCGAGTCCGCCGCCGGCCACGGTGCCCACCATGGCCGAGAAGTTGATGATGGATGTCACGGTGGTGGCGAGTCCGAGCAGCATGCTCGGCAGCGCCTCGGGCACGAGCACCTTGCGTACGATCTGCCAGCGGCTCGCCCCGAGCGAATTGGCCGCCTCGGTGAGTCCGGGGTCGACCTCCTTCAGGGCGATCTCGACCATCCGGGCGAAGAACGGGATGGCGACGAGCGAGAGCGGCACGATCGCGGCCGTCGAGCCGATGAACGTGCCGACCACGAGCCGGGTGAACGGGATCACGGCGATCATCAGGATGATGAACGGGATCGACCGGCCCAGGTTGACGATGAAGTCGAGAACGCGGTTGATGATGCGGCCGGCGGTGCGCGATCCGAACGGGCTCGCGAACAGTCCGCCGCGTTCGGTGCCGACGAGCAGGATGCCGAGGGGCAGTCCCACGATGATCGTCACGAGCAGCGAGATGGAGACCATGTAGAGCGTCTGCCCGGTGCCGAGGATCAGCACATCGACGAGGTCGCTCCAGAACTTGGGGTCGGAGGTGTCGTTCATGCGGTCTCTCCTACGAGTTCGACGAGAAGCCCCTGGGCACGCAGGTCGGCGATGGCCGCCGCGTTCGTCGTGGGGGTGCCGGGAAGTTCGAGACGCGTGCGTCCGGCCTGGTTGCCGGCGATGGTCTCGATCGTCGCGCCGAGGATGCTCACGTCGATCGCGTGGTCGCGGGCCAGCTGGGCGATGACGGGCCGGTCGGCCGAGCCGCCGCTGAAGGTGATGTCGATGACGGTTCCGGTGGTGCCCGCGGGCACCTCGCCGAGCGGGAACAGGTCGCGCGCGAGCCGCGATCCGGGCGTGGAGATCAGCTCGACGAGTCGGCCCTGCTCGGCGATGCGGCCGCCCTCGATCAGCGCCGCCGAGTCGCAGATCGTCTTGACGACGTCCATCTCGTGCGTGATGAGCAGCACGGTGAGGTCGAGTTCGCGGTTGATGGTCTTGAGCAGCTCGAGGATCGAGCGGGTGGTCTCGGGGTCGAGGGCGCTCGTGGCCTCGTCGGAGAGCAGAACGCTGGGGCGGCCGGCGAGCGACCTGGCGATGCCGACGCGCTGCTTCTGGCCGCCGGAGAGTTGGGCGGGATAGGCGTCGGCCTTGGCAGAGAGGCCGACCAGCTCGAGGATCTCCCCCGCACGCGTACGGCGTTCGCGGCCGTCGACGCCGATGACCTCGAGCGCGAGTTCGACATTTCCGCGAACCGTGCGGCTCGACAGCAGGTTGAAGTGCTGGAAGACCATGCCGATGCCCTGGCGGGCGATGCGCAGGTCGCGGTCGGCGAGGCTCGTGATGACCCTGCCGTCGACCGTTATCGTGCCGGCATCCGGTCTCTCCAACAGGTTGACGGTGCGGATGAGGGTGCTCTTGCCCGCACCGCTCTGGCCGACGACGCCAAAGATCTCACCGCGGCCTACCTCAAGGCTGACGTCGTCGAGGGCGAGCGTGCGACCGGCGCCCGTGCCGAAGGACTTGCTGACGTGGCTGATCGAGATCATGGACTACCCGGGTTCGAACGTGCGGAAGACGTCACGCACCTTCGAGCGACGGAAAAGGTCAGTGTGACGCGTATGGCTGCGCCGAACCAAGTTGTGTTACGCCGTGTGTCGAAAAGCGCAACATTCGGTAAACCTGCCGACTATTCGACGATCTCCGCGACAGTCTCCGACTCGGGCTCGTCGACGATCGGGGCGGCGCCGGCCACGTCGAGCGGAATCGACGGGCAGTCCTTCCAGAGTCGCTCGAGCGAGTAGTACATGCGGTCTTCCTCGTGGAAGACGTGGGCGATGATGTCGCCGAAGTCGAGGAGGATCCAGCGGCCCTCGGCGCGGCCCTCGCGGCGCAGCGTCTTGGCGCCGGCCTCGAGCATCTTGTCTTCGATCTCACCGGCGATGGCGACGACGTTGCGCTCGTTGCGGCCGGTGGCGATGAGGAAGACGTCGGTGAGGGGAAGCGGGCCGGAGACGTCGAGGGCGACGATGTCTTCTGCCTGCTTGGAGTCGGCGGCGACGGCCGCCACGTTGACGAGCTCGAGGGCGCGAGGAGAAGCAGTCACTGGGTCCTTAAAGATAAATGTGTGAAAGGTGATTCACGGTTAGAAGATGTTGAAGACGAATCCGGCGATGAGCAGGCCGACGACGGCGACCGCCATGACGGATGCGGTGACCAGGAGCACGTTGAGCATGCGGTTGCTCTGCTTGCGTCCTGGTTCGATGCCACCGCGCGTGGCGGTGTGGCTGCTGACCGCGGTGATCGCACGCACGGGAGCAGAGTCGGTGTTCGGGATCTCGTTGTCGAACGCGTCGAAGAGGTGATCGACCTCGGGATCGTCGTAGTGGCGCGAGTCGCGACCGGTGGTTCCGACGCTGCCCGGCAGGTTGATCGTTCCGGTGACCATGATCTCGCCCGTGGCGTTGAGAACGGAGGAGAAGTCGTCGCGCTGCGGGATCATCGGCAGCACGAGCGCGTTGGTCGTCGTGGCGACGTTTCCGCCGCCGACGTCGCGGCTCAGCGTGTTCTCGAACGGCTGGTTCTCGTCGTCGAGCTCGGCCTGACGCGACCAGTGGCCGATCGGAGGCGTGTACGAGTCGGCGTCGGCATCGGCGGGCGACGCTGAAACGGGCGATGCTGACGCGGGCTGTGCCGAGGCGGCCGGGTTGAGCAGGAACGAGAACGGTGTGCTCTCGGCGGCCGGCTTGGCTGGCTCGCTCGGGGCGAATGCCGCGGGGGTCGGCGTAGTCGGCGCGGTGAACGCCGGTGCCGGACGTTCGATGTCGACGGGCGCGTCGTCGTCGCTCTCCGCCTGGGCGGCGGCCTCGTTCTCGGTGGAACGGGTGAGCGCCTCGAACTCGGCCATCGCGTCGGAGAGCGCCGAATGCGGTGCGGCGGACGGCTCCACGAGCGGCGGGATAAAGAGCGAACCGCTCGGGGTCGTCTGCGGTGCGGGCTGCTCGGCCTCTGCCTGCTGCGCCGGCTCGGCGGCGACGGGCTCCTGGAAGACCATCTCGACATCGGATGCCTGCGGCTCGTCGGTCTTGGATGCGTCGGTCTTGGATGCGTCGGTGTCGGACGTGTCGGAAGCCTCGGTATCGGAGGATTCGGTGTCGGATGTCTCGGTGTCGGGCGCCTCGCTCGCGGCGGCCTCGGCGGCCTGCGCTGCCTCGGCTGCGGCCCGCATGGCGCGCCACTCGCGGCGGCTGAGGGTGCGCTCCTCCTGCGGGAACTCGACGGGGGCGACCGGTGCGACGGGCTCGACGACCTCGATCGGCGCTCCGACGGGGATCGCGGACTCGGGCTCGGCGTCGGCGCCGGCCGCTTCGGGCTGAGCGTCGGCCTCCGGCTCGAGCAGGTCGGAGAACAGAGCGTCGAACGACGGCTCTTCGGCGGGCTCGGGTGTCGCGTCGGGCGCGGTCGAACCATCGGGCACCGGGGTGAAGTCGTGCAGCTGGAAGCCGGTGTGGCCCTCGTCGTCGCTCGTCGCCTCGACCTGGCCGGCGAACGGGAACGGCTTGGCGATCGCGGAGTCGGTGACGGGCGCGGATGCCTCGTCGTCGCTCTCCGGTGCTTCGGCAATGTCGGGCACGGTGCTCACCGACTCGGTGTTGGTGACCTCTACCAGTCCTTCGCCCTCGGCGGCCCGGGCGCGACGGCCCGACGATACGCGGTCGGCCTCGGCCGAGTCGTCGAATTCTTCGGCGCGCGCGCGAGCACGTTCGCGCAGCTCGCGCCGCGAAAGAGGGGGCTGATCCTGGGAGGTAGTCATCAAATACTCCGATACAAGTGGTGTTTGGAGATGTATTGAACTACACCATCGGGAACCAAATACCAGACCGGGAATCCCCGGCTCACCCGGCTTCTGCAGTCTGTAGAAGAGATCGCTAGCGCCGGAACTTCTAACAAGCTTACGCCCTGCTCAGGTAAACCGGAAATGGTCAGCGGGTGGCCCGGACGCGTCACCGCGACGAAATGTGCCAGCGGCCAGACCTGCTCGACGTCTTTCCACTCGAGGATCTGCGCGATGGCGTCGGCGCCGCTGATGAAGAAGATGTCAGCGTCGGGCCGGGCGGTGTGGATATCGCGCAGCGTGTCGATCGTGTACGTCGGCCCTTTTCGGTCGATATCGACCCGGCTCACCGTGAACCGCGGGTTGGCCGCCGTGGCGATCACCGTCATCAGATAGCGGTGTTCACCCTCGGTGACCACCGACTCCGACTTCATCCACGGCATGCCGGTAGGCACGAAGATCACCTCGTCGAGGTCGAACTTCTGCTGAACCTCGCTCGCGGCGACGAGGTGGCCGTTGTGGATGGGGTCGAACGTTCCGCCCATCACACCGACGCGAGCGCGGCGCTGAGCGCCCTCGACCACGCGCGTGCCCTAGTGGCCGGGAGTGTGGTGGTCGTCGTGCGACGCGCTGACCTTGTCGCTGTGACGGTTGGCCACGTCGCGGTAGCTCCAGACGACGACGCCGAGCGCGATGAACGCGGCCGCGGCGATGCCGCCGTACGCGAACGGGCTCATGGGCAACTCGTGGTGCACCTCTTCGACAGCGGTGATAAGGCTGGTGATCAGCGACATGTGGTTCTCCATTCAAAGACGTTGTAAAGCTTAGCCGCGTGCCTGACCGCTGCCGCGCACAACCCACTTGGTGCTGGTCAATTCGCCGAGCCCCATCGGGCCCCGCGCGTGCAGCTTCTGGGTCGAGATGCCTACCTCGGCGCCGAACCCGAACTCGCCGCCGTCGGTGAACCGGGTGGACGCGTTCACCATCACGACGGCGGAGTCGACCTCGGCGAGGAACCTCTCCGCGTTGCCGACGTCGTTCGTGATGATCGACTCGGTGTGATGGGTCGAGTAGTCGCGGATATGCTGCATCGCCTCGTCGAGGTCGTCGACGACGCGCACGGCGAGGTCGAGCGACATGTACTCGGTCGACCAGTCGGCCTCGGTGGCCGGCACGGTGTCGGCGAAGAGCTCGGCGGTGCGCGCGTCGGCGTGGATCGTGACCCCGGAGTCGCGCAGTCGCGCAAGAACAGGGGGAAGAAGACGAGGGGCGGATGACGCGTGCACGAGCAATGTCTCGAGGGCGTTGCACACGCTGGGTCGTTGCACCTTGGCGTTGTGCACGATCTCGACCGCCATCGCCTCGTCGGCGCTCTCGTCGAGGTAGACGTGCACGACGCCCGCCCCGGTCTCGATCACCGGCACCTTAGATTCGGCGACCACGGTGTTGATCAGGTCGGCGCTGCCGCGCGGGATGAGCACGTCGACGTAGCCTCGCGCCTGCATCAGCTGCTTCGCACCGTCGCGCCCGAACTCGTCGATCGTCTGCACGGCGTCGACCGGCAGGCCCGCCTCGGCGAGTGCGGCCTGGATGACCTCGACGAGAACCCGGTTGGTGTTCTCGGCCGCCGATCCCCCGCGCAGCACGACGGCGTTGCCGCTCTTCAGGGCGAGCGCGGCGATGTCGATGGTGACGTTGGGGCGCGCCTCGTAGATCGCGCCGATAACCCCGAACGGCACCCGCGTCTGGCTGAGGCCCAGGCCGTTGGGCAGGGTGCTGCCGCGCACCACGACGCCGACCGGGTCGGTGAGACCCACGATGTCGCGCACGGCATCCGCCAACGACGCCAGGCGAGCGGTGTCCAAGCGCAGGCGGTCTTGCAGCCCGGTGGAGAGCCCGTTCTCGCGACCGTTGGCGAGGTCCAGGTCGTTGGCCTCGAGAATCCGCTCGGCGTGATCGACGACGGCGTGGGCGATCGCCTCGAGGCCCGCGTTCTTGAGATCGGTCTTCGCCGTGGCGAGTGACATCGAGGCCCGACGGGCGGCCTCGAGCTTCTGCGTGAACGACTGCGTGGCTACGGCGGTTTCGGTCATACCCGCAAGCTTACGACCGGCGCGAGGGGCTGGCACGGCCGCCGGGCACGTGTAATCGTGAGCAATCCGCCGCAGGGAAAGGGAACCCACCGCTATGACCGAATTCGTGACATCCGCCGACGGCACGCGCATCGCCTTCGACCGCGAGGGCGACGGTGCCCCGATCGTGCTCGTGGGCGGGGCGAGCCAGTTTCGCGCGTTCGACCCCGCCACGGCCCAGCTCGCGCACGAACTCGCGCGGCTCGGATTCTCGGTCGTCAACTACGACCGGCGCGGGCGGGGCGAGAGCGGCGACACGCTCCCGTTCGCCGTGGAACGCGAGGTCGACGACATAGCCGCCCTCGTCGCGGAGGTCGGCGGACGCGCGGCGCTGTACGGCAGCTCGTCGGGTGCCGCGCTCGCCCTGTGGGCCGCGGCCTCCGGTGTGCCGGTGACAGCGATCGTGCTCTGGGAGCCGCCGTTCGAGCCCGAGGGCACCCACGACCGCGACTGGCTCACCGGCCTCGAGCAGCGCATAGCCGACGGCGACCACGAGTCGGCGGCCGAGTTCTTTATGCGCGACATGCCACCCGAGTGGCTGGAGAGCGCGAAGAACAGCGACGCCTGGCAGACACTGGTGTCGATCGCGCCGACGATGGTCTACGACGCCGCTGCTCTCGAGCGCACCCAGCATGCTCCGTGGGCCGAGAACTGGGCCGCGGTCACCGCACCGACCCTCGTCGTGATCGGCGGCCAGGCGCTGCCGATCTTCCCGCCGGTCGCCGACGCGCTGGTGCGGGCGCTGCCGAACGCGAGCCAGCACCGCATCGACTCGTCGAACCACGATTGGAAGCCGGACGAGATGGCGGCGCTGATCGCCGGGTTCGTGACTAGCGGGGCTTAGCCGCGAACCAGGTGCCGATGTCGGCGCCCGAGAGCGCGGCGGCTACGTCTCCGGTCGACGCGAGCAGTACCGGCGTACCCGCTGCCGCGGCGAGTTTGGCTGCGGCGACCTTGGTGCCCGCTCCCCCGGTGCCGACTCCGGCTGCACCGATGTCGCCGAACTCGACCTCGCCGAGGTCGTCGTCGAACGCGACCTCGGTGATCTTCACCGCGCCGGGCTCGAGCGGTGGCCGGGTGTACAGAGCGTCGATGTCGGAGAGCAGCACGAGCAGGTCGGCGTGCACGAGCTCGGAGACGAGGGCGGCGAGGCGGTCGTTGTCGCCGAAGCGGATCTCGTGCGTCGCGACCGTGTCGTTCTCGTTGACGATCGGCAGGATGCGCAGGTCGAGCAGCCGTTCCATCGCGCGCTGGGCGTTGCCGCGGTGGGTGGGGTTCTCGAGGTCGCCCGCGGTCAGCAGTACCTGGCCGGCCACGATCTTGAACCGGCGCAGGCTGTCCTGGTAGCGGTAGATGAGCAGGTTCTGCCCCACCGCCGCCGCCGCCTGCTGGGTCGCGAGGTCGGTCGGTCGCGCGTCGAGGTTGAGAAACGGGATGCCGGTCGCGATCGCACCCGACGACACGAGGATGACCTCACAGCCGCGGGCGTGCGCAGCGGCAAGGGCGTCGACGAGCGGCGCGATCTGACCGACGTTCTCGCCGCTGATCGACGAGGAGCCGACCTTGACGACGATGCGCTTGGCGCCGACGATCTGCGAGCGGGAGTGGATCTGATTAGTCACGGTCGTCCGCGGAGTCACGCTCGATGGCGAAGCCCTCGTCGTCGTTCCAGACTCCGCCGGCACGCTCGCGGTCGAGTTCTGCGCGGGCGGCCGTCTTGGCATCCATGCGCTCGAGGTAGTTCGCGCGACGGGTCTTACTCGTCAGGCGTCGTCCCTCTTCGAGGCGGGGGTCGGTTCCACGCGGGCTCGCGACGAGCTCGGCGGCGGAGGCCACGGTGGGCTCCCAGTCGAAGACGACTCCACCGTCTGGGCCGATCATGACGGTCGAGCCCGGAACGGCGCCCGACTTGAACAGCTCGGTCTCGACGCCGAGCTTTGCCAGACGGTCGGCGAGGAAGCCGACGGCCTCGTCGTTCGTGAAGTCGGTCTGCTGCACCCAGCGCTCGGGCTTGACGCCGATGACGCGGTAGACGTTGCCGTGGGTTCCCCCCTCGACCTTGATGACGAAGTCGATCTCGTTGACGGCGCGGGGGCGGATGATGATGCGCGGCTTCGCGATCTCCTTCGCCTTCTCGACACGGTCGGCCTCGACGAGTTCGGCGAGGGCGAACGACAGCTCGCGCAGACCCGCGCGCGATACGGCGGAGACGTCGAACACGCGATAGCCGCGGGCCTCGAGTTCGGGACGCACGAGGTCGGCGAGGTCTTTGCCCTCGGGCACGTCGGTCTTGTTGAGCGCGATGAGCTGGGGGCGGTCGAGCAGCGGGACCTGGCCCTCGGGCACCGGGTACGCGGCGAGTTCGCCGAGGATGATGTCGAGGTCGCTCAGCGGGTCGCGACCCGGGTCGAGCGTTCCGCAGTCGAGAACGTGCAGCAGCGCCGAGCAGCGTTCGACGTGACGCAGGAACTCGAGTCCGAGGCCCTTGCCCTCGCTCGCACCCTCGATGAGGCCGGGAACGTCGGCGACGGTGTAGCGGGTCTCACCCGACTCGACGACGCCGAGGTTGGGGTGCAGGGTGGTGAAGGGGTAGTCGGCGATCTTCGGCTTCGCCGCGCTCAGCGCGGCGACCAGGCTGGACTTGCCGGCCGAGGGGTAACCGACGAACGCGACATCCGCCACGACCTTGAGCTCGAGACGCACGGCGCCTTCGAAACCGAGGGTTCCGAGAAGCGCGAACCCGGGGGCCTTGCGCTTGGTGGAGGCGAGGGCCGCGTTGCCGAGGCCGCCCATTCCTCCCGCGGCAGCGACGTAGCGCATGCCGTGCTCGTTCATGTCGAGGATCTCGTTGCCCTCGGCGTCTTTGACGACGGTTCCGACCGGGACGAGCAGGATCATCTCGTCGCCCGAGGTGCCGGCCTTGTGGTCGCCCTGTCCGGGCTGGCCGTGGTCGGACTTGCGGTGGGGCGAGCGGTGGTAGTTCAGCAGAGTCGTCGTCTGCACGTCGCTGACGAGCACGATGTCGCCACCGTTACCGCCGTTGCCGCCGTCGGGGCCGGCGAGAGGCTTGAACTTCTCGCGCTTGACCGACACACAGCCGTTGCCGCCGTGCCCTGCGCGAAGGTGCAGGGTTACCTGGTCGACGAACGATGCCATGAGATGTTTTTCCTTTATAAACCACGCAAGGGGCGAGCCGAAGCCCGCCCCTCACGCTAAGTAATGATGCAGCTGACTACGCAGCCACCACGATGTTGACGACCTTGCGGCCACCCTTCACACCGAACTCGACCGCACCGGCGGCGAGGGCGAACAGCGTGTCGTCGCCGCCACGGCCGACGTTGACGCCGGGGTGGAAGTGCGTGCCGCGCTGGCGGAGGATGATTTCGCCGGACTTGACGACCTGGCCGCCGAAGCGCTTGA
>Ga0247740_1000036_pt1 | contig 59991 bp, 50 predicted proteins | sample UWRJL148409B2_FD_180942 | JGI IMG/M metagenome (GOLD analysis project Ga0247740, IMG submission 180942) | Plant litter microbial communities from Arlington Agricultural Research Station in Wisconsin, United States - UWRJ-L148-409B-2 | ecosystem: Environmental > Terrestrial > Plant litter >...
GGCGCGAACGTCGGCAACGACGGCGAGATCGTGCGCGTGACGCTCCCCGAGCTCACCCAGGACCGTCGCAAGGAGTTCGTCAAGATCGTCCGCGACAAGGCCGAGCAGGCCAAGGTCGCGATCCGCAACATCCGCCGCAAGGCCAAAGACGACCTCGACGCCCTCAAAGAGGTCGGCGAAGACGAGATCGGCCGCGCTGAGAAAGACCTCGAAGCAACCACCAAGCAGCACGTGGACGCCATCGACGACGCTCTCAAGCGCAAAGAAGCCGAGCTTCTCGAGGTATAGATGTCGGATGCCGCCGGCGGGAACAAGAACCGCCCCAGTTCTGAGACCAAGGCCAAGAAGCATCCGCCGACGCGCGCCGATTTCGAGGCGACGGTAGCGGATATCGAGGCCCAGGTTCGCGCGACGAACGACAGGATCAACGCCAAGAGCGGCCGCAACCTGTTTTCGGCGATCCTGATCGGTCTCGCCCTCGGCGGCTCGCTGCTCGTCAGCCTCATCTTCGTTAAAGAGCTGTTCATGGTGTTCGGCGCCATCCTGCTCGTCTTCACGTCGTTCGAGCTGGCGAGCGCCCTGCGCTTCGCCGGACGCGACGTACCCCGCGTGCCGACCGTCGCCGCGGCGCTGGCGATCGTGCCCGCCTCGTTCTACGGCCTCGCCACCGGACACTGGTACGCGACCATCGGCGGCATCCTGTTCGTCTCGCTCTGGCGCGTGGCCGAGATGATCGTGCCGCGCTTCCGCGTCTCCGCGGGCGAGTTCTGGAAAGACATCGCTGCCGGTGCATTCGTGCAGTCGTACGTCGTGTTCCTCGGCGCCTTCACCGTCCTGCTCACGGCCCAGCCCGGCGGCGAGTGGTGGACGCTCGCCTCCCTCATCGTCGTCGTGTCGGTCGACGTCGGGGCGTACGCCTCCGGCGTCAACTTCGGCAAGCACCTGATGGCGCCGCTGATCAGCCCGAAGAAGACTTGGGAGGGATTCGCGGGATCCGCGGTCGCCGCCCTCACCGCCGGTGTGCTGCTCGCGATCTTCATGCTGCAGCAGCCCTGGTGGGTCGGCCTCATCATGGGCACCGTTATCGTGTTCACCGCCACCATGGGTGACCTCGCCGAGTCGCTGATCAAGCGCGACCTCGGCATCAAAGACATCAGCACCTGGCTACCCGGCCACGGCGGCTTCCTCGACCGGCTGGACTCGATACTCCCGTCAGCCGTCGCAGCGTACGCGCTGTATCTCATTTTTGCGTAGGGCAGGATATTCACCGTGAGTACAACTTTTCCCCGAATCCGTAAGTCGCGCCGCGGCTACAACGTCGACCAGGTCGAAGACTTCCTCGAAGACGCCCGTCGGGCGTACTCGAGCGAGATCCCCGGTCCGTCGGTCGTGACCTCGGAGAGTATCCGCACCACGGCGTTCGCCATGCAGAAGGGCGGCTACTCGACTACGCACGTCGACGCCGCTCTCGAACGCCTTGAAGACGCGTTCGCCAGCCGTGAGCGCGACCGTGCCTTCGCCCCGCCCGGCGGCGACGCCGAGTGGTACAGCAACGCCCGCGGCACCGCGCAGGAGATCCTCGACAGGCTCGCGCGCCCCGAGGGCAACCGGTTCTCACGCGTCAGCTTCCTGACCCGTGCCTACAACGTGAAGCAGGTCGACGCGTTCGCCGACCGTCTCGTCGACTACTTCCAGCACGGAAAACCGATGAGCATCGACGAGGTGAGACTCGCCGCTTTCACCGCCACCCGCCGCGGTTACACCGAGCAGCAGGTCGACCTCCTGCTCGACAATGTCATCGACGTGATGCTGGCAGTGCGCTGAGACGATTCGACGAACCACCCCCCACATGGGCTACGGTGGATTAACCGTGGAATTACAACGTAGAGAGTTCGCCTCCTCCGTGCAGCCGTCCGGCTCCCGAGGAGCGTTCAGCGAACCCCGTGTACGGCGTGCGCAGACTCGGTCCCGCCGCAACCTGCCCTTCCTCGCCTTCGCGGCAAGCATGTGCTTCGTCGTCGCCGCGGTCATCGACCCGACCGCCGCGTTCGCCATCACCGCCGGCGAGCAGAACGTCGTCACCAACGCCCCCGGCGAGAAGATGGACCTGCAGCTTGTCGCTGCGGCCGAGGGAGTGCGCGCCACCCCCGACCGTGCCGCGTTCACGATCACCAAGATCGTCGTCCCGCCGCCCGTCGTCGTCGCGGCCAAGTCGGGCGGCGCCCCCGCCGCCGGCATCCCCGATCCCGGCTCGGCGAAAGCGATCGCATTCGACATGGTCGCCGCCCGTGGCTGGGGCCAGGGCGAGTTCGACTGTCTCGTCTCCCTCTGGAACAAAGAGTCCGGATGGAACGTCAACGCCCACAACGCGAGCAGCGGCGCCCACGGCATCCCGCAGGCGCTCCCCGGCTCGAAGATGGCTTCGGCCGGCGCCGACTGGGCGAGCAACCCGGCGACGCAGATCACCTGGGGCCTCGGCTACATCTCCGGCCGCTACGGTACCCCGTGCGGCGCCTGGGGCACCTCGCAGGCCAAGGGCTGGTACTGACCCTCCTCTATCCTTAGCGGATGGTGGAGAACGGACTCGTATTCGGCGTCGTGGCGATCGTCACGATCGTCATCGCGGGTGTGTTCAGCCGCAAGCTCGGAGTCGCGGCTCCTCTCATCCTGATCCTCGTCGGATTCGCCTTCAGCTACATCCCCGGGGCGCCGACCGTGGTGAATCACAACATCGTGCTGCTCGGGCTGTTGCCGCCCATCCTCTACGCGGCCGCGATCAACGTGCCCGTGGTCGATCTGCGGCGTAACTTCAGCACCATCTCGGCCCTCAGCGTCGGGCTCGTGCTGTTCACCGCCTTCGGCACCGGTTTTCTGCTCTACATGATCTTCCCCGAGCTCACCCTCGCCGGAGGCATCGCGCTCGGCGCCGTGATCAGCCCGACCGACGCGGTCGCCGCCACCGCGCTGGGCAAGAAGCTCGGCCTCCCGCCCAGGCTCGTGACGATCCTCGAGGGCGAGAGCCTGGTCAACGACGCCACGGCGCTCGTCCTTCTGCGCTCCGCGATCCTCGCCATCAGCAGCGCCGTCACCTTCTGGGGCGTCATCGGCGACTTCGCCTTCGCGGTGTCGGTCGCGATCGCCATCGGGCTCGCCGTCGGGTTCGTCACCGTGCGCGTGCGCACCAAGCTGCGCGACCCGATCCTCGACACCACGATCTCGCTCGCCGTGCCGTTCATCGCGTTCATCCCGGCCGAGGCGGTCGGCGCGAGCGGCGTGCTCGCGGTGGTGGCCGCCGGCCTCTACTCCGGCCACAACAGCGCGAAGAGGTTCACCGCCCAGGCCCGCATCAGCGAGCGGCTCAACTGGCGCACGGCGCAGTTCGTGCTCGAGAACGGCGTCTTCCTGCTGATGGGCGTCGAGATCAGCGCGATCATCGCCGACGTGCTCGTTAAAGACCTCAGCGTCACGACCGCCGTCGCCTACGGGCTGCTGATGGTCGCGACGATCGTGGTCATCCGGTTCCTGTTCATCGGCCCGCTGCTGCTCGTGCTGCGCCGCCGCGGCGAGCTCGCAGAGCAGCGGCAGTCCCGGGTGCGGGCGATGCTCGACCGGATGCGGCGCCGGGCCGACGCCGACCCGATGTTCGCCAAACGCCAGGACCGCGCCGAGCGGGTGTTCCAGCGGCGCGAGCTCGACCTCAAGCAGCTAAAGGCCGAGGGCCTGGGCTGGAGGGGTGGTCTCATCCTCGGTTGGTCGGGTATGCGCGGTGTGGTCACACTCGCGGCCGCCCAGTCGCTGCCCGAAGACATCCCCTACCGCTCGCAGCTCGTGCTCATCGCCTTCACGGTCGCCGTGGTGACGCTGCTCGTTCAGGGCGGCACCCTGCCGTGGGTCATCCGCATGAGCGGCATCCGCGGTTCCGACGGTGTCGCCGACCGTCGCGAGCTGGCCGAGCTCCTCGACGAGATGGGCGCCGCCGGTCTCGCCGTGCTCGAGAACCCCGACTTCGCCCTGCCCGACGGGCAGGAGATCGACCCCGACGTGGTCGAACGTGTGCGCAACGACACCCTGCTGAGCGCCGAGTCGGCGTGGGAGCGGGCGCGTTTCGGCGCCGGCACCGAGGGCATCGCGAAGTCGCCGCACCAGCAGTACCGGTCGCTGCGGCAGGAGGTTCTGCAGGCCGAGCGCGCGGCCCTGCTCGACGCCCGGTCGACCGGCAGCTACCCGTCGCGGGTGCTGAGCCGCGCGCAGGCGATGCTCGACCTCGAAGAGACGCGACTCGAACAGATCGACAATCCCGGCGCCAGCTAGTCTGGAGCTATGCCCCGTTCCAATCGTCCCCGCGGCAAGCGCCCCGACGACGATGACGACGGATTCGACCTGAGCCGCGTGCTCACCGGGCGCCGGCGCACCGAGTCGAAGCGCGACGGCCTGTGGAACGTGCAGCCCCTCGCCGCAGCCTCGGCGACCAAGTACTACACCTGCCCCGCGTGCGGCCTCGAGATCACGCCGGGCACCGCGCACACCGTCGCCTGGCGCGCCGACGGCCTGATGGGGGAGGCCGACGACCTGTCGGCCCGCCGCCACTGGCACCTGCACTGCTGGAAGATCAAACCCTGAGGAGAGCGACCCAAGTGAGCACAGAGATCCGCGGGGGAGCAGAGCTTCCCGCCCGCCGCGAGAGCGTCGAACTGCAGACGAGCGACGGCCTCACCCTCGTCGCCGAACTCGCGCTGCCGCTCACCGCCGACCCGGTCGCCACGATCGTTGCACTGCACCCGCTGCCGACTCACGGCGGGTTCATGGACTCGCACATCCTGCGCAAGGCCTCGCTGCGCCTGCCGGCCCTCGCCGACATCGCGGTGCTGCGGTTCAACTTCCGCGGCGTCACCTCGCCGCACGGCACGTCCGAGGGCGAGTTCGGCGAGGGGATCGACGAGCAGCACGACCTGTCCGCGGCCATGGACTTCGTGAAGGCGCGGGGGCTGCCGCATCCGTGGGTCGTCGGCTGGTCGTTCGGAACCGAGGTCGCTCTCAAATTCGGCCGCGCACACGACCTCGACGGCATGGTTTTGCTCTCGCCGCCGCTGCACCGCACCTCGCCAGAGGAGGTCGCCGCCTGGGCCGCTTCTGACACGAGGGTCGTCGCGCTCATACCCGAGCTCGACGACTACCTGCGCCCCGCCGAAGCCGCCGAGAGATTCGCCGGCGCACCGAACATCGAGCTCGTGAACGTCGAGGGCGGCAAGCACCTCTGGGTCGGCGAGTCGCAGACCTACCGCGTGCTGAGCGAGATCGTGCAGCGGCTGAACCCCGCCGCGTTGCCGCTGCCGACCGTCTGGGACGGCCCGGCCGCGTAACGACGCCCGCCTAGAGCGGGCTCGCGAAGACGACCCGGTTGTCTTCGTAGTGGCCGACCGACCGGTCGAACAGTCCCGTGCAGGTGATGAGCCGCAGCTCGTCGGTCGGCGTCGCGCCGAATACCTCGGTGGTCGGGAAGTCGGCCTTGGCGTAGTCGCCGACGCGGGTCACCACGTAGTCGAACGGTGTCCCCGCGACATCCGTCACGCGAACCGTATCGCCGACGACGAGGTCTTTCAGGCGCGCGAAGACCGCGGGGCCACTCGCCGAGTCGACGTGGCCGGCGATCACCGTCGGCCCGATGCCACCGGGGCGACCACCGCCGGTGAACCAGCCGACATCGGCGAAGTCGGTCGGCACCTCCATCGATCCGTCGGGCTGGATCGCCAGGTCGATGAGCGGTTCGTCGAGCGCTATCGCGCCGATGGCGACGGATACCGGGGGCTGGCCGACAGGGAGCGGTTGCGGGGCCGCCGCCTCGGCCGGTGGCGCCGCCGCGACGCTCGCCGTCGGTGACGGTTCGGGCGTCGAGGCCTGCGGGCTGTCCGCGGAGCATCCGCCGAGCAGTAGGAGAGCGGCCAGTGAGGCCGTGACAGCGCCACGGCGCGCCGACGGACGCCGTTGCGGGCCCGTCGGGCGCGCCGTGGTGCGGATCATCGTGCCGGCGCTACGCGCGGTCGGCCGCAGCGGCGCGGCGACGGTGCACGAGCAGTCCGGCGAGGCCGGCGACGGTCAGCGCGCCGAGGCCGGTCGCAATGGCGCCGGTCGCATCGGGTGTGGCGGTCGCGGTTCCACCGCCGCCGGTCTGCACGCCGCCCACGGGGATCTGCGTCAGCTGGCCGCGCACGGCTCCCGCGGGGTTGGCCACGGTGTGCGTGTCGGCGGCGAAGGCTGCCGGGTTCGCCTCGAGCTGGGTGAGGGTGAAGCCGGTGCCGGTGTCGGCACCGTTCGCGACGACGCCGGTGGTGAACGGTCCCTGCAGGCAGCCGGTGCTCGTGCGCGGGCCGTCACCGATGGGTGCCGGGTTCGGGAACGCGATGCGGGGCGGGCCGGCCGCTCCCGCCGCGGCAGCGTGGATGTGCGTCGCCGTCTTCGCCGGGCTCTGGTAGTCGCCGCTGATTCCGCTCACGGTGATGTCGTAGCAGATGATGTCGAGGGTGGAGTTGACCTTGAAGGTGAACGTGCCGGTCGCGCCGGCCGGCCCCGGGGTGGCGACGCCGTCGGCGTTCAGCACCTGGTCGGGGGTGGCCATCACGGTGAAGGCGCTGGTGAAGCTCGAGGGTGCGTCGACCGCGGTCTCGGCACTGGCGGGGGCGGCGGCGCCCAGCACGGCAATGGCCGTGGCGGTCGCGATGCCGCCGACGGTGAGCAGGCGCACGGCGCCACGGGAGGGGGTTCTCTTCTGGTTAGACATGTCAGTCCTTCGTTCGAGTACGGCGCCCGGTGGCTCCGTTTGCCTGTGTGTACGTCGGGGGAGACGCCCGCGTTCAGCGGTCGGACGAAATTCTTTTCGGGTGCCCTGGTGAACGGCGGGCGAGCCCGCGCCGTATACCCCTACGGATAGGCTGGGAGGCAGAGACGTGAGTGTGAGCGGGAGCGTGATCGAACTGGCCAGGCCATCCGACCGACCGCTATCGTCAGCGCCGATGCCTGCCCCCGGATTCGACCTCACCACCGAGTACGACGCCCACTCCCGTGTGCTCTTCGCGTTCGCCGTCAACGCGCTGCGCGACCGCGGACAGGCCGAGGACTGCGTGCAGGAAACCTTTCTGCGCGCCTGGCGGGCGCGCGACCGGTTCGATCCCGAACGCGCGGCCGCGCGCACCTGGCTGTTCGCGATCCTGCGCAACGTGATCGTCGACGCCCAGAGATCGATGCAGCGGATGCCACGGACCGTGGCGGGCGACTCCGTCGACGAACCGGCGGCACCCGCCGACGACACGCTGCAGCGGCTGCTGCTGGTCGAGGCGCTCGCGAAGCTCAGCGACGACCACCGGGTGGCTGTGGTCGCCATCCACATCGACGGGGAGTCCTACTCCGAGGTCTCGGCCCGTTCCGGCATCCCGGTGCCCACCCTGCGCACCCGCGTCTACTACGCACTCCGCGCCCTGCGCGTCCACATCGATTCCGAAGAGGACAGCCATGACCGACCCCGTTGACCGCCGCGCCGAGCTCGTCGCCGCCGCGGCATCCGACGATCTGAATCCCGACGAAGCACGCGAACTCGCCCTGCTTCGGGCGACTGACCCGTCGATCGACGTCGAGATCGCCGAACTGCGCGCCATGATCGGCGACCTGGGCGACACCCCGTGGGATTCGAGCGAACCGGACGCCGCCCTTCGCGACCGGGTGCTGGCCATCGGGGAAGCGCTACCCGCGCCCGCGCCGGTGGTCCCGATCGCGCGGGGCCGCCGCTGGGCGGTCGGTCTCGCACTCGCGGCCTGCGTCGCGGGCGGCGCCGTGATCGGGGGCGGCGCGGTCGGCCTGCTCGACGGGGACGACGGACCGCGGCCCGGTGCTCCCGGCGTGCTGGGTGCGCTCGAGCACATCGACTTCTCGGGTGAACCGGCCGGCGTGAGCATCGACGGATCGCTCGTCGCGCACACCTGGGGTACCGAGACGATCCTCGAGGTCGCGGGCCTGCCCGCAGGGGAGAGCTACTCCGTGGTGCTCGTGGGGGCCGACGGCGCGAGCGTCGACTCCGGCACGTTCTTCGGCAGCACGGTCACGATCGACTGCCGTATGAACGCGGCGCTCGACCGTCCGGAGGTCGACGCCGTCGAGATCCGCGACATGAGCGGCGCGGTGGTTGCGGCGGCAGAACTGCCCGCGGTCGCGTCGTAGCCGGTCGCCGGGACGCCCCGGCTAGAGCGCGTTCTGCTTCGGGACGATGACTTCCTTGATGATGAGCTGCACCGCCGCCGCGACCGGGATGGCGATGAGTGCACCGAGGATGCCAAGCAGGGTTCCGCCGACGAGGGCCGCGATGACAACGACGACACCGGGGACCTTTACGGCGCGCGCCATGATGCGCGGGCTGAGGATGTACGCCTCGACCTGCATGTAGACCATGTAGTAGATGAACACCACGATGACCTGCCAGCCGGCGCCATTGAAAAGCAGGACGCCGAGGGAGATCAGGATGGATGCGGAGAGGGTTCCGACGAGCGGGATGGTCGACCCGAGGAACGCGATGAACGCCAGCAGCGTCGCGTACTTCACGCCGAGCGCCGAGAGCACGATGAACGAGAGCACACCGTTGACGAGGGCGAGAGTGATCTGCCCCATGACGTAGCGGCCGACCGAGTCGCTGATCTGCTCGGCGAGGTCGATGAAGTTGGCGCGTTTCGACGCGGGCACGAGCTGGTAAAGGCCGCGCTTGAGGCTGCCGAGCGACGAGACGAAGTAGATCATCAGGATCGCGATGATGATGCCGCCGAAGATGCCGGTGGCGATGTTGATGCCGACGGCGAGCACTCCGCCACCGATCGACCCAATGTTGGTGGGGTCGGCGATGAAGTCGCCTGCCTGCTCGATCAGGTCGTTTACCTTGAGCCAGGGCAGGCTGTCGTCGATGCCCGTGATGATCGAGTTGTCCTGGATGCCGGGGATGATCGTGTTGGTGATCAGCTTGGTGATGTTCTGCACCTGTTCGCTGATCACGGGGATCAGCGCGAAGACGAGACCGGCGAAGATGCCCAGCACACCGACGAGCGTGATGATGATCGCGATCGGACGCTTGACCTTGTGCTTCTCGAGCCAGGTGACGAGCGGGTCGAGGCCGAGAGCAAGGAAGATCGCCGCACCGATGTAGGTGAGGATCGTCGCGAGGTCTTGCACGGCGCCACCGATGACGATCGCCACGAGCACACCGAGCCCGGCCAGCAGGCCCAGCTTGAACGGGTTCTGAATTTTCACTGGTGTGCTCTCTGGGACTGTCAGTCGCGGTCGGTCGAAGAAACTGATTCGGCCTGCGACAACATGCCCCGAAGGTTCTCGAAGTAGCCGGCGACAGCCTCGCGCTCGATCCTAATCTTGTCGAGACGGTCTTCGGCCTCTGACACCGTTTTCGCGTTGTGTGAATCGGCTTCGGCTACAATCGCCTTCGCTCGGGCCTCGGCGTTCGCGAGAACCTCTGCGGCGGTGGCGTTCGCCTCCGAGCGCAGCTTGGCCGCGGCGGCCCGTGACGTGTCTTCCAGCTCGGCGGCCTCGGCGCGCTTCTCGGCCGCACGGCGGTTCGCCTCGTCGAGCTGAGCCTGCGCCTCGCTGAGGTACTTGCCGGTCTGCGCCGTCGCCTCCTGCTGCTTGACGAGCGCCTCCTTCTCGCCCTCGTCCCGGCGGGCTTTGAGCTCGACGTCGAGGTCGATGCGGGCCTGCTCGGCGTCGCGGGCGATGGTGGTGCGGGTCTCTTCGATGTCGTGGGCGATCTGCGCCTTCGTCACCTCGACCTCGAGGGCGAGGTCGGTGCGCTCGCGCTCCAGGTCGCGGGCCAGGTCGGCGCGCTGCTGGTCGATGTCAGCGGCGAGCTCGGCGCGCGCACGCACGGCCTCGTCGGTGACGGCGGTCGTCGTCGCCGCGGTGTCGGCGTCAAGGGCGGCGCGGGCCGCGGCGATGTCGGTCTCGAGCGCGACGCGAGCCGCGGCCGTCTCGCGGGCGAGCTCGGCGCGGGCCGTCGCGGTGTCGCCGTCGAGCTCGGCCTTCGCCGCCGCCGTCTCGCTGGCGAGCTTCGCCCAGGCGGCCGCTGTCTCGTTCTCGAGCGCGGTGCGGGCGGTGGCCGTGTCGGACTCGAGCGCGGTGCGTGCCGTGCCGATCTCGCTCGCGAGTTCGGCGCGCGCCGTGGCGAGTTCTTCGGCGAGCTGGGCGCGGGCGGTGGCCTCCTCGTTGTCGAGGGCGTCGTGCACGGTGACCGTCTCGGTCTCCAGCTCGGCGCGGGCCTGGCCGATCTCGCTCTCCAGGGCGGCGCGAGCGGCCTTGGTGGCAGAGACGAGGGTCTCGTTCTTCGCCTTGAGGTCGGCGTCGTGGGTCGCACGGGCGGTGGCGAGGTCGAGCGCGACCTCGGCGCGTGCCGTGAGCACCTCGTTCTCGAGCGCGGCCATCGTGGTGGTGACCTCGTTCTCGAGCGCCGCCTTGGCGGCCGTCACCTCGATCTCCAGCTCGGAGCGGGTGGTGGCGACGTGGTTCTCGAGGTCGGCCGTGGTGGTGGTGACGTGCTGGGCCAGTTCGGCCGTGGTGGACGCGACCTCGTCGGCCAGCGCGGCCTTCGTCGTGGTGACCTCGTTCGCGAGTACTGCCTTGGTGGAGGCCACCTCGTTCGCGAGCGCGGCCTTGGTCGTCGCGACCTCGGTCTCGAGCGCCGTCTGGGTGGTCGCGACCTCGTTCTCGAGAGCGGCCTTGGTGGCTGCGACCTCGGCCTCGAGGTCGGCCCTGATCGCGGCGACGTCGTTCGCGAGCGTGGTACGGGCTCCGTTCACCTCGGCCTCGAGCGCCGATCGCGCGGCCGAGAGTTCGCTCTCCAACGCCGTGCGGCGGGCGGTGATCTCGCTGTCGAGCGCGGTGCGCTTTCCCACGACCTCGTTCTCGAGCTCGGCCTGGGTCGTGGTGACCTGCTTCTCGAGAGCGGCGCGCGTGGTGGTGACCTCGTTCTCGAGGGCTGCCTTCGTGGTGGTGACCTCGTTCTCGAGGGCGGCCTTCGTGGTGGCGACCTCGTTCTCGAGCTCCGCCTCGACGCGGGCCTTCTCGTTGCGCAGGTTCGCGGTGGCCGTGGTGACCGAGATCTCGAGTTCGGCGCGGGCGGTGGCGATCTCGTCGGCGAGCTCAGCGCGACCCGATGACAGGTCGTTCGCGAGCTCGCTGCGGGCCGTGGTGATCTCGACGTCGAGCTCGGCGCGGGCGGCCGTGGTCTCCTGTTCGAGCGCGGCACGGATGGCGGCCGTCTCGGTCTCGAGCGCGTCCCAGGCGGCGGTCGTGTCGGCTTCCAGCTTGGCGCGGGTCGCCTCGGTCTCGTTAGCCAGGGCCGTGCGGGTCGCACGCGCCTCGTTCTCGAGCGTGGTGCGCGTCGTCTCGGTCTCGTTCGCGAGTTCGTCGCGGGCGGTGGCGATGTCGCGGGCGAGGTCGGTGCGACCCTGCTCTACGTCGCGGGCGAGGTCGCCGCGCAGCTTCGCGTTCTCGGTCTCGTACTCGGTGCGCCCGAGTTCGGTCTCGCGGGCGAGGATGGCGGCGGCGTCGCGGGCCTCTGCGGCCTCCCGGCTCGCTACGACGGTGAGTTCGGCGGCCTCACGTTCGCCGGCGGCACGGATCGCGGCCGCCTCACGCTTGGTCGTGGCCCTGGCGTCGGCCGCCTCGGTGGCGACTGCACCACGGATCGATGCGGCCTCGCGAGTCGCGTCGGTGACGAGAGTCTCGGCGTCGCTCTTCGCGCGGCCCAGCACGTGCTCGGCCTCGGTGCGCGAACTCTCGAGCAGCTGGTTCGCCTGCGCGGTCGCCTCGGAGACCAGACGGTCTGCGGTCTCGTGCGCATCCGTCGACAGCTTCTGGATCTCGTTCTTCACCGAGCTGCGCAGCTTCTCGGCGTCGATGTCGGCCTGGCTGATCAACCGGGTCGACTGCTCCTCCGCGACGCGGAGGGTGTTCTCGAGTTTGGTGCCGAGGCCCGAGTAGGTGGGCGTGCCCGTCTCGTCGAGTTCGGCCTGGAGGTCTTCGGCAACCGCCGCGAGCCTCTTGATCTCTTTCGTCGCCTCGGCCCGATCGGCGTTCGCCTTGATCAGTTCGCGTCGCAGGTCCTGGACCGCCTTGTCTACCGCTTCTTTGCGGTATCCGCGCATCTCCGTACCGAAGTCTGTGTCGTCAGCAGCCATGGGCTCAGTTTAGTGGGCAGGTCGGATGACACTACGCGCCGGGTCTTTCGGCGTTCTCGCAGCCTCCCACAGTCAACTCTCAGTGCCCGGGTTAGGCCGCACCCCACCCCATCGGCTATTCTTGAACGTCTTTGCTGTTGCCATCCGGACACCGGTTCCAGGAAGTCTTCCACTCGCCCCCCTAAGCGCGAGCACTCGCGAGTCGCGAGGGAGGATGCCGCGAGAAATCATCGGGGCTGGGCGACACGAAAGGAGTATCCCGTGCGATTTGTACTCGCCATTGTCAGTTTTGTCGCTGCCGCGCTGCTTATCGGCCTCGGCATCGCTCAGAAGACCGTGCTCGCCGCGCCCGACGAGATCACCGCGGCGACGAGCGTCACCACCGACGCCCCCGTCACCGTGGTCAGCGGCGAGGCGCTCAATGCCTACCCGCGCAGCCAGTTCGTGCAGATCAGCGGGGCCGACGACAACTTCGTCGCCTACGGCCGCACGACCGACGTGATCGCCTGGATCGGCGACGCGAGCTACAACGAGGTCGGTTACGACGCCGAGACGGCGATGCTCGAGAGCTCGCTGCAGACCGGAACCGAAGACGAGGTGCCGACCCCCGTGGGCTCCGATCTCTGGCTCGCCAGCTACGAAGACAAAGCGTCGATGACGATCAACGTGCCAGAAGACTTCTCGCTGCTCGTGGTGACCGACGGCGTGAAGCCGGCGCCCGCCGAGATCAGCATCACCTGGCCGATCGACAACTCCACCCCGTGGGCCAACACGTTCGTGGTCGCCGGCGGTGTGCTGCTGCTGATCGGACTCATCCTGCTCTTCTGGGCCGTGGCTCACATCCGCAAGTCGCGTGGTCCGCGCCGCAAGTCGCAGAAGATGCCGAAGCTTCCCCGCCAGCCGCGTTACAAGCCGGTCAAGGCGAAGCCGAAGGAGCTCGAGTCGAACGCCAAGGGCCGTCGTTCGATCAACTCGCGCGTCGCGATCGTTCCCGTCGTTCTGGTCACCGCGCTCGCACTCGGCGGCTGCACCGCCGACTTCTGGGCCGGCCGCGCGCCGGTCGCCGCGCCGACCGCGACCGAAGACCCCGTGGTCGACGCCGAACCGGAGGCTCCCGTCTATCCGCCCGCCGTCACCGAACAGCAGGCCAAGCGCATCATCGCCGACCTGGTCAAGGTCGCGGCAGAGGCCGACACCGGCATGGACGACGAGCTCATCAAGAGCCGCGTCGACGGACCGGCGCTCGACCTGCGCCTCACCAACTACGCGGCCCGTCGCGCCGACAGCGCCGTGAAGGCCGTCGAGGGGATTCCCGAGGGCAAGGTCACGCTGACCCTGCCGCAGCAGACCGAGAACTCCTGGCCGCGCGCCGTGCTCGCCGTGATCGAAGACACCGCGACCGCGGAAGACGGCAAGCAGGTTCCGCCGGTCGCCGTCACACTGATCCAGGAAGACCCGCGCTCGAACTACAAGGCGCAGTACGTCATCCGCCTCGAGCCCGGCGCCGTCATCGAGGGCGTTGCGCCCGCGGCGATCGGTGCGGGCCGTCTGCAGCTCGACTCGAAGTTCCTCGCGGTCGCCCCCGAGGTCGTCGGGGCCGACTACGGCGACATCCTGATGCTCGACACCGACAGCACCTCCTACGATCTCTTCGACGCGGAGGGCGACAGCCTGCGCACCGACGTCGGTGAGGCCTTCAAGGAGAGCCGCAAGGCCGGCCTGTCGGCGACGTCGACGCTCACCTTCGAACGCGCGGAGTCCACCGGACCCGTCGTCGCGCTCGGTACGAACGACTCGAGCGCCCTCGTCACGGTCGACGTGAACGAGAACGAGATCGTGAAGGTCGTCGAAGCGGGTGCCGTCGCCAATGCCACCCCCGAGGTGAAAGCGGTAACCGGCAAGGCGACCAGCGCCAAGGGCTTCACGGCCACCTACGGCTACCAGCTGCTGTTCCTCGTGCCGTCCGTCGAAACGGGTGGCAAGATCGTCCTTCTCGGCTACACCCAGGGCCTCGTGGCCGCATCGGAGCTCCCGTGACCAACCTTCCCCCCAGCGCCGCCAGCCTCCGCGGAGCTGTCGACCTCTCGTCGCTCGTGAACCCGGCGCCCGCCGTCGCACCGCCGACCGGCGGAGCCTCGTCGCTCGTCGTCGAGGCGACGGATGCCACGTTCTCGAGCATCCTCGAGCTGTCGAACTCCGTACCGGTGCTCGTCGAGTTCTACGGACAGGGTCTCGCCCCGTCGCTCGCGGCGCTCGTCGCCGAGTTCGGCGGCCGCATGGTGCTGGCCACCATCGACGGAACCAAGAACCCGCAGCTCGTGCAGGCGTTCCAGGTCACCGAGGTGCCCACGGTCGCCGCCGTCATCGGCGGACGCCCGCTGCAGCTCTTCGTCGGGCTCCCCGAAGAGGAGGAGATCCGCGGTGTGCTGAACCAGGTGCTCGAGGTCGCGAAGCAGCAGAACATCACCGGCACGGTTCCCGTCGCCGACGACGAGGGCGCCCCGCCCGAGCCGGTCGAAGAGCCGCTTCCCCCGCACCACCAGGAGGCGTTCGACGCGATCTCCGCCGGCGACTACGCCACGGCGATCGCCGAGTACCAGCTCGCCATCACCCAGAACCCGCGCGACGCCCTCGCCGTCGCCGGCCTCGCCCAGGTGTCGCTGCTCGCGCGCCTCGAGGGCACGACCGTCGACGAGATCCGCGGTGCCGCCGCGGCCGCTCCCACCGACGTCGATGCGCAACTCGCCGTAGCCGACCTCGACATCTCGGGCGGACACGTCGACGATGCGTTCCTGCGCCTGCTCGAGCTGTTTCCGACGCTCGACGCCGACGGCAAGAACCTCGTGCGCGCGCGGATGCTCGAGCACTTCGAGGTCGTCGGAACCGACGACCCGCGCGTCGTCGCCGCACGCCGTCGTCTGACGGCGCTGCTGTACTGACCCGCCTGCCGGTTGAGTAGGGCCGTCTTCGGCCAGTATCGAAACCCGCCTACCTCGTTCCCCACCGGCGACCGCGGTCGTTCGGCGCGAGTGCGGGCGTTCGAACCGGCGCGCTCGAGCCGAACGGCCGCGGTCGCTAAGTCGTCGCGACGAAAAATCGCCGCCGCGCCCGAATGTTCGGGCGCGACGGCGATAGATCACCGCGCGAGGGTGCGCGCTACTTGCGCAGCTTCAGCCACAGTCCCGCGAGCGGCGGGATGGTGAGCTCGGCCGACGCGGGGCGACCGGCGTGCGGGTGGTCCGTCGCGACCACGGCGCCGAAGTTGCCGACTCCGCTGCCACCGAACTCCGTGGCATCCGTATTGATCAGTTCATCCCAGGTGCCGGCGAAGGGGAGTCCGACGCGGTGCGGGCCGACCGGTGCGCCCGAGAAGTTCATGATCACAGCGATCGGGTTGCCCTCGTGGTCCCAGCGCAGGAACGACACGACGTTGTGCTCGGCATCGCCCGCGTCGAGCCACTCGAAGCCGCCCGCCTCGTTGTCGCGCGACCACAGCGGTGCCTCTTCGCGGTAGACGTGGTTGAGCGCGCCGACGAGCTTCGACAGGGCCGCGTGCACCGGCTGGTCGAGGATCCACCAGTCGAGTCCGCGCTCTTCGCTCCACTCGGAGGGCTGGCCGAACTCGCTGCCCATAAACAGCAGTTGCTTGCCGGGGTGCGCCCACATGAACGCGAGGTAGGCGCGAACGTTCGCGAGTTTCTGCCACTGGTCGCCGGGCATCTTGGCCAGCAACGACCCCTTGCCGTGTACGACCTCGTCGTGGCTGATCGGCAGCAGGAAGTTCTCGCTGAACGCGTAGATGAAGCTGAACGTGATGTCGTTGTGGTGGTGCGCCCGGTACATCGGGTCGACCGACATGTACTGCAGCGAGTCGTGCATCCAGCCCATGTTCCACTTGATGCCGAAACCGAGGCCGTTGCCCGAGGTGGGCTTGGTGACGCCGGGCCACGACGTAGACTCCTCGGCAATCATCATGATGCCGGGGTTGCGCTTGTAGGCGGTCGCGTTGACCTCCTGCAGCAGGCTGATCGCCTCGAGATTCTCGCGCCCTCCGAACTGGTTCGGCAGCCACTCGCCCTCTTCGCGCGAGTAGTCGAGGTAGAGCATGGATGCCACGGCATCGACCCGCAGGCCGTCGATGTGGAACTCCTCGAGCCAGTACAGGGCGTTGGCGACGAGGAAGTTGCGCACCTGCGACTGCCCGAAGTTGAAGATCAGGGTGCCCCAGTCCATCTGCTCGCCGCGGCGGGGGTCGGCGTGCTCGTAGAGCGGCTCGCCGTCGAAGCGGGCGAGCGCCCACTCGTCCTTCGGGAAGTGGCCGGGAACCCAGTCCATGATGACGCCGATGCCGGCCTGGTGCAGGCGATCGATGAGGTACTTGAGGTCGTCGGGGTGGCCGAAGCGGCTGGTCGGGGCAAAGTAGCCGGTGACCTGGTAGCCCCAGGATCCGCCGAACGGGTGCTCGGCGAGCGGCATGAACTCGACGTGCGTGAAGCCGAGCTCGCGCACGTACTCGATGAGCGGGTCGGCCAGGTCGCGGTAGCCGAGGCCCGGGCGCCAGGAGCCGACGTGCAGCTCGTAGATGCTCATCGCCGAATTGAGCGCGTCGGTCGAGGCGCGGGTGTCGATCCAGCCCTTGTCCTCCCACGCGAAGTGCGATTCGCCGACCTTGGAGCCGGTGAGCGGCGGAATCTCGGTGAAGCGCGCCATCGGGTCGGCGCGGGTGACCCACTCGCCGTGCTGCGTCAGCAGCTCGAACTTGTAGACGGAGCCGGGGGAGGCCTCCGGCACGAAGATCTCCCAGACGCCGTTGTCGTCGAGGCGGCGCATCGCGTGCCGCTCGCCGAACCAGCCGTTGAAGTCGCCGACGACGCGGGCCGCCTTGGCGTGCGGGGCCCAGACCGAGAACGAGGTGCCGGTGACACCCTCGTGCGGGCGGAAGTGCGAGCCGAGCACGTGCCAGAGCTGCTCGTGGCGCCCCTCGCCCCAGAGGTAGAGGTCGATCTCGCCGACCGACGGCACAAAACGGTAGGGGTCTTCGGCCGTCCAGGTCGGTCCGTTGTCGTACTCGGTCTCGAGCACGTAGGCCTGGCCGGGGCCGGCCGCGTAGCCCTGCCAGATGCCCTCCGACGCGTGGGTCAGCGGCACTCGTGTTCCGTCGGCCTGCACCGCGGTGACCGCGGCGGCGAGGGGGCGGATGGCGCGCACGATGAAACCGTCGGCGAACGGGTGCTGCCCGAGCGTGTCGTGCGGCTGTGGGTGGCTGCCGCTGACGAGCGACTCGATGAGTCCTGGGTGCAGTTCGGGAAGTACGGGGGCGTTAGCCATCAGTTGCCTTTCGGGTATTCGACGCGCAAGATGTGGACCGGCTCCGTGAAGGCATCAAGCCGCACGTAGTTGTCACCACCCCAGACGAAGGTCGAATCGGTGAGCAGGTCGGTCACCGTGAATTCGGTGCCGAGCTCGAGTCCGAAGCGTGTGGGGTCGAGGTGCACGGTGGTCTCGCGCACCGAGTGCGGGTCGACGTTCGCGACGACGATGATCGCGTCGTCGCTGCCGGTGCCGGTGAAGGCCGCCGGCAGGTACTTCGAGTAGACGAGGATTGAGTCGTCGTCGCTCCAGTGCACATCGAGGTTGCGCAGTTGACGCAGGGCCGGATGCTGCGCCCTGATCTCATTGAGCCGGCGCAGGTAGGGCGCCAGCGAGTCGCCGTTCTCTTCGGCCGCGGCGTAGTCGCGCAGCTTGTACTCGAACTTCTCGTTGTCGATGTTCTCTTCGGCGCCCGGACGGGCGACGTTCTCGAACAGCTCGTACCCCGAGTAGACGCCCCAGCTGGGGCTCGACGTGGCCGCGATCGCCGCGCGCACCTTGTAGGCGGGCCGGCCGCCGAACTGCAGGTACTCGGTGAGGATGTCGGGGGTGTTGACGAAGAAGTTGGGGCGGAACGAGTGGCTCGTTACCTTCGACACCTCGTCGAGGTACTCCTCGAGCTCGAGCTTCGTGTTGCGCCAGGTGAAGTAGGTGTACGACTGCTGGAATCCCACGGCGGCGAGCGACTGCATCATCGCGGGGCGGGTGAACGCCTCGGCGAAGAACACGACGTCGGGCCGGTCGACGGCGATCTCGTGCAGCAGCCACTCCCAGAAGGCGAGCGGCTTGGTGTGCGGGTTGTCGACGCGGAAGATCGTGACACCGACGCCGATCCAGTACTTCACGATGCGCAGGATCTCCTGGCGGAGGCCCTCGTAGTCGTTGTCGAAGTTGATCGGGTAGATGTCCTGGTACTTCTTCGGCGGGTTCTCGGCATAGGCGATCGAGCCGTCGGGCAGGGTCGTGAACCACTCCGGGTGCTCGGTCACCCACGGGTGGTCGGGCGAGCACTGCAGGGCGAGGTCGATCGCGATCTCGATGTTGTTCTTCTTCGCCTGGCCGAGGAAGTAGGTGAAGTCCTTCACCGTTCCGAGCTCGGGATGGATCGCGTCGTGGCCGCCGTCGGCCGAGCCGATGGCCCAGGGCGAGCCCGGGTCGTTCGGTCCGGCGGTGAGGGTGTTGTTCGGACCCTTGCGGAAGCTGCGGCCGATCGGATGAATCGGGGGGAGGTAGACCACGTCGAAACCCATGCCTGCTACCGCCGGGAGGCGCTTGGCCGCCGTGCGGAACGTTCCGGAGACCCACGAGCCGTCTTTGCGGCGCTTGGCACCCTCGCTGCGGGGGAAGAACTCGTACCAGCTGCCGAGGCCCGCGCGGGCGCGCTCGACGCGCAGGTCGAGCGGGTCGCTGTGCGTGACGAGGCTCGCGAGCGGCTTGTCGGCGATGAGCGCGGCGAGTTCGTCGCCCGTCACGCCCTCGAGGCGGGCGTCGGGGGTCAGCGTCTCGTCGGTGAGTACCGCCGTGGCATCCCTCACCGCCTTCTGCGACTGGTCGAGGCGTGCGAGCAGGTCGCGACCCATCTCGAGCATCAGGGCGACGTCGATGCCCGCGGGGATCTTGATCTCGGCGTTGTGGAGCCAGGTCGCCCAGTCGTCGGAGAACGCCTCGATGCGGTAGGTCCAGGTGCCCGGTGTTCCGACCTGCGCCACCGTGTGCCAGGAGTCGGTGCCCGGGGCGCCCGGGTGCAGGGGGTGACGCGAGGTCGCGCCCTGCGGATCGGTCAGCAACAGAGCACCGCCGAGCTGGTCGTGCCCCTCGCGGAAGATCGTCGCCGCGAACGGCACAGCCTCACCCACGAAGGCCTTCGCCGGCCATCGGTTTTCAGGCTGCTGTGGCGCAAGGAACCGGATGGGTATCCGGCCGATGCGCGCTTCGTAGTTCGTTCGGATTATGGGGCCACCGCTAGCGGCCACCCTGCCATTCTCTGTAGTCGCCACAATGCGACCGTACCGTCTTTGCATGAACGTGTGCCTGATTCGCATATGCCCTCGCCATCGGGCGGTGGACTTGGTATGCACCCCCTGTTCGGGGTGAATGATTTTGCATAGACAAGTCGCTACGATTAGTCTCGAAGAATCAATCATTCGAACCCGGGATGCCTAGCACTTTCTCCGTCTTCGCTTGAACCTCTTCGCGATACTCACGGCCCCGAATCCGTGAAAACCGAGCAACCTGGTTCCCCGGCCAGAAATGCCAAGGATGGCACGGCGATCGTCCCCGCGATCGCATGATGTTGCGGTAATCGTGTCTAGCCCTAGGAAGACGATGCCCACTCGTAAACAACTCCTGTCTATAACTCTGGCCTCTGCCGCCTTCGTGGCGATGGCCGTCGCCGCGGCGAACCTCCACGATCTCGAGACCACCAAGGTCGACCAGCGCGAGAGCCTCGCCTCGGCCACCGCGGTGGCCGGCGTCACCGTGTCGTGGCTCACCGACTACGACCCGCTGCTCGGCGGCGAGAAGGTCGTCGGTGCGACGCTCGAGGCTCGCGACGGCTCGATCCTCGCGAACTCCGAGGTCGAGCTGACCATCGTCGACGCCGACGGATCCGACCTGGGGACGATCACCAGCACCGACGGGGGCCAGAGCTGGAGCGAGCTCGACGAGGCCGTTCCGGTCGGCGATTCGCTCGCGGCATCCGTCGTCATCAACGACCGCGTGACGGTCTCGGCGGTTAGCCCGCAGCACTAGCAGAGCGTACGTGGGCGCCCGCATCGACACTGTCGGTGCGGGCGCTTTTTGTGCCCCCCTTTCTGGGGGCGAAGAAGTTTCATTAATCACCAAACCGTTTTCAATCCAGTAGCGAATCATTTTCACACCACCGGTGTGCGTCAGTAGCCAGGGCTCAATGCCACTCGATCTGACGGGGCCCACAACGGGCATCGATTTGTTAGCGGCGTCGCTGAGACAGCCAGATTGAAGGAACGACATGAACAAGCTCGTCAAGGGAGCCATCGCCACCGCCGTCGGAGCGGCTCTCCTCATGGGTGGCGCGGGAACGTTCGCGTACTGGAACGACTCGGTGGGCGTCAACGGCGGAACGATCGTCGCCGGCAACCTGGCCGTCGCCGACGCGACCCCGACCGACGGTGTCTGGACCGTGCAGAAGGACGGCACCGGAACGGCGGTCGCCGTCGCGAACATCGCCAGCTTCGTCGCGTCGCCCGGCGACAAGTTCACCTACACGAAGAACGTGAAGATCACCGCGACCGGCAACAACCTGGTCGCCACTCTCGCCCTCACGCCGGGTTCCGTCGCGGCCGTCACCCCCGCAACAGCGGCAAACACGGCGCTGGCGAGCTACCTCACCTCGACCTCGGCGATCACGGCGACCGGAACCGGCATCAGCGCCGGAACCGTCGCGGGCACCTACAACGTGACCGCCGGTGCGGCGGGCGTCAGCGCACGCGACGTCACCGTGACTGTCGTCATCACCTTCCCGAAGTCGACCACGGCCGGCTTCGAGAACAACACCAAGCTCGGCTCGGTGAACCTCAGCGGTCTGGCTGTCACGCTCAACCAGCAGTAGCCCGTCGCCGTCACCCCGACCGCGGAGCAGCGGGCGGATCGGTCAGATACCCACGCCGATCCGCCCGGGCGCCGCACCCCCGTCACACTCCACGTTCTCCGCACGCACCGTTCATCTCCGCACAGAAAGCGACCACGATGTCCCGCACCGCAGCACACCGGGCAGGCTCCCAGCGCCGCCCGGTGTTCTCGGTGCTCGGCATGGTGAAGGCCGGAGCGGTGCTCGTCGTCTCGCTCGTGCTGTCGCTCTCGGTCGTCGGCGGCACCTACGCGACGCTGAGTGCCGGCCAGTCGATCGCGCTGGTCTCCAACGGCGGCACGAGTACGACGATCACGGCCGGCTCTGCCGACCTCGCGGTCAGTACCGAGGCGCTCGCCCTCGCCGGCCTCTACCCGGGGGTCAGCCGCACCGCGCAGTTCCAGGTCGGCAACACCGGCGCAACGAGCCTCGCGCTCGCGGTCGACTCGATCATCGGACCCACCGCGGCCAACGGCCTCGTCGCGACCCTGGCACCCGGAACCTGTGTCGCCCCCGGCGCCGCGGTCGCCAGCGGCCCGCTCGGCATCACCGTCGCGGCCGGCGGAACGACGTTCGTCTGCCTCTCGGTCGCCCTTCCCGCCAACGCCCCCAGTACGGCCCAGAGCGCCTCGAGCGCGCTGACCGTCTCGATCTCGGGGAGGCAGCCATGAGCAACCGGATCCCCGGACTCCGGGCCGCTGTGGTTCTCGGCATCATCGTGATCCTCGTCGGCATCGGAACGGGCTCGAGCTTCGCGGCCTGGACGGCGGCGACGTCGAAGGGCGCGACCGCGACCGCCGCGACGACCGCCCTGTCCACAGCCGGCATCGACGCCCTCGCCACCACCTACAAGCCCGGCCTGGCCGGTGTCACCACCGCGACGCTCAGCGACACCGTGCCCGTGACGGTGACGAACACCGGCTCGACCCCGCTCGGCTACGCCCTCACCGTGACCGGCGGCAACGCGACCGTGAACGGCGCGATCGCGCTGCAGGTGTGGAAGGCGGGCGCGACCTGCGACGCGACCACCGCCCCGGCCGCCGGCGCCACATCGAACACGCTCGCGGCTCCGCCCGCGCTCCCGGCCGACGCCAACAGCGCGGCGATCGGCGGCGTCGTCTCGCTCTGCCTGCGCACCACGATCAGCGCCGCGAACCAGGCGACGTACACCGGTACATCCACCGCGCCGACCCTGTCGGTGGTCGGGTCCGTGGGCACCTGGACGACGAGCTCGGCCGTGGCCTTCACGCAGACCATCACCTTCAGCTGGTTTCAGCTCGTGCACGAGAACAGTGGCAAGTGCGTCGCATCGGCGGGCACGGCGGTCACCGCGGGTACCGCGATCGTGATCGGCACCTGCAAGCCGCTCGTCGCCACCAACAACCAGGCGTTGCGGTTCGTGCAGCAGGGCACCACCGGCACCTACCGCATCTACATCGGCGCGGGTACCGCGAGCGGCCCCGTGCTGGCCACGCCGGGGACGAACAGCGGAACCCCCGTGCAGCTCGCCGCCGTCGACACCGTGTTCACCGCGAACAACCAGCTGTGGACCATCGTGGCGAGCGGCGACCCGGGCGATTTCCGCATCGTGCTGCGCGGCAACCCGCTCGCGCCGAACACGCTCTGCCTGACGTCGACGGCGACCGCCGACGGCAGCGCGTTCACCGCCGTGACCTGCAACACCACCGCGCTTTCGGGTTCGCCCGCCTACAAGTCGCAGCGTTTCAACTTCGTCGAGGTGCCGTGACGATGAGCGCGACCGCCCCCAAGAACTGGCGCACCGTGACGGTGATCGCCGCCCTCGTCGCGGCCGTGAGTACCCCCGTGCTCGCGGTCACGGCTTCATCCGCAGCGACCCCCGACGTCGAGTTCAGCTCCGACGGCGGGGCGAGCTGGTCGGGCACCGCCCCCGCATCGCTGTTCGACGAGAGCTTCCGTGTGGTCCCGGGCGACCGGCTCGAGAGCGCGGTGCTCGTGCGGTCGACCCGCGACGTGCCGACCGTCGCGATGGTCGCCATCACCAACGCCGCCGCGAGCGACCCCGTCTTCGACTCCGCGCTGACGGTGCGGGGGAGGGACGGTCTGGGCAGAGGGCTCGCCGCCGCCCGGCTGAGCGCCCTCGGCAGCTGCGACGCCGTCGTCCCGACGCGGGTGCTCACGCGCGGTCAGGCTCTGCCGGTGACCCTCGTCGTCGACGTGTCGCCGACCCTCAGCCAGAGCGAGGCCGAGAACGCCGTCGCCGCGTTCGACCTCGAGATCGCCCTCACCGACCCCGGCGCACCGACCACCCCGAACGGCTGCCCGATCGACCCCGTCGTGATCGCCGGGTTCGCCCCCGCCACCGGCACGATCGCCTATACCGGCACCGAGCTGGTCTACCCGACCCTGGCCGTCGCCGCGGGCGTGCTGGCGCTGGGCGGCCTGCTGGTCGCGCTGGGTCGCCGCCGTCGTCGCGACGAGGAGGCATCGTGAGCGGCCGCCGCGCGGCCCGCCCGGTCGAGAAGAGCCTGTGGCACTACCTCGGCGTGGCGGTGAGCGCCGCCGTGCTCGTACTGGTCGCCGCGCTCGCCGCCCTCGTCATCGTGATCCCCGCCGTTGCCGGCGGCACGGCCCTCACCGTGCTCACGAGCTCGATGGCGCCCGACTACCCGCCCGGCACACTCATCGTCACCAAGCCGACGCCGATCGACGACATCCGGGTCGGCGACGTGATCACGTACCAGATCGAATCGGGCAAGCCCGCGGTGATCTCGCACCGCGTGATCACCCGCAGCATCAGCACCGACGGAGACACGACCTTCATCACCGAGGGCGACAACAACGCCGTCGCCGACACCGACCCGGTGCAGGCGGTGCAGGTGAAGGGAACGCTCTGGTACAACATCCCGATGCTCGGCTGGGTGAACACCGCGGTGGCGGGCGAGAGCCGCGGCATCCTCGTCCCCCTCATCGCCGGCAGCCTCTTCGCGTACGCCGCCTGGCTCTTCCTCTCGGCATATCTCGGGCGTCGAAAGCGCCGCCGTTCCGCCGCCGTCTAGACCTCGAATGTTCTATCGTCCGTCACGGGCGATGTTCTAGGGTTATCGGGTGAAAGCCATCCGCAGATTTACCGTCCGCACAGTTCTCCCCGAGGCACTCAGCGGGCTGGAGGAACTGGCCACCAACCTGCGCTGGTCGTGGCACGAGCCGACGATGCAGCTGTTCGCCTCCATCGCCCCCGGCCTCTGGGACGAGAGCGGCCGCGACCCGATCGCGCTGCTGGGGGCAGTCGAACCCTCGCGGCTCGACGAGCTCGCCTCCGACGACGACTTCGTCGCTCGCACGAACGGCCTGCTTGGCGAGCTGCACACCTATCTCACCGAGCCGCGCTGGTACCAGTCGCTGCCCGACGCCCCCGCCGCGATCGCCTATTTCTCGCCGGAGTTCGGCATCGCCGCCGCGCTTCCCCAGTATTCGGGCGGCCTCGGCATCCTCGCCGGCGACCATCTGAAGAGCGCGTCCGACCTCGGCGTGCCGATCATCGCCGTCGGACTGTTCTACCGCTCCGGCTACTTCCGGCAGGCGATCTCGCGCGAGGGCTGGCAGCAGGAGACGTACCCCGTGCTCGACCCCGACGGGCTGCCGCTCAGCGTCGTGCGCCACCCCGACGGCCGCGCCGCGATGATCACGCTCGCGCTGCCCGACGGCCGCGCGCTCGCCGCCCGCATCTGGCAGGTCAAGGTCGGTCGGGTGAAGCTGCTGCTGCTCGACACCGACGTGCCTGAGAACGACGACGAACTGCGCTCGGTCACCGACCGCCTCTACGGCGGCGGCGGCGAGCACCGCCTGCTGCAGGAGCTGCTGCTCGGCATCGGCGGAGTACGCGCGATCGGCCTGTTTACCGAACTCACCGGCAGCCCGGCGCCACTCGTGTTCCACACCAACGAGGGCCACGCCGGGTTCCTCGGCCTCGAGCGCATCAGCGACCTGATCGGCGGCGGCCTGTCGTTCACCGAGGCGCTGCAGGTGGTGCGGGCCGGCACGGTCTTCACCACGCACACCCCGGTTCCCGCGGGGATCGACCGGTTCGAGGCATCGCTCGTGTCGCGCTACTTCTCGACGGAGCTGCTGCCGGGAGTGGATGTCGCGGAGGTGCTCGCCCTCGGTACCGAGAACTACGAGGGCGGCGATGCCGCGATGTTCAACATGGCCGTCATGGGGTTCCGGCTCGGGCAGCGCGCCAACGGCGTCTCGAAACTGCACGGCCACGTGTCGCGCGGTATGTTCGGCTACCTCTGGCCCGGCTTCGACGAGGACGACGTGCCGATCACCTCGGTCACGAACGGCGTGCACGCCCCGAGCTGGACCGACCCGATGCTGCTCGAACTCGCGTCGAGCAAGTTCGGCGCGGGAGACACCACCTCGGCCGACTGGAACTCGCCCGAGATCTCCGACTGGGATCTCTGGCAGGTGCGCGGCCGCATGCGCGAGCAGCTCGTCGACGACGCACGCCGCCGCGTCGGCGACGCCTGGCACGAGCAGAACCCCGGCGTCGGCGACCCGTCGTGGTACTCGTCGCTGCTCGACCCGAACATCCTCACCATCGGGTTCGCCCGACGTGTGCCGACCTACAAGCGGCTCACGCTGATGCTGCACGACGAGAACCGCCTGCGGTCGCTGCTGCTGCACCCCACCCGCCCGATCCAGATCGTGATCGCCGGCAAGTCGCACCCCGCCGACGACGAGGGCAAGCGCCTCATCCAGCGCCTGGTCGAGTTCGCGGCCGAGATCGATGTGCGCGAGCGCATCGTGTTCCTGCCGAACTACGACATCGCGATGGCGAAGCTGCTCTACCCTGGCACCGACGTCTGGCTGAACAACCCGCTGCGCCCGCTCGAGGCCTGCGGAACCTCGGGCATGAAGGCCGCGCTCAACGGCTCGCTCAACCTGTCGATCCTCGACGGCTGGTGGGCCGAGTTCTACGACGAGGAGAACGGCTGGGCCATCCCGTCGGCCGACTCCGCGGGCGACGGCGCCGAGCGCGACAAGCTCGAGGCCGACAGCATGTACGACCTCATCGAGCACCAGATCGCGCCGCGCTTCTACGACCGCGGTGACGACGGGGTTCCGCACCGCTGGGTGCAGTCGATCCGGCACACCCTCTCGACCCTGTCGCCGTCGCTCTCCGCCGACCGCATGGTTCGCGAGTACGTCGAGCGCCTCTACCTGCCCGCCGCGGCGGCCGAGGAGTCGATCAGCGCGAACTCGTACCAGCCGGCGCGCGAACTCGCGCTCTGGAAGACCCGGGTGCTCGCGGCCTGGCCGTCAGTGCAGGTGACCCACGTCGAGTCGGGCGGCGTCGACGCGGTGCCGCAGGTGGGCGACACCCTGCACGTGCGCGCGCAGGTGGAGCTCGGAGGGCTCACCGCCGCCGACGTCGCGGTCGAGGTCGTCTACGGCCGGGCGCGCGAGGGCGACGGGCTCGTCGACACGCAGCACTCCGCGCTCGAGCTCACGCAGGAGTCCGGTGGCGTCTCGACGTTCGCCGGCAGCGTGACCCTGGGGCGGGCGGGCAGCTTCGGCTACAACGTGCGCGTGGTGCCGCGGCATCCGCTGCTCGCGTCCGCCGCCGAGATGGGACTGGTCGCGGCGGCGGTCTAACCAGCCCTAGTCCTTCGCGATTGCCGCGATCTGCCCGTTCGTGACCGCGATCAGGTCGGCCGGCGCGAGCTCGATGTCGAAGCCGCGGCGTCCGCCCGAGACGAAGATCGAGGCGTAGAGCTCGGCCGTCTCGTCGAGCACCGTGGGGTGCGGCGACTTCTGCCCGATCGGGCTGATTCCTCCGACGATGTACCCGGTCTTGCGCTGGGCGACCGCGGGGTCGGCCATCACCGCCTTCTTGCCACCGACCGCGCGGGCGAGGGCGCGCAGGTCGAGCATGCCCGTGACCGGCACGATCGCGACCACGAGCGATCCGTCGACGTCGGCGAGCAGCGTCTTGAACACCTGCTCGGGGTCGAGGCCGAGCATCGTCGCCGCCTCGGTGCCGAAGTTCGTGTTCGCCGGGTCGTGGGCGTACGAGTGCGGGAGGAAGCGGATGCCCGCCGCCGCCAGCGCCACCGTCGCGGGTGTGCCGCCCGCCGCGGCATCCGAATGCTTGCTCATCTGCCTATTGTGCTGGCAAACGCGCTCAGTGCGCGCGGAACAGCTGCATCGACGTGCCCGCGACCGTGAGTTCGCTGCCCGGCGCGTGCTCGAACGACGAAGGGGCGCTGCCGGCCGAGTCCCAGAGCAGCTCGTAGCCCGAGACGCCTTCGTGCTCGGGCAGGGTCACCGTGATGGCGTCTTCGAGCCCGTGCACGATCAGCAGGATGCGGTTGAAGTCCTCGACCTCGGGCGTCGACGCCGCGAGGTACTGCAGCGTGCGCTCGGCGGGGGAGTCCCAGTCGTCCTCCGACATCGAGAGTCCCTCTTTGTTGTACCAGTCCATCTGGGTCGCGCTCGGAACCGTCTCGCCGAAGCGCCCGAACCGCACGGGGCGCAGGGCGGGGTTCTCGCGACGCAGCCGGGTGAGCTGCTTCGACACGTCGAGCAGGTCGAGCTGCCAGCCCTCGCGCTGCCACGGCACCCAGGTGAGCTCGCTGTCGTGGCAGTAGGCGTTGTTGTTGCCGCGCTGGGTGCGGCCGAACTCGTCGCCCGCCGTGATCATCGGGATGCCTGCGCTCAGCACGAGCGTTCCCAGCAGGTTGCGGATCGCGCGGTGCCGCGCGGCGAGGATCGTCGCGTCATCCGTCGGCCCTTCGACGCCGTGGTTGAACGAGTGATTGTTGCTCGTGCCGTCGCGGTTGTTCTCGCCGTTGCCGACGTTGTGCTTCGTGTAGTACGACGTCAGGTCGGCCATCGTGAAGCCGTCGTGCGCGGTGATGAAATTGACGGATGCGAGGGGTCCGCGATTCTGCGCGAAGACGTGCGCAGACCCCGCGAGCCGACGTGCCAGCGAGCCGATGCCGTTGGGGGCGATGCCGTTCGCCCTCGCCGCGCCGATGTCGGTGAGCCAGAAGTCGCGCATGCGGTCGCGGTAGCCGTCGTTCCACTCGCTCCAGCCGTTCGGGAAGCGGCCGACCTGCCAGCCGCCCATACCGACGTCCCACGGCTCGGCGATCATCTTCACTCCGGCGAGGGCGGGGTCGTCGACGATGGCGGCGAGCAGCGGGTGGCCGGCGTCGAACTCGACGCGCTCGTCGCGGCCGAGGGTGACGGCGAGGTCGAAGCGGAAGCCGTCGATCTGCACCTCGTTCGCCCAGTACTTGAGCGAGTCGAGCGCGAGCTGCTGCACGGCGGGGATGGCGAAGTCGACCGTGTTGCCGCAGCCCGTGACGTCGATGTACTCGCCCTTGGAATTCTGCCGGTAGTACGACTCGTTGTCGATGCCGCGCAAGCTCGTGGTCGGACCGGTCGGTCCCTCCTCGGCCGTGTGGTTGTAGACGACGTCGAGGTAGACCTCGAGGCCGGCCGCGTGCAGGTTCTTGACCATGGTCTTCACCTCGCGCAGCACGGCGCCGGTGCCGCCGGTCTGCGCCTCGCGGGTGGCGTACTCGGCGTGCGGGGTGAAGAAGTTGAGGGTGTTGTAGCCCCAGTAGTTGGTGAGGCCCTGCTTGATCAGGCGCTGCTCGCTCACCGACTGGTGGATCGGCAGCAGCTCGACGCTCGTCACGCCGAGGTCCTTCAGATACGCGATGGTCGCCGGGTGGCCGAGGCCGGCGTAGGTGCCGCGCAGCTCCTCGGGCAGGTCGGGGTTGAGCTTGGTCAGGCCCTTCACGTGCGCCTCGTAGAGCACGACGTGGTCGAGCGGAACGGCGGGCTTTGCGACGCCCTCCCAGTCGAACGCGTCGTCCTGAACGTACGAACGCCACTCGCCTTTTTCGGTGCGGGCGAGCCCGCGCGCGTAGGGATCGATAAGGTCGAGCGTCGGTTCGAACCGGTGCGTCGGACCGGTGGGGCCGGATGCGCGAACCGAATAGCGTGCCCCCGGCACGAGCGCGGGGGAGTGAGCACTCCACACGTCGCCCTCGCCGCGCACCATCGGTACCGCCGACACGAGCCAGTTGGCGTCGCGCTCATCGTAGAGGCAGAGTTCCATCGCGGTGGCGTTCGCCGACCAGACCCGCAGGTCGCCGCCGGTCGCCGTCGAGGTCACACCGAGGGGCAGGGCCGAATTGACGCTGGTCATGCGTCCCACACTACGGGCGCGATGAGTCATGCTTGTTACATGGCCATCTACCTCGATCATGCGGCGACATCGCCCATGCCGCCCGAGGTCATCGACGCCTATGTGCGAGCGCTCGCCGTAGTGGGCAACCCCGCGTCGATCCACAGCCAGGGCCAGAACGCCAAGCGCATGCTCGAGGAGGCGCGCGAGAAGGTCGCCGCCTCGGTCGGCGCCGACTCGGTGGAGGTCACCTTCACCGGCGGCGGCACCGAGGCCGTGAACCTCGGCGTGAAGGGGCTGTGGTGGGCGAGGCGCCGGCCGCGCATCCTCGTTCCGATGGGCGAGCACCATGCCACGATCGATGCCATCGAGTGGCTCGAGAAGCACGAGGGCGCGCTGATCGAGTGGATCCCGATCGACGACCTCGGCCGCATCGACCTCCTCGCGCTCGAGGCCGCACTCGGCGACGACGTCGCGTTCGTCACCGTGCTCAGCGCCAATAACGAGGTCGGCACCCTGCAGCCGGTCGCCGAGATCGCCGTGCTCGCCGCACGCCACGGGGTTCCGGTGCACGTCGACGCGATCGCGGAGTACGGCTACATCCCCATCGACTTCCACGCGCTCGGCGTCGCCGCCATGTCGATCTCGGCGCACAAGATCGGCGGACCCGTCGGTGTCGGCGCTCTTGTCATCGCCCGCAGCACCACAATCGTGCCGCTGCTGCACGGCGGCAACCAGCAGCGCGCCCGCTCCGGCACCCAAGACGTCGCCGGAGCCGTCGCGTTCGGACTCGCCGCGAGCGAGGCGACCGCGCACCTCGTCGATCACGTCGTGCACCTGCGCGAGCTGCGCGACCGGCTCGTGGCGGGCATCCGTTCGGCCGTTCCGACCGCGGTGCTGCGCGGCGATCCGACGCCCGACGGCCGCCTGCCCGGCAACGCGCACTTCACCTTCCCCGGCTGCGAGGGCGACTCGCTGCTGTTCCTGCTCGACGTCGCGGGCTTCTCGGTCTCCACCGGGTCGGCCTGCCAGGCCGGGGTCCCCGAGGCGTCGCACGTTCTCACCGCGATGGGACTGAGCGAGGCGGATGCCCGTGGGGCCCTTCGCGTGACCCTCGGCACCCACACGACAGCAGACGAGGTCGACGCCCTGATCGCCGCGCTGCCGGCCGCGGTCGACCGTGCCAGCCGCGCGGGCCTCGCCGAACACCAGCCGACGTTCGGCCGCTAGCGCCCTTTCGCGCCCGCCCGACAGGACGAACCGGCCGCCACACCCGCCCGTCAGGACGAAACCGGCGCCGGGCGGCCTCCCGTCCTGTCGACGGGCGCCGCGGCATCCGCCCCCTCTCTATCTCGCTCGCGACCGCGCGATGACGCGACCTGCGTCCGTTCAGCCAGCCGCACGTACACTGGAACCCATGAAGGTTGTAGCGGCGATGAGTGGCGGCGTGGACTCGGCGGTTGCCGCAGCACGAGCCGTCGAAGCGGGTCACGAGGTCGTCGGGGTGCATCTGGCTCTGAGCCGCATGCCCGGAACCCTGCGCACCGGCGCTCGCGGCTGCTGCACGATCGAAGACTCGATGGACGCGCAGCGCGCCGCGAACATCATCGGCATCCCGTACTACGTCTGGGACTTCTCCGAGCGCTTCAAGCTCGACGTGGTCGAGGACTTCATCGACGAGTACGCCGCCGGCCGCACCCCCAACCCCTGCATGCGCTGCAACGAGCGCATCAAGTTCTCCGCGCTGCTCGAGAAGGCGCTCGCGCTCGGATTCGACGCGGTCGCCACCGGACACTACGCGGATGTGCGCCGCGATGCAGACGGCAACGCCGAACTGCACCGCGCGGCCACCTGGGCGAAAGACCAGAGCTACGTTCTCGGCGTGCTGACCGCCGACCAGCTGGAGCACTCGCTCTTCCCGCTCGGATCGACGCCGTCGAAGGCCGAGGTTCGTGCCGAAGCGGCAGCCCGCGGATTCAGCGTCGCGAACAAGCCCGACTCGCACGACATCTGCTTCATCCCCGACGGCAACACCCGCGGCTGGCTGGCCGAGAAGGTCGGCGCCGAGCAGGGGGACATCCTCGACCGCAACGGCAAGGTGCTCGGCACCCACCAGGGCGCGCTCGCGTTCACGATCGGCCAGCGCAAGGGCCTGTCGATCGGTTACCCGTCTGACGACGGCATGCCGCGCTTCGTGCTCGAGGTGCAGCCGAAGACCAACACCGTCGTCGTCGGGCCGAAAGAGGCCCTCGACCTGTCGGAGCTCGCCGGCACCAAGTTCACCTGGGCCGGCCTCGGACCCGTCGAGTCGGGCATCGCCACGGCCGACGAGAACGGCGCGATCACGCCCTTCGACTGCGAGGTGCAGATCCGCGCCCACGCCGACCCGGTCGCCGCCGTCGTGTTCGTCGAAGACGGTGAGATGGTGATCCGTCCGGTCGAACCGATCAACGGTGTCTCGCCCGGCCAGACCGCTGTCGTCTACGTCGGAACGCGTGTGCTCGGCCAGTGCACCATCGCCCGCACCGTGAGCGCGGTCCCGGTTCCGGCCTAGGCGCTTCTTCCTAGGCGCTTCTTCCTAGGCGCTTCTCCCTAGGCGCTTCTCCCTAGGCGTCGATGTCGATCGGCGCGGTCGGTGTGCGCAACGGACCGAACGTCGGCCGGGTGTGCAGTGTGCCCCAGAGCGCGAGGCCCGCAGCAACCACGATCGCGAAGCTGCCCGCGAACAGCTGCCAGGCGTCGTGGGCGAGACCGCCGACGACGAGGATGTAGTAGCGGTTGTCCATCGCGCCGCTCTGCGTGTACGGGTTCACCGGCAGCTCGCTCGTGGTGAGCCGCACAGCCTCGACCGCCACGGAGATGACCAGTCCGATCAGCACGGCGACGAGGGTGCGCAGCACGACCCCGCCCACCCGCTGCGTCGGCCGGATCGGCACGATCAGCCAGAACGACAGGAAGACGCCGACCGCCATCGGCACCAGCTGCCAGAGCGCGTAGGGCAGGGCGAAGCCGAGCGCCGGCAGGGTGTACTCGAAGCCGTCGAGCGACTTCAGGGTCTGCCCCTGGGTGTAGACGACACCGGACACCCCGTCGACCACCGCGACGACGAGCGCCACGACGAAGAAGACGAGGGTGGCGACCGCCGCCGCGCCCGGATAGCGGGAGCGGGAGGTAGGAAGGGAGCTCATGGCGTCCACCCTAGCGACGGCGCGCGGGGTGGAGCAAGGAATCCTCGCTTCGTCAGACCGCGGTCGTGCCGGTCGAGGTCATGATGGTGCCCGTGGCCTTGTCGAGCAGACCGCGGCCGCTCTGGTCTGTGAGGGTGGTGATGAACGCGATGATCGCCCACGGCCAGAAGATGAAGCAGGCGGTGAGCGCGGCGCGACCCAGCGACGAGAGCAGCCCCGGCGCCTTGCCGTTGTCGATGCGTTGCAGCCTCAGGCCCAGTGCCCACATGCCGACCGAGCGCCCCCGCAGCGCGATGGCCGCGATCAGGCCGGCGATGTAGCCGCCGAACACGACCAGCAAGACCACGGGAATGAGATCGCTCGAGTTGCTGCCGGTCACCACGGTGCCCAACCAGCCGCCGCCGAGCGCGAACCCGTAGAACAACACGAAGTCGGTCAGGAACGCGAGCGTGCGCCGGCCGAAGCTCGCCGCGGGCGGACCGACGGGAGCAGCGACCGCCAGCGGGGCGGTGTACCCGCGTTCGCCGTACTTCATCGGGGCTGCGGTGTCGCTGTCGTCGAGCGGGCGTGCGACCTGGCCGAGGCTCGCGGCCAGCTGACGGATGCGCGGGGCCGCCTCCGTGGAGACGAGGGCGAGCGGGTACGAGTCCGAATCGATGTCGAGAAAAAGCAACGTTAGGAAGCGCGGTGCGAGCAGCGCGTTGGCGCGCGGAACGGCGAAACTCAGGTGCACCTGCTCGATCTCGATCGGCGCGACGTCGAGGTCGTAGAGCGTGGGGAGCAGCGACAGGTTCTCGGCGACATCGACGCTCGTGTTCTTCCAATCGAGTTCGATCAGGCGATCGTGCTCGTACAGCCAGTCGACGAGGGCGATCCACGGGGACACGGCCTCGGTGGTGACGATGCTGCGGTCGCTCTGACGCTCGCGGAACCGCTCGAGGTAGGCCGCCGGTTCGGCGAGGGCGAGCTGCACGACCTGCCCCAGCTCGGGGTCGCTCGTGAACGCTTCGCAGAGGCGCTGCCACGTGGCCGGGTCGGTCGTCTGCTGGGGATTGCTCATGAGGCAACCGTAGCGGTCGCGGCGTCGGGGACCCCGAACCCTGCCCGTGCGCGCCGCGAAGCAAGCCCGCGGCGATGTCGCCGGCTGTCCGTAAACTCGAGGCGTGGAAGAGACCTACGCCCCCGAAGACCTCGAGCGCGCGCGCGGCGAAGCGCAGACGCTGACGACCCGCATCCTCGAGCTGCGCGACGCCTACTACGACCGCGACACCACGCTCGTCTCCGACTCCGAGTACGACGCCCTCATCCGGCAGCTCGAAGACCTCGAGCGCTTGTTTCCCGAGGTCGCGAGCCAGGACAGCCCGACCCAGAACGTTGGCGGGCGCGCCGACGTCACGCTCTTCGATCCGGTCGTGCACGCCGAACGGATGCTCAGCCTCGACAACGTCTTCTCCCTCGACGAGTTCGAGGCGTGGGCGGCCAAGGTCGAACAGAATTCAGGGCGGGCGGTGCGCTATCTCTGCGAGCTCAAGATCGACGGCCTCGCCATCAACCTGCGCTACGAGAACGGCGTTCTCACCAGCGCGGCGACCCGCGGCGACGGCCGGGTCGGCGAAGACGTGAGCGAGAACATCAAGCTGGTCACCGGCATCCCGCAACGCCTCGCGGGGAAGGGCCACCCGGCGCTGGTCGAGGTGCGCGGCGAGGTCTTCATCCCGACCGCCGCGTTCGAGAAGCTCAACGAGCTGCAGGCCGAGCTGCGCGAGCGCGCCTTCCACGACACGAAAGACCGACAGAGCTCCCGCAAGGCGGGCTTCACCGAGCTCGACGAGGAGAAGGCGCGGCTGTCGGCCGCGCGCCGCTTCCCCGCCTTCGCCAACCCGCGCAACGCGGCCAGCGGCGGCCTCCGCCAGCAGCTCGACAAAAAAGACGGACTCGACCTCGAGGCCGCGCGCGCTCGGTTCGCATCGCTGCGGATGCTCGTGCACGGCATCGGTGCGTGGCCCGACCCGCCCGTCGCCGCGCAGAGCGATGTCTACGGTCTGCTCAAAGGCTGGGGCCTGCCGACGAGCCCGTATTTCCGCGTGGTCGACGGCGCCCCCGCTGCCGTCGAATTCATCGAGTACTACGGCGCGCACCGCGGCGACCCCGAGCACGAGATCGACGGCATCGTCATCAAGGTCGACGAGCTCGAGCTGCACAACGAACTGGGCGCGACCAGCCGCGCACCGCGCTGGGCGATCGCCTACAAGTACCCGCCAGAGCAGGTGCAGACCAAGCTGCTCGACATCGTGGTGAGCGTCGGCCGCACCGGGCGGGCGACCCCCTTCGCGGTGATGGCGCCGGCGCGGGTGGCGGGCTCCGTCGTGAGGCAGGCGACGCTGCACAACCAGGAGGTCGTGGTCGCCAAGGGTGTGCTCATCGGCGACACCATCGTGCTGCGCAAGGCCGGCGACGTGATTCCCGAGGTACTCGGACCGGTCGTCGAACTGCGCGACGGCAGCGAACGCGCGTTCGTGATGCCGACGGACTGTCCCGAGTGCGGCACGCCTCTCGCCCCAGCCAAAGAGGGCGACATCGACCTGCGCTGCCCGAACGCGCGCGCCTGCCCGGCACAGGTGCGCGGCCGGGTCGAGCACGTCGGCAGCCGCGGGGCGCTCGACATCGAGGCGCTCGGAGAGGTGACAGCCGCCGCGCTGACCCAGCCGGTCGTGCCCGAGACGCCTCCGCTCGTCACCGAGGCCGGCCTGTTCGCGCTGACCATGGACGAACTGGTGCCCATCGAGGTGATCGTTCGCGATTCCGAAACCGGACTACCGGTACTCGAAGACGACGGCAGTCCGCGCAGGCGTGCACCCTTCCAGCGAGTGGCCCTCGAGTACCCCGCGGCCGCGGCCGATCTCGACCCCGCCGAACGTCGCAAGGCCAAGGTCAAGAAAGAACGGGTCGTCTATCCGTCGGCCGCGGCGGTGAAGCTGCTCGGCGAGCTCGATCTCGCCAAGACCAAAGAGCTCTGGCGCATCCTGGTGTCGTTGAGCATCCGGCACGTCGGGCCCGTCGCCGCCCGTGCGCTGGCCGGCTACTTCGGATCGCTCGACGCGATCCGCGCCGCCACGCGTGAAGAGCTCGCCGACGTCGACGGCGTCGGCGGCATCATCGCCGACGCGCTCATCGCCTGGTTCGACGTCGACTGGCACGTCGAGATCATCGAGGCCTGGGCGGCCGCCGGAGTGCAGTTCGCGACCCCGGGCCACCCCGGTCCGGGTGCGGCGGCAGCGGCCGACGGCCCGCTCGTCGGCATCACGGTGGTCGCCACCGGCAGCCTTGAGGGGTTCAGCCGCGAGGGTGCGGTGGAGGCGATCATCGCTGCCGGGGGCAAATCGGGCTCGAGCGTCTCGAAGAAGACACACTTCGTGGCGGCCGGCCCGGGTGCCGGCTCGAAGCTCGGCAAGGCGGAGGAGCTCGGCATCCGTATTCTGAATGCCGCAGAGTTCGCGCTCCTCCTCGAAGGCGGCCCCGCAGCGGTCGCGCTGCCCGACCGGTCCGAAAAAGCAGAGCCCACGCCGGCCGAGTAGACGCTACTGCTCGAACAGCAGCTCGCGCGGGTGTGTCAGCCGCCACCAGCCGCCCGGACCGTCGATAGCGCCGTCGAGTTCGAGCGGCACCGTGACCGTGCGGGCACCCACCGTGAAGGTCAGGCTCCCGACCTCGGTGCCGTCGGCGGCGATGCCCACCGGGTCGATGGTGCTCTCGACGGTCACGGGGGTGTCCGACCAGCTGAGCAGCGCGCCGGTCTCGCCGGCGACGATGCCCGCGGTGTCCTCCCACGGCGTCAGGTAGTCGCCGAGCGGTTCGCCCGCCGTCACGAGCGCGACGCGATGGAAGCCGCTCGAGACAGCCTCGATCATCGACAGTGCGGTCTGGCCTGCCATCCAGCTGTCGCCGGCACCGAGCACAACTCCGGTGACCGTGATGGGCGCGTCGAGGCCGACGTTAACCGATGCGGAGAAGAGCAGGCACGAGCCGGCCTCTTCGAGCGTTCCGGTCTTGATGCCGTTGATGCCCTCCATGCCGAGCACGTTGTTGCGGTTCTGCTGCACGCCGAGACTGCCGATCTGCAGGCTCTTCGTGCCCACGAGTTCGGCGACCATCGGGTTCGCCATGGCGAGCCGGGCGATCTTGATCAGGTCGGTGGGGGTGCTCGCGTTGCGCGGGTCGATGCCGGTCGGCTCGACCATGGTGGTGCCGGTGAGCCCGTTCTCGTCGAGCCAGCGCTTCGTCGCGCTGCGGAAGTTCGCCTGCGACCCGAGCGCCCAGGTCGTCGTGACCTCGGCGTAGTTGCTCGCCGAGACCATCAGCATCATGGCGAGCGCCTCCCGCTGGGTCATGCTCGAGCCGATCTTCATCGGGGCGATCGTGGCGCCGAGCACGTAGTACCTGTCATAGCTGTCGTTCTCGGCCTTGCCGAAGTTAAGCGTCGGGCCGTTCTCGCCCGGGTTCAGCGGCTTCGCAGCGAGCACGACGAGGGCGCTGATGACCTTGCTGATGCTCGCGATCGGCCGCGCCTCGTTGCCACCGGTCGCATTGAGGATGCCGTCGGTGCCCGCGGTCGCGGGAAACTCCTCGGCGCCCGTGACGCTCACCGCGGTCGCCAGGGCGGCCGGAACGGGGAAGGCGACGGGCGCCGGCTGTTCGACGGCGGGCTCGGCGAAGGCCGCGGGGGTCGCCGCGACGGGCGCGAGCAGGGTGAGGGGCAGGTATGTGCCGACCGCGGCCGCGACGAGCAGGAAGACCACGCCCGAAGCGATGAGGCGGCGTCGGCGTCGGCGCCGACGGGTGCGCTGAACCTCGGGGTCATTCGGGTCGGGCCGGTACTGCTCGACCTGCGACCGTTCGAACATCTCGGCGAGATCGCGGTACTCGTCGCTCATCCGACCGGTCCGGCATTTAACGAGGAATACTTGTGCACGAGTACACAGTAGGCGAACCCGGCGGCAAAAGAAACGACCGGGTCAGCGCTCGCCTGGCTCGTAGCTGCCGAAGCTCCACTCGATGCCCTCGGGGTCGTAGACCCTGGCGCGGCGGGTGGTCCACTCGGTGTCCTCCGGTTCGATGACCGGGGTGGCGCCGGCGGCGATCGCGCGGGCGTAGACGTCGTCGACGTCGGGCACCATCAGGTAGATGCCGTGACCGGAGGGCTGGCCGACGAGCACGGCGTGGTCGTAGTCGGCGTCGTTGCTCGCGACGATCACCACGGCGTCTCCGAGCCGCACCTCGGCGTGCACCACCCGGCCGTCGTCGCCGTCGACCCGGCGCACGGTCTCGAAGCCGCAGGCCGCGAGCCAGTCGAGGGCGGCGGGGGCGTCGCGGTAGCTGAGATAGGCGAAGAGCCGCGTGTTCATACCAGCACTGTAGAACCGTCGCCGTGGTGGCGGAAACCCCCGACGCCCGGTTAGCCTGTTGCGCACCGATAGGACCGAAGGGGTGCGGATGTCACGCCAACAGCGAGACGGCGCGGGGCAGAACGGCGCGGGGCAGAACGGCGCGGGGCAAGACGCTGCAGGGCAGGGCGCCGCGGGCCCCGACGGCGCCACAGGCTCCCCCCAGCCTTCGCGACGCAGCTTCCTGCGCGTCGCCGGGCTGGGCGCGGCCGGGGTCGCCGCGACGGCCGCCGCCGCGTTCGGGCTGTCGCGGTTCGGACCGGACGGTTCCCCGGCCGCGCCCCAACCCACCACCACCGTGCCGCCGCGCCTCGACGGCCCCGGCTTCGACCACCTGGTCGTGATCATGTTCGAGAACCGTTCGTTCGACAACATCCTCGGCTTCCTCTACGCCGACGGCGAGGTTCCGGAGGGCAGCACGTTCGCCGGCCTCGCCGACGGCCACAGCAACGCGCTCGCCTCGGGCGAGAAGGTGGCGAGCCACGTCTACACCGGGTCGAGCGACACGATCTTCTCCAGCCCGCAGCCCGACCCGGGCGAGGAGTACCAGCACGTCAACACCCAGCTGTTCGGTATCGTCGACCCGAAGAGCAACCGCGGCAAGAAGGCCGCCGACATGACGGCGCCGTTCAACGCCCCGAAGGACGCCGCGAACCCGAAGATGCTCGGCTTCCTGCAGGATTACTACGACAACTTCCTCGGCGACCACCGCGGCGAGAAGCCGACCCCGGCCGAGTACGACGTGATCATGGGGGCTTTCGACCCGGCGATGCTACCGGTGTTCTCGACCCTCGCCAAGAACTTCGCGGTGTTCGACGCCTGGCACTGCGCCGTTCCCTCCCAGACGTTCTGCAACCGCTCGTTCTTCCACGCGTCGACCTCGCACGGCTACGTCACCAACAGCGGAAACGGCGGGTACCACAAGTGGTTCGACGCGAAGAACGCAGCTCCGACCGTGTTCAACCGGCTGAGCGACGCCGGTATCGACTGGGCGGTCTACTACGACAGGCGCCAGGTCGTGTCGATGACCGGGTTCATCCACGCCCCGAGTCTCGAGATGTACTTCGGCACGAATTTTCGCACCATGGAGCAATTTCATAGCGACGTGGCATCCGGAACCCTGCCCGCCTACTCGTTCATCGAACCGCGCATGATCTACGACCACAACGACATGCACCCGCCGGTGGGGGTGATGACCGAGACCGATGTCGACGGCAAGGTCATCGCCGGGGGAGCGGTATCCGACGTGCGGGCGGGCGAGGCGCTGTTGTCGTCGGTGTACTCGAGCATCCGCGCGAGCGCGGCGACGACCGGGTCGAATGCCATGAACACGATGCTCCTTGTCACCTTCGACGAGCACGGCGGAACCTACGACCATGTTCCGCCGCCGGCCGCGACCCCGCCGGAGGAGCGCGCCGACACCGAGATGGGTTTCGGCTTCGACCGGCTGGGGGTGCGTGTGCCGGCGATCGCGATCTCGGCCTACACGGCGAAGGGGCAGGTGGTGAACGATCCGATGCACCACGGCTCGGTCATCGCGACCCTCGCCGAGCGGTTCGGGCTGGCCCCGCTCACCGCCCGCGACACAGGGGCGCCGACGCTCGCGAACGCGGTGACGCTGACAACCCCGCGGGATCCGGCGTCGTGGCCGCAGACGACGCCGCAGTACGTGCCGCCGAACCCCGAGGGCGGGTCTCACGTGCCGGAGGGACAGGACGACCGCCCGCTAAGCCCGCCCGGTGTCGGCCTCGTCGGTATGCTCATCGCCCGGTACGGCAAAGACGGTGACGAGGTTCCGACGACCTACCGGCAGGCCTACGACCTGCTGAGGAAACGCGGCGTCGGGATCTTCGGTTCGGTGAAGTAGCGGTCGTGGTGGCGGCTCGTCAGCTCTCTGCTCGCACACCCCCGAGGGTTCCGACCACGGCTGCCGCCGCCGCGGCGAGCACACGGTAGGTATCACGGTTCAGCTGCCCGAGGGTGAGCTGGCCGCGCTCGGCGATGTGGTCGTCGAACGGGATGTCGAAGATGTGGGCTGCGCCCGCGCCCTCGAGGATGCGGTCGAGCCGGTCGGTCACCCGCGGATCCTCCCGGCGTCCGTCGGACAGGCGGAGGATCACCGCACGTGCCGCCAGCTCGGCGGACGCTCCGCCGTTCGATCGCAGCCGGTCGAGGAAGGCTATGGCCTCGATCACCGAATCGCCCGCGTTGAGTACCGGGATGACCAGGGCATCGGCGGTTTCGAGCGCGCCCGCGAACGCGGACGAGCTGATCTGGTTGCCGCTGTCCATGACGCGCACGGAGTAGTACTCGTCGATGGTGCGGGCGACGGAGACGACGTCGTCGCGGGTGAGCGGTGGGCGGGTGCCGACCGTGCCGATCACCGAGGCGAACGAGGTCTGCGGCGCCGTGTAGCCGGCGAGCTGGCCCGCGCTGCGGATCGTCGCGACGTCGGTCACGAGCTGGCCGAGACCAGCCATGGGCGCGCCTTCCGACCGCAGAGTCAGGGCGCCGGGATCGTCGGAGACCTCGACGACGCACACCGAACCGCCGCGCACCGAGGCGAGGGCTCCGCCGAGAAGCAGAGCGATCGGCGTCTTGCCCGCGCCGCCCTTCGGATTCGCGACGAGGATGCTCACCGCGCGCGGCCAGGTCGCCCGCCGGATCGCGTCCTCGTCACGGCGCAGGTGCGACTCGGAGTCGAGGCGCGCCCGCTCGGCCGCTCCGGGGGCGAGCGTGATGCCGATACTGCCGAGCAAGGCGCGCAGACCCTCGCCGAATCCGAGCGGCGGGGCGGAACGAGGGGCCACGGGTGTGCCGGTCGGAGCGAGTAGATCGGCCGCGTTGCCGGCCGTGATCGGCTGCGGCGCGACCGGGGCGGCGACGACGGCCGCGACGTCTGCGGGCGGGGGCGCGAAGCGGGTGAGGCGCGAATCGACCGAGTATCCCGGATCGGTTGCAGTCGGCGTCGCGGTCGGGTGCAGGTCAGACATTGTTGGTCTCCAGTTCGATGGCGGGGCCGGTCGTGCGAAGCGACAGGGCCGAGATGGGCGGTGGTAGCGCGGGCGCGCCCGCGTTCGCAGCGTGCAGCACCGGCACCTGCAGGGTGACGAGATCGCCGGATCCGAGGTGCACGAGCGCGCGACCCGGCACGATCCTCGACGTGATCATCGACCGGGCGACCCGCACTCCGAGCAGGTCGCCGTCGACGGTGCTCTGCGGGGAGAGCAGTGCGCCCCGGCGGTTCTTCTTCAGGTCGACCTGCCAGCCGGCGAAACCGGCGCAGATCTCGGCCGCGTTGCCACCGAGGATCAGGCCGCGGCGAGAGTCTCCGGCCGTGCGCACGTAGGTGCGCAGCCAGTTCTTCGCCGGGGCGTCCATAACGAGCTCGCCGTCGTCGACGACGAGCACGACGGGCGTGCCGTCTGGCTCGAGTAGCGGAGAGAGATCGCCCTCGGTGATCTCGGTGTGGGTGAGCACCGCACGTACGCCGGGCAGGCCGGCGAGGTCGCGCAGCGGGCTCGGCCGCGGGCAGACCAGCACCAGCTCGGTGCCAGTGCGCAGCAGGGAGTGGGCCATCACGGCGAGCAGGGTGCTGCGCCCGGAGCGCGCCGGCCCGGCGACGACGAAGGTGGGCGCGTCGCGTTCGAGGTTGATGCCGTGCGCCACCAGCTGGTCGCCGCCGACGCCGAGCATCGCCCACATCGGGGTGTGTTCGTCGCCGTCGACCGAATATCCGAAGGCCTGCTCCAGGTCGAGAGTCGTCGGCAGGTCGTCGACGCGGAACGGCCGGTCGGCAGGCGCCGCCATCGCCTCTCGATCGCTAAGCTCCGCGCCCAAGCGACGCACCGCCTCGCTCTGCGCCTGTCCCGCGGGATCGAGGCCGAGCATAGCGACCTGCACCTCGGTCGCGCTGCCGGCCCGAAAGCCCCGACCGGCGGTGATGTCGACCGGGATGGTCTTGTGGTTCAGGTCGGCGAGTCCGTAGTCGAGACGGTCGGTCAAGCGCAGGATCAGCTTGTCGTCGCAGAGCACGGCCATGCGGCTGGTCAGCAGCGTGCGATCGCCCGAGATGACGACGTGCACGCCGGCGCTCGCTCCATCGCGCAGCAGCGACTGCACCACCTCGGTCAGACGCCCGCCGTCCACTTCGCCGAGGGTGCTGGCGAAGTTGTCCCAGCGGTCGATGAGCAGCAGGATGTGCGGCAGAGCGTCTCCCGCGCCCCGGCGCTGCTCGGCGATGTTCGCGAAGTTGCCCGCACCGAGCACGTCGTGGCGGCGCAGCACTTCGGCCTCGAGCTTGTCGAGCAGGCGGGTGGAGCGTTCGGCCTGGTTGCGCTGGGTGATCGCGCCGCAGTGCGGGAGCGCGGCGAGCGAGGCCAGGGCCCCATTGCCGCAGTCGATGCCGTAGAGGTGCACGTCGGACAGGCCGCTCGCCGTCGCCGCGCTCGCCGCGATGGTGCGCAGGGTCTGCGACCGGCCCGAACCGGGCGCGCCGACGACGTAGAGATGGCCAAAACGGTCGAGGTCGATGGTCGCGTTCTGTTGCGCCTGTCGTGACGGGATGTCTTCGAGTCCCCACGCGAATGCGGCCCCGACGGTGGGCTCGAGCGAATCCAGCGACAACGACTCGACGAGCGGTGGCAGCCACGGGCTGTGTTGGCGCGGGATGTCGAGCATGTCGCTCGCCGCCCGCAGCGATCCGACCAGCACCGACAGGTCGGTGGTCGCCGTCGTCGCCGTTGCCTGACGGGGTGGAACGGGGGCCGGAAGCGAGAACTGCGCCCAGGTCAGCGGCTGCACGAACGGCGGGCGCACGGGCGCCTCGTGAACGGCGATCTGGCTGGCTCCGCCGACTCGCGCCGTTTGGAACGGGATGATGGAAGCGTGGCCGAGCCGGGCGTAAGCGCGGCCGGGGATCGCCTTCGAGATGCGGGCGGCGTCGGGGATGTCGATGACGTCGGAGCTCTCGCCGGCGTCGGTCATGCGCAACGCCACACGGAGGTTGGTGTTCGCGCGGATCTCGGGCGAGATCACGCCAGACGGCCGCTGGGTGGCCATCACGAGGTGCACGCCGAGCGATCGGCCGCGCTGTGCGATGCCGATGAGTCCGGCAACGAAGTCGGGCAGCTCTTTGGCCATCGCGGCGAACTCGTCGATCACGATCGCCAGTCGCGGAAGCGTCACACCGGCGCCGCCGCGGCCGAGATGCAGGTGGTAGTCCTCGAGGTCCTTCGCGCCGGCGAGGGCGAGGATGTGCTCGCGCCGCACCAGCTCGGCGCGCAGCGAGCCGAGGGCGCGCTGCACCAGGTGCGAGTCGAGGTCGGTGACCATGCCGACGGTGTGCGGTAGGTCGGTGCATCCGCTGAACGCCGCTCCGCCCTTGTAGTCGACGAGCACGAACGTCATCTCGTCGGGCCGGTTGGCCACTGCGAGCGACGCGACCAGGGTCTGCAGGAACTCCGACTTGCCGGCGCCGGTCGTTCCCGCGACGAGGCCGTGCGGCCCGTCGCGCACGAGATCGATCGAGAACGGGCCGTCGAGCGAGATGCCGATGACGGCGCGGGTCGAGCGCCCGTCGAGTCGCCAGCGCGCGACGACGGCCTCGCCGCTCGGCTCCGGCAGGCCGATCACGTCGAGCAGCCGGGCCGTCTGGGGCAGCAGACCGTCGGCGTCGGAGACGCTCACGTCATGGATTGGCGAGAGACTGCGGGCGACCCGGTCGAACCAGTCCGTGTCGATGTGGTCGGTGGCGACCCGCTCGATGTCGTCGGCGTTCTGCTTCTTCACCACGAGGTGTCCGTCGTCGCGCTCGACCACGACGGCGCGGCACTCTTCGGGCAGCTGCCGTTCCTCCTCATCGAGGCAGACGATGTGCACGCCGACCGCGGCACCGTCCCGCAGAAGGGCGACGATACCCGGCAGGGCACGCAGCCGGCGCGCACCGTCGAGCACGACGAGCACGTCGGGTGTGAAGACCAGGGAGCGGGCGCTCGTGGCCGTCGACGAGGCGGTGCGGTCGGCCACCAGTTGCCCGAGTTCGGCGACCCGTCGGCCGAGCGTCTCCGCATCGGTCGCGGTGAGGGCGATGGCGTCCTGACCGAGACCGGGGCGGGCGTGCGGCAGCCAGTTGACCCACTGCCACGCGTCGCCGGCGTCGGGCGCGCTGAGAACGTAGACCTGCAGGTCGCGTGGGCTCTGCAGAACGGCGAGCTGGCCGATGAGCCAGCGGCAGGACTGCCGTGCCCAGTCGCCGCGTCCCGCGATGCCGATCACGCCGGCGTCCGCGATCGAGAGCGTTACCGGCACACCCCGGGTTACGCCGGTGGAGTGCCTGCGGTGTTCGAGTTCGGCCTGGTCTTCGAGTTTCACGTCGCTCGGAAGGTCGGCCGTGCCAAACCGCACGAGCAGGTGGTCGGGGTCGCTCGCGCGTCGCTCCCACAGCCGTCGGGTGGGTGCGGTTGCGGCGAGCAGCAGCGCGGCGGCGTCCGGTGCTGTTGTGCGCCGCCGGTGCTGCTCCGCCCCGACCGCGTTCTCGATGCTGAGGTCGATGTCGGCGAGGTCCTTCTTCCATTTCAGCAGCATCGTGCGGTGGCTCTCCTTGCCGCTGCGACGCGACGACAGCCACGACCCGATCATCATCACCGGGGACATAAACGCGAACAGCAGGTAGAACGGCTGCCTGAGCAGGATCGCCATCGCGACACCCATAAGCGCGGGGATCATCGCGGTTATCCAGGGCAGCGCATTGCGCGCGGGTGCGGCGGGCGGTGCGGGACGGCGGAAGGTATCGGCGGGAACCCGTGGCAGCAGCCGCGGCGGACGGTTGAAGTCGAGCCAGCCGCTGTCGGGCGACGCGACAAGGTCGGCATCGCTGAGGGCCACCGGATGCGCCTCCAGCACCGAGCTGCCGAGACGCAATTGGGCGGAGGGCAGCCAGACCGTGGCAGTCGCGGCGAGCGGATCCGCTTCGAGGAAGAGGCGCTCCTGCTCGCCGTCCGCACGCACGGTCGCGGCGCCGTCGACGCCGAGCACCAGGTAGCCGAGTGGTGCGCCGACTATGGCGGAGCCGAAGGCCGCGTGCCCGTCAGAGTCGAGGCCGAACGGGGTCTCGCCGACCGTCAAGCGGTGCAGTCGTCCCGCGCCCGGACCGCCGGCGTAGCGCACCTCGAGTATGCCGACAGCGGGTGGTTCCGGCTGCGGGGCCGCTCCGAGGTGCAGCACGGCGCCGTCCATCAGGCCGCTGTCGGCGAAAGTGGGCGGCGTCGCGCTGGAGTGTACGGCGCGGCCGGCCGGGCTGCCGGGGTCGCTCGGGCTGCCTGGGTCGCTCGGGCTGCGGGGGGCAGACGGGCCGTCGGGGCTAGGCACGCCGCCGTGGCCCACGCGCGCGCGGATCGCCCGCACGACATCGGCGAGCGGCGTGGCGGGTTCGGCGTCGACGAGCACGGTGGTGTCACTCCCGAGGTCGCCGACGCGCACCGTGATGATCGCCCTCACACGGAGGCCTTCGTGGCGCCGGCGATGGCCGCGGTCTCGGCCTTCGCCGTCTTCTTCGGGCTCTTCTGGGACGGCAGCGCCGGCGCGGGTGGCACGGCGGCGTCGGGGATCCAGCGTGCGTCGGGCAGGAAGTCGCTCGTCAGCCAGCCGTTCGAGTGCGCGGTAAACCGCCAGCGCGCGTCGGGCACAGCATCGGCAACGACGACCGGAAAGCGGCATCCGTGGGTTTCCAAGGCCTTGATCAATCGCGCGGTGGTCGCGTCATCGCCGAGGCGCTGTACAAAACCGAGACCGGGCGTGCCGGAGGCCACGCTGTCGGTGAGGTGGTCGAGCGCCGAAGCCACTATCGGCTGCGTTGCCGCGGCCGGGTCGAGCCCGATCAGGTGGGGCGCGCCCGTCGACCATGGGCGGCTCGCGGCCTCGGCGATCCAGCGCGCCCCGACCAGCCGGCGCGACTCCGCGTCGCCGCCGATGCTGATCAGGCCGTGCGCCTCGGTGAGGTCGACGAACACCCGGCCGCGCTCGGAGACGCCAAGCGTCACGAGGCCGGTGTAGGGGTTCGTGGTCATGGGCGAAAGGGGGGAAGCCTGCAGGGCGACGATGTCGGCGGTCCAGACCAAACCGTCGGCCGTGGTGCGCCACGGGCTCGGCGGGTGCGCACTTGGCGACGCCACGTGCACGGCAACGGTCGTGTCGCGCAGCACCACCATGACGATGTCGGGCGCCAGTCGCGGCTCCCGGTAGCACGCGTCCGCCAGCGACTTCAGGGCATGGTCGACGATCCAGGAGGCGTGGGCGTCGCTCAGAACGTGGTGAAGCCCGGTCGCGGTGGTGAGACGTCGAAGACGCCGTCGTTGCAGCAGTGCGATGACGACGACCGCGATGAGGGCGGCGGCAAGGGGGACGGCTGCGATGAGCGTGGTGATCATGGCTCTTCTTCGATCGGTGGGAGATTAGCGCGACTGGATCTGGGCGAGTCGCTCCTCGAGATCGCTGTGGTCGACGCCGGGCACGTCGCTCCAGCGGAAGGTCAGCATTAGCGTGTCGAAGACCTCGACGAGAGCGTCGGAGAGGGCGGCGCTCGGTCGGTCTCCGGATGCTGCGGAAAACGACAGAACCACCCAGCGTCCCTCGCGGTGCGGCACTTCGACCGTGTAGACGATCTGTCGCGTCGTCATTTCGGGCCAATCGCCGTGCGCGTCGACGCGCACGATGGAGCTGTCGGTGCGCGCTGCGTTGGCCCCGTCGATGACGTGCAGCGAGGCGGTGTCAGAGTCGGCCAAGATGTTGGCGAGAACCGACGCGGTGTCGCCTAGACCTTCGTCGTCGATCTCCGTCTCGACGAATGACGCGGGCAGGTTGACGCCGTTCACCGGTCGCACGGGGAGGTAGACCGCATTCGCTCCGGCGTCCCGCGCTTCGCTGACGAGCGCGACGAAGGTCTTGCGCATCTCGCCGCGCCACGGCTCTGCTGTGTCGCGTGGAAGGGTGTCGGGAAGCGCCTCGGCCACGATCGCGTCGACCATCGTGCGTAGTTGCGCTTCGTCGCTGGCGCGGGCGGGGAGGCGCATCCAACCGGGCGGAAGAGCGATCAAGAACGACGCCTGGGGTGCGGTGGTGGCGGTCATTCGGCCGTCTCCACTCTCACACGGGCAAGCAAGTCGTCGAGTAGGGGCGAGAACAGGGGCACGAGTTCGAGGTGACTGGTGCGCCAGGTAAGCACGACGTCTACGCCGCCACCTCTGCGGGTACAGGCGACCTGCGCCCAGAGTGCCCCGTCGTCATCGAGGTCGAGCCTGGTCACCCGGATGCCGTCGCCCCCGTCGACGTCGTCGACGGTCGGAGCGAACACGGGCAGGCCGCCGCGGGCGCCCGCGGCCTCGAGCAGGTCGTCGGGATCATCGGCGGTCACGCTCACGTCGACGATTACCGGCAGCGGCCAGCGGCCCGGCAGGCCCAGGTAGGCGACCAGGACCAGATCGTCTCCGAGCGCCGCGGAGAATTCGAGCAGTGTGTCGAGCGTGAACTCGACGTCGAGTACCCCGTCGACCAGCGGCAGGTCGTCGTCCAGCACCTCGAGCGCGCTCAACGAGCGGAACAGATCGCCGGTGTCCGACCGCCACTGGTTCGACCCTGACGAGGGTGCGGGTATCGCGATCCACTGGCGCGGCTCGACGTCGAGCGACCAGGCGACCGCCTGCGCGTTGCTCACTGGGCTTTGCTTCCCGAGCCCGCGCCGCCGACCAGGTCGGAATAGGGCTTGTCAGCGGGTCGGTTCTCTTCGAGACCGGTCTTCGGTGTCGTCATGGCCGCTTTTGCGTCCTCGAAGGCCGGGAGGCGCACCTGGTCTGCACCGAACCCGGTGGGCCCGAGCCCCCACTTGATGCCGTTGAACGCCAGGGAGCCGGTGACCCGGCCCCCGTTCGCGTAGTACCACCACGGTATGGACTTCGGCGTGATACCGAACTGCGTCTGGAGGTCGCCCTGCAGTTTCTTGTAGTCACCCACTCGGTCGGTGGAGAGAAAACGATCTTCCCGCCATCCACGGGTGCCCTTCATCATGGCCACGAAGTCCCTGCCCTTCGCCGCGTCCGCGGCACCCCATCCCTCGGTGCCGGCATTCCACCACTGCGGTTTGATCGGGTACGAGTCGTCTATCGTTCTGGCCGCAGCTGCCCTGGCCGCGGCGGCGTCATTTTCGACGGTTTTGACAATCCTCATTTCTTTCGTCTCGGGGATTCGGCCGCCAACGTTCCGGCCGATCATCGTGTCGCGGAAATCGGCGACCCTTGCCAAACGGGCGCCCTGTTCGCCGCCAATCGGCTGTGGTCCGGCGTTCGGCACATCCATCTTTCCCGTTTTCGCTGCCTTCAGACCGGTCTGCACTGCCGCCTTGTGGGCGACCTGCACCCCCTTGGCCGCCAGCACCCCGCCGCCGATGAAGACCACGCCGACGACGGCGAAGATGACATCCATCCACGAGCCTTCGCCCATCACCGCGAGAGCGGTGGTGGCAGCCAAAGTGGCAACGGCGACGATGGCTCCCGCGAGCGCCGCGGCCCCGAGCCCCGGGATGAAGAACGCCAGCACCGCGAGGGCGACACCGATCCACATCAGCACCTTCACCAGCATCTTGAGGAACTTGACGAACTTCTCGCGCAATTTGTACTGCCAGGTGTCGACGAGACCGTCGTTCCACGCGCCGCGGATGACCCCGGTCGCGGCCGCACCCGCCGCGTTGAGAGCGCTCAACGCGCCATCCATCCGTCGTTTCGCTTGGGCCGCGGCATCGGCCGCATCCGCCATGGCCGTCGTGCGCGCGTGGATCATCGTCGTCTCGGCATCGGTCAGGGGAGGCGCGTCGGTCGGCCGGTTCGCCCCCGGATCAGCCATTGCGGCAGAGCTGCCTTTGGCCCCGTCTGCGGCTTCTGCCTCGAGGAGCGCGCGCATCGATTCGGTGCGCGCCTCGTCGAGAGCGGGGCCGTAGACGGCGAGGGCGCGAGCGACGGCGTCGTAGCGGCCCGACGTCTGCGTCAGCGAGCCCGCGACACTCTTGCTGTCGGCGCGGATCGCGTCGGCGGACTGCCCCTTCATTTCGGTGGTGTCGCCCGAACCGATGCGTTGCAGCACGGCGGCCTCGCTCTTGATGGTCTCCGCGATCTTCGCGTAGTAGACGACGAGGTCGTGCAACTGGTCGGGATCTCCGGCGATCGGGTCAGACGGATGGCCGAGAAGCGACCAGTTTCCGGGGCGAGCGGGCATTTCTGTCCTTTCGGGACGTTGCTTCGGAGCCTGTTGGTCGAGCGAGCGCGTGTCGCTGGGCTAGGTGCGGGCGGCCGCGGGAGGTGCGCTGCCCACCTGCTCGGTCGTTGTGGAGAGGCCGTCGGCAATGTTTTTCTCGGCTTCTTTCCAGCCCTCGTCCATTTCGTGCACCTTCTTCTGAAGGCCGTCGACCGCGGCAGAGATCTTGCCCCTGTGGATCTTCCAGTTGCCGACGAACTCGGCCATTGCCGCGCGCACGTCGTGCTGGCCCCAGACCTCGGAACGCTCGCTTACCCGGCTGCCCGCGTTGTCGAATTCGGTCTTGATCTCGAGAAGTTTCGCCGCCGACTCTTCGAGTACGGCGGCCGTGACGATGAGGTCGCCCATGCTGGGTCCAATCGTGAGGTGGAGAGGTGACCGGGAGGGTGCGCTGCCGTGCGGAGCGCACCCTCGGGAATGATCAGGCCGTGGCTCGGCGCGCGAGTTCGGTGTCGGTCTGCTCGAGCGCGTCGGCGGCGGCCGTGAGGTACTGGCTCATTCCGAGCAGTCCCTGGATGGTCTTCGTCGCGCCCTCATTGAACTCCTGATACGAACTGCCGAAGGCGATCGACGACTTGTCGGTGACGTAGCCACCGCTGATGAGCCCGTCGACGAGGGTCTTGAGTTCGCGCAGCTTCGATTCGATCTCGAGTTCGCCATTGTTCAGGCGGCTCGAACCGTCGCGCATGTCGCCGTAAGTGACGTTGAGATTGGCCATGGGATCGCTCCAATTAGTTGAATGAACCTCGCGATTCAGCGAGAACGCACCCAACCCTACGGACGCTTGCATCCCCCAAATGAGGCACATAGGCTCTGTTCACCCAAAATTTAATATCGCCGCGGCCAGCCGATGACCCGAGGTTAACGAGGCGTGAACGATCCACGGAAATGCCGGTCAGCGGAGCTTTCGGATGACACGGAACGCGCTATTCGGAGGCGGCGCGCACCCGGGCAGCCTCGCGGGTCGCCGTCGTATTGAGCTTCCCGGCGCGCGAACCGGCGAGCTTAGCGCGGATGTGCTCGCTCACGGTGATGGGCGGGTAGAGCGCTTCGCCGCCCGCCTCGATCGTCGCGGGGATCGCCGAGATCGTGGCATCCGCATTACCGTCGTGAAAATATGCGGCGCTGCGGCGACGGTTGATGGTGCCGTCGATGATGGGCGGCTTGACGCGGTGCAGAGTCGACATCCAGCGCTCGTTGGTCCAGCGCGAGGTGAGGTCGCCGAGGTTGATGAGCAGCGCGTCGTCGGCGGGGCTCACGTCGTTCCACGAGCCGTCGGTGCCGAGCACCTGCAGGCCCTTCACCTGGTCGGCCCAGAGCACCGTGACGATGCCGAAGTCGGTGTGCTCGCTCATGCCGATGAGGTCGCCGTCGAGGTCGACGGTGCCGGGCGGCAGGGCGTAGTTGTTCATCCGCAGCACGTCGATCGAGTGGTCGGTGAACGCGTCGAAGAAGCCGGCGGGCAGTCCGAGCGCCGCCGCGAAGATGTCGGTCATGGTGCGGGCGACGCGGCCGGCCTCGGCGAAGTACGCGTCGATGCGGTCACGGTAGCCCGCGACATCCGGCCAGACGTTCTCCGCGTACTCCATCGGGTCGAGGTCGAGACCCGGGAAGTCGGATGTCGCGAGCCCAACGTTGAACGCCTCGAAGAAGTCGTTCATGCGCGTCGCGCTCTCCACGCCGAGGCTGAGGCTGAGCGACTCGGCCTTGGGCGGGGTGTACCCGCGGTTGGTGCCCTTCGGGGCGATGCTGCGTCTCTTCGTCTCGAGGTCCTGGGCGAAGAAGTCGTCCATGGCAGTCGCGAGCCCGTCGGTCACGGCCGTGGGGATGCCGTGCCCGAGGATCTGGATGAACCCCACCTCGCGGCAGGCCCGGTCGATCGCGGCGGCGACGGCGGCCTTCTCGTCGTCGGTGCCGTTGGCGACCCAGGCGGTGATGTCGACGGCGGGAACGTGGAATGTCATGGCGACACGCTACTCCCGCCGGGTTTCGCGGGCGTTACGGCTAGGCGCTCTGGCTAGGCGCTGTAGCTACGCGCCGTGGCTAGTTCGCCGCTCTCTTCTCAATGATGGTGAACCGCAACGACGCGTCGGGCCCGCTCAGGGTGAGCGTCTCTGGGTCGGTGCCGCCGAGCTTCGACTGGGACACGTTCTCGAGGGCGGCCATGTACCGCGTCTCGAGCGTGTTGCGGGAGTCGTCTTCGCAGGCCATCAGGGTCTGGTGGATCGAGTCGATGCTGAGCACGTCGCCGTCGACGGACAGATCGCCGCCGTACACGTTGCACGGGCCCTGCCCCGAGACGGCCTCGTCGGTGATCACCAGGGTGACGGGCGCGCCGTTCACAACCATCGCGCCCTCGGCATCGCTGCCCTTGGTGAGCTGCCATTCGCCGGTGATCTCGCTCACGGGTGTCTCCTCGCCGTATCCGCTGCGGTTGCCGCTCGCCGACGCGCAGCCCGCGAGCAGCAGGGCGGCGGTCGCGGCGACCAGCGCCAGTGCGGGTCTCATCGTGTGACTCCTCGCGCTTGTCATCGCGGGTCACCGGCCCGGTAGACCAGCGACACGTCGCTGCCCGTTCTCGTCGCGGTCAACAGGTCGCCCTCGATCTCGGCGGTGAAACCCTCGCCGATGATGTCGAAGACCTTGGTCTCCTGGTCGCCGATCTCGGCCGGGCAGTTCGCATGGTCGATCTCGAGGTGGGTGAGCCGGATCAGGTCGTCATCGGCGGCAACGTAGTCACCGGTGAAACCGCGACATCCGGCCGAACCGCGAAGCGTGCCGTCCTCCCCGAAGACGAGCGTCGCGTCGCCCTCGACCGTGCTGACCGCGTCGGCGCTGGCGATGGACTCGAGGGTCCAGGTCGGGCCGACCAGTTCGGCGTCGTCGGGCGGCTCGACCTCGCTGTAGACGAGTTCAATGTCGCCGGCGTCGAGGCTGAGCGTGAGGACGTCGTCGGCGATCGACGCCGTGTCGACGGTCTCGAGCGCCTTCAGGTAGCGGGACTCGAGCTGCATCACGCTGTCGGGCGAGCACGCCATGCGGGTCGACGCGAACGGTCCGAAGCTCACGCCGTCGGCGGTGCCGCCGAAATCGCCCGTGTACGAGTTGCAGCCCGAGTTTCCGGATGCCACGTTGTCGGCGATCTCGAGGGTGATGGTCGCGTCGTCGAGCTCGAACGTGCCCGACGAGTCAGTGCCGGCGGTGAGCTGCCAGGAGTCGTCGAGCTCGTCGCCGACGGGTCCTTCGACCTGGGTGCCCGGCGTCGCCGCGCAGCCCGCGAGGGCGAGAACGGCGACGGTGAGTAGTGCGAATCGTGCGCGCATGGGTATTGCCTCCTACCCTCTACGACGAACGGCGGTCGTAAAGCGTTGGGTCGAGCCTAGGCGGGCGGTGCATCGACGTTCCTCGCACAAAACGTACGATGCACCGCCCGCGGTTACTCGTCGTCGCGCTTCACCGTCGTGATCTCCGACGTCTTCACGTCGCTCGGCCGGTGGCCGGGTTCCCACATGTGGTTCACGGCGGCCTCCACCGAGGTGTCGGCCGCGGCGGCCGCAGCGAGAGCCCGCTCGACCCGGCTCTGGCGGTGGCGCAGCCAGAGTCCGAGGGCGATGATCACGACGAGCGCGAGGTAGCAGATCGCCGCGAACGGGCGGGTGAACAGCGCGGTCAGGTCGCCCTGGCTGAGCTGCAGCGCCCGCCGGAGCTGCGCCTCGGCCATCGGCCCGAGGATGAGGCCGATCACGAGCGGCGCGATCGGGTAGCCGTACCGGCGCAGGAAGTACCCGACGATGCCGATCACCAGCAGGATCACGATGTCGACGATCGAGAAGTTGACCGCGTATGCGCCGAGGGCGGCGAAGGTGAGGATGCCCGCGTACAGGTACGGCCGCGGGATCTGCAGCAGTTTCACCCAGATGCCGACGAGCGGCAGGTTCAGCACGAGCAGCATCACGTTGCCGATGTACAGGCTCGCGATGAGCGCCCAGACCAGGGCCGGTTGGTTGGTGAACAGCTGAGGCCCCGGCTGGATGCCGTACGACTGGAACGCGCTCAGAATAATCGCGGCGGTCGCCGTCGTCGGCAGGCCCAGTGTGAGCAGCGGCACCAGCACGCCGGCGGCCGCCGCGTTGTTCGCGGCCTCCGGCCCGGCGACGCCCTCGATCGCGCCACGGCCGAACTGCTCCTTGTGTTTACTGAGCTTCTTCTCGCTCGCGTAGGAGAGGAAGGTCGCGACGTCGGCCCCGCCCGCCGGGATCGTGCCGATCGGGAAGCCGATCGCGGTGCCGCGCAGCCACGGCTTCCACGAGCGGCGCCAGTCGTCCTTGGTCATCCAGCTGCGCCAGCCGCGCGTCACGGGCACCAGGTTGACCGGTCCGTGCCGCAGCCGCGACGCCACGTAGAGCGTCTCGCCGACCGCGAACAGGCCGACCGCGACGAGCACGACGTCGATGCCGTCGGCGAGCGGCAGCAAGCCGAAGGTGTAGCGCTGCTGCCCCGAGAGGATCTCGGTGCCGACGAGCCCCAGGAACAGGCCGATGCCGAGCGAGGTGAGCCCGCGCCAGACCGAAGAACCGAGGAGCGCACCCACCGTGATGAAGGCGATGACCATCAGCGCCACGTAGTCGGCAGGCGCGAGGTTCACCGCCCAGGCGGCGATGGTCGGCGCGAGCAGGGTGAGACCGAGGGTCGCGATCGTGCCCGCGATGAACGAGCCGATCGCGGCCGTCGCGAGCGCCGCGGCACCCCGCCCCAGTTTCGCCATCTTGTTGCCCTCGAGGGCGGTGACGATCGAGGCGGACTCACCGGGGGTGTTGAGCAGGATGCTCGTGGTCGACCCGCCGTACATGCCGCCGTAGTAGATGCCCGCGAACGTGATGAGCGCGGCGGTGGGGTCGAGGGCGTAGGTGAGCGGCAGCAGCAGCGCCACCGTCATGGCCGGGCCGATGCCCGGCAGAACGCCGACCGCAGTGCCGATCAGCACGCCGATGAAGCCGTAGATCAGGTATTCGGGCTGCAGGGCGGTGGCGAAGCCGTCGAGCAGACTCATGATGTTGTCCATGTCAGCCCCTCAATCCGCTGATGAGTGGGTCGAGCCAGCCGAGCAGCGGGCCGGCGGGCAGCGAGAGTCCGAGCAGACCGCCGAACAGGATGTAAACGACGAGGCCGAGGGCGAGCCCGATGAGCAGCGCCGCCCACCAGCGCTTCGCGCCGAGAGTCCAGGCCACTCCGCCGAACAGCACGGCCGCGGCGAACGGCCAGCCGATGATCTCGATGAGCGCGATGTGCGCCACCACGAAGACCACGATCTTGGCGAGGGTGAGCCAGTCGGTGCGCGCGGTGTCGTCGATGTCCTCGCCCTCTTCGAGCTCTGCCACCTTTCCGCGCAGCACCCCGATCAGCACCATCGCGGCGGAGACCACGAGGATCGTGCCTACCAGGAACGGGAAGACGCGCGGGCCGACCTGCGTGCCCGAGCCGGGCACGCGGATGCCGAACGCGCCCACGAAGACGAAGACGCCGAGTGCCAAGGCAAGTGCGGCGAAGATGTACTCGCCGAGCTTCGACCGGTGCACGGATGCGCCCGCCGCCCGCGCGGGACCGGAGCCCGGCGCGGACGTGGTGGGGGCCGTCACGATCAGCCGACCAGACCGATGTTCTGCAGCGTGGTCGTGACCTCGGCGATGTTCTCATCGAGGTAGGCGGCGAACTCGTCGCCGGTCAGGAAGGCGTCGGCCCAGCCGCGGGTCTCGAGCTCGGTCGCCCAGGCCTCGCTGTCGTGCATCTCGGTGACGACCTCGATGAGCGCGTCGCGGTCTCCGTCGGAGATGTCGCTCGGCGCGAGCACACCGCGCCAGTTGGTCAGCACGACGTCGTAGCCCTCCTCGGTGATCGTCGGCACGTCGGGCAGGTTCTCCGCTGGTTCGGCGGACGACACGGCCAACGCCTTCATCGTGCCGGCGTTGATGTGCTCGACGAACTCGCCGATGCCCGAGATGCCCGCCGAGGCGTTGTTGCCTAGGATGAGCGCGACCGCCTCGCCACCGCCCGAGTTGGGGATGTAGTTCAGGTTCTCGCCGATCTCGGCGCCGGAGAGCCCGGCCTCCTCGAGCAGCAGGCCGGCGAGGATGTGATCGGCGCCACCGGCGGAACCGCCGGTGACCGTGACATCCTGACCGTTCTCGACGATGTCGTCGACCAGGTCTTCGAGCGTGTCGTACTCGGAGTCGGCCGGCACGACCACGACGAGCGGTTCCTCGGTGAGCCGTGCGATCGGTGTGGTGTCCTCCATACGGTTCTGGGCCGCGTTCGTCTCGACGGCGCCGACCATCACGAGCCCGGTCACCATAAGGCTGTGCGGGTCTTTCTCGTTGGCGAGCGAGGCGAGACCGACGGTGCCGCCCGCGCCACCGATGTTGGTGACCGGGGCGGTGTCGACGATCTTGTCGCCGGTGAGCACCTGCGAGACGGAACGTCCCGTCTGGTCCCAGCCGCCGCCCGGCTCGGCCGGGACGATGATGTTGACGTCGGTGACCGCGGTCGCTTCGGCGCCGCCGGACGCGCCTCCGTCGCCCGAACCGGTGGAACTGCAGGATGCCAGGGTCAGGGCCGCGGACGCGGCCACGATGACCAGTGCGAGTCGTCGCATGAATCTTCTCCTCGTTGAGTGTTCGCCGCATTGCGAACGCGATTGCTGCTTGGCACCGTACCGAGCGCGGCAGCGGCGGCGACCCTTTCGTAACTATTGGCCGCGACTCACCGGCGGGTTGCCGGGGCCGGGCGGTGCGGGTTCGCGCTCGCCGCAGGACAATGGGGGAGTGAAAGCAATGTCGCTTCGAAACCAGCTCCTGCTTTTGCAGGCGCTCATCGTGTGCGTCGTCGTGCTCGCCACCGGCATCGTGGCGGCGAGCCTCTCGGAACGCCAGGTGCGTGAGGCGTACCTCGACCGGATGATCGGGGTCGCCCAGTCCGTGGCCGGGCTCCCGGCGATCCGCGACGCCTTCGACGACGACGACCCGGCTGCCGTGATCCAGCCTATCGCCGAGGTGATCCGCGAGGCGTCGAACGTTACCTACGTAGTGGTGACCGATGCCCGAGGCATCCGCTATTCGCATCCCGACGTCGACCGCATCGGCGAACGGGTCTCGACCGACCCGTCGGTGCCGCTCTCGGGCGAGATGTACGTGGGAACGCAGACCGGCACACTCGGCGAGTCGTGGCGGGCGAAGGTTCCGGTGCGCCTCGACGACGGCACGGTGGTCGGCACGGTGTCGGTGGGCATCCTCGAGTCGTCGCTGCGGGCCGACTTCGTCGGCGGGCTGGGCGGGCTCGTGATCGCGCTCGCGGCCTCGGCGGTCGTCGGCATCTTCGGGGCGGCGTGGGTCACCGCGATCGTACGCCGGCGCATCTACCGGCTGGAGCCGAAGGAGATCGCGTCACTGGTCGGGTCGCGCGAGACCATGCTGCACGGGCTGAGCGAGGGCGTGATCAGCGTCGACGAGAACGGCGTGATCGTGCTCGTCAATGACGCCGCGCTCGAGCTGCTCGGGCTGGAGCACGATTCGCTCACCGGGCACGCGGCCGCGTCGGTGCTGGAGGCGCCGCTCGTGGCGGTACTGGAACGCGGCGAGGCGGGCGGGCAGCTGGTGCTCGCCGGCGAGCGGATACTCGTGGCGCGCAGCACGGGTGCCGAGCTCGACGGGCGGGCTGTCGGAGCGACGCTGCTGGTGCGCGACCACACCGAGCTACACCAGCTGCTGCGCGAGATGGACGGTGCGCAGTCGCTCACGAACGGGCTGCGGGCGCAGGCGCACGAGTTCGCGAACAAGCTGCACGTGATCTCGGGGCTGCTCGAGCTCGGGCTGGTCGACGAGGCGCGCGACTTCGTGGAGCGCACCGGCACCGGCGGTGCGCTGCGGGTGGAGGGCGAGGAGGTGATCCGCGAGATCCCCGAGCTCGCGGCACTGCTGCTGGTGAAGGCGAGCCACGCGCGCGAGTCGGGTATGCGGCTGACGATCGTGCCCGCCGCGCCGTTACCTGCCGCGCTGCGGTCGGATGCGGCGATCACCCTGCGCGGCGACCTCGTGACGGTGGTGGGCAACCTCATCGACAACGCGCTCGAGGCGTGCGCGGCGGGGAGCCGCATCGAGCTGGGATTCGCCGTGGTCGACGGGGCGGTGCGCGTCACGGTGGACGACGATGGATCGGGCGTCGCCCCCGACCAGTACGAGCGGGTGTTCGAAGAGGGCGTCAGCTCGAAGTCGGTGGGCGAAGGGGCGTCCGGAGGGGCACCCGGCGGGGCGTCGTCCGGCGGGGCGTCCGGAAGGGCGTCCGGAAGGGCGGTTGCCGGCCCGGTGCCCGCGGCCAGCTACCGACGCCGGGGAATCGGGTTGGCCCTGGTGCGCCGTATCGTGCTGCGGTCGGGCGGATCGGCCAGCGTCGGCCGCTCGGAGTTGGGCGGGGCGCGGTTCGTCGTCGAGCTGCCGCTCGACCCGGCGATCCTGGCGGCGGCGGACCAGGCGGTGGACGCGGCTTCTGGCGCGACAGACGCGGCTTCCGGCCCGGAGGTGGGCCCGGCGGTCTCGGGAGCGGCGGTGCGCCCGTGACCGTGTCGCCGAAGCTCCGCACCGTCATCGTCGACGACGACGCGGAAGTGGCCGCGCTGCACGGGCGCTTCGTCGCGGTGCATCCCGCGTTCGAGGTGGTCGCGACGGCGCACAGCGGCCCTGAGGCGCTACGGCTGATCGCGCAATTCCGTCCCGACCTCGTGCTGCTCGACTTCGATCTGCCGGGACTGTCGGGGCTCGAGGTGCTCCGCGACTTCCGCGCGCTCGGCGGTCTGCAGCCGGAGGTGATCGCCGTCACGGCCGCCCGCGACGTCGACAGCGTGCGACAGGCACGCAGTGCGGGCATCCAGCACTACCTGGTGAAGCCGTTCACCGCCGCGAATCTGCGGGCGCGGCTCGACGACGTGGCCCGCGACCGGCTCGCCCTGCTCGACAGCGGGGCGAACGACGAGCTCGCGCAGCGCGACATCGACGCGCTGATGCGGTCGGGTGCGCGCTCACGTAGCGCCGCCACTACCGCGGCGCTGCTACCCAAGGGGCTGAGCGGCCCGACGCTCGCGACGGTGGAGGGCGCGCTCGCCGGCGCCCCGAACAGTTCGGCGGCCGAGATCGCCGTGCTCTCCGGGCTGTCGCGGGTGAGCGCCCGGCGCTACCTGGAGTACCTCGTCACCGTGCAGCGAGCGCGCAAGTCGCTCGACTACGAGACGGCGGGTCGCCCTTCAACCCGGTTCTCGGTCGACCGCCAGCCCTGATCAACCCCGGCCTCCACCCCGCGCCCCGCGCGCGGCTGCGCCCGTTAAGCTGGAGTGTCATTCGGACGCGCCGCAACCGGCGCACCGGATCGCACGGTTCCCACTCGCACCGCACACAATCGCACGGAGTCCCATGTCTGAAATCACGACCGACGTCGTCTCGCACCTCGCGAACCTCGCGCGGATAGCGTTGACGCCCGAAGAGATCGAGACGCTTTCGGGCGAGCTCGGCGCGATCCTCGACAACGTCGCCAAGGTGAGCGAGGTGGCCACGCCCGACGTGCCCATGACCAGCCACCCCATCCCGCTCTTCAACGTGTTCCGCGCCGACGTGCCCGGTGAGACCCTCACCGCGGCGCAGGCGCTCGCCGGAGCCCCCGAGCACGACGGCGCGCGCTTCAAGGTGTCCGCCATTCTCGGAGAGGAGCAGTAACCATGACGCTCATCAACCTCAGCGCCGCCGCCCTCGCCGACAAGCTCGCCTCGGGCGAGGTCTCGTCGGTCGAAGCCACGCAGGCCCACCTCGACCGCATCGCCGCCGTCGACGGCGACGTGCACGCGTTCCTGCACGTCTCGTCCGACGCCCTGGCCACGGCCGCCGCCGTCGACGCCAAGCGCGCGGCCGGCGAGAAGCTCGGCCCGCTCGCTGGAGTGCCCGTCGCCATCAAGGATGTGCTCTGCACGATCGACATGCCGTCGACCGCCGGCTCGAAGATCCTCGAAGGCTGGGTGCCGCCCTACGACGCCACGGTGGTCGCCCGCCTGCGCGCCGCGAACCTCATCCCGCTCGGCAAGACCAACATGGACGAGTTCGCGATGGGCTCGACGACCGAGCACTCCGCGTACGGCCCGACCCACAACCCGTGGGACCTCGAGCGCATCCCCGGCGGCTCGGGCGGAGGCTCGGCAGCGGCCGTCGCCGCCTTCGAGGCACCCCTCGCCCTCGGCTCCGACACCGGCGGCTCGATCCGCCAGCCCGCAGCCGTCACCGGCTCGGTCGGCGTCAAGCCCACCTACGGCGGCGTCTCCCGCTATGGCGCAATCGCCCTGGCGAGCTCGCTCGACCAGGTCGGCCCCGTTTCGCGTACGGTGCTCGACGCAGCTCTGCTACACGACGTGATCGGCGGGCATGACCCGCGTGACTCCACCTCCCTCGCTGACGAATGGCCCAGTTTCACGGCCGCGGCACTCGCGGGCCAGAAGGCCGAGAGCCTCAAGGGACTCCGTGTCGGCGTCGTCAAACAACTCGACGCTCCCGGCTTCCAGTCCGGAGTGACGCAGCGCTTCCACGAGAGCCTCGAGATTCTCGCAGCAGCCGGCGCCGAGATCGTCGAAGTGGATGCACCCAACTTCGAGTACGCGGTC
>Ga0247740_1000037_pt1 | contig 59782 bp, 64 predicted proteins | sample UWRJL148409B2_FD_180942 | JGI IMG/M metagenome (GOLD analysis project Ga0247740, IMG submission 180942) | Plant litter microbial communities from Arlington Agricultural Research Station in Wisconsin, United States - UWRJ-L148-409B-2 | ecosystem: Environmental > Terrestrial > Plant litter >...
CGGTCGGTGCCTCCGACACGGTCGCCTCGGAGACTATGGACTCGGAGACTGTGGACTCGGAGACAGACTCAGCGGCCGGGGTGGGCACAGCGGCCGGGGCCGACGCAGCGGCCGAACCCGCCGCGATCTCCCCCACGGTCAGCGACGCGATCCACGCGGCGCCCGTCGCGAGCGGGAGCGCAGGCACGGCGGCCGCCACGGCGTTCACGACGACGAGCGACACCGCGGTCACCGCGTCGAAGCTGCGTTCCACCCAGGTCGAGACGCCGCTGCCGGCGAGCGACTCCTCGCCATCGGCGCGGGTCACCGCCACCGTCACGTCACCGCGCACGATCACGCGCAGCCCGCCGGTGAAGTCGAGCAGGGCGAACGGCGGCGTCGCCGACAGCCCCTTGCTGGTGATCAGGTCAAGGATGCGCTGTAAGCCGTCGGGTGCGCCGATAGCGGCCCAGAGGGCGGCGACGAACGCGTCGTTCGGCGAGGCGCCGACCACGAGCACGCGGGACTCGCTCGACAGGGCGATCCACCCGTTGCTCGTCGCCGCTACTGCCTGCCGGGTGCTCACGCTCGTCATGCTCTGGGTCTCGTCTCTTCTAGCTGCTTTGACATCGCATCGCGGTCGACCGTGTCGTCGCCGCTGCCCGCTACGACAACCGCGCCGATCATGTCGGATTCCACCACGACCACCGTAACGTTGTCGGACCCACCGGCCGCGACCGCGGCATTGACCAGCCGTTCGGCGAGCGTCATCGGCAGTCCGTCGCTCTCGCGCATCACCTCGGAGTGGTGGAACACCATGATGCGGGCGATCTCGTCGTCGCTCAGCTCTTTGGTGAGCCCGTCGGAGCAGAGCAGGAACGTCTGGTGCCCCTTCGCCGGCAGCAGCCAGACGTCGGGATCGACTTCGCCGTCGGCGCCGAGTGCCCGGGTGACGATGTTGCGGTCGGGGTGCTTCTCGGCTTCGCGCTTCGTGATGTGCCCGAGGTCGACGAGTTCTTGCACGGCCGAGTGGTCGACGCTCATCTGGCTCAGCGTGCGACCGTCCCAGCTGTAAGTACGGGAGTCGCCGACGTTGAACGCCATCCAGTGGTAATTGTTCTCGCCGCCGACATCGACGAAGGCCATGCCCGTGAGGGTGGTTCCGCTGATCGCGCCGCCCGGCCCCTCGCCCGCGGTCAGCTCGAGCACGGCGTCGTTCGCGAGCCGCACGGTGTCGAGCACGCGTTGGGCGGCTGCCGGATCATCCGTCGTGAAATTCTGCGCGAACGCGCCGATCGCGGCTTGGCTCGCCCGATCGCCGTAGGAGTGTCCGCCCATGCCGTCGGCGACGATGAAGAGCGGCACGGCAGCGAGGAGGCTGTCTTCGTTGAGCTTGCGTACGGCACCGCGGTCGGAGTGCGCCGAGAACCTGAACTGCGCCGTGATGCCCGGCAGAGTCAGTTGTTGTCGCTCGTCGATCGACATTCCCACCAGCTTTCGCGGACCTCTGCGGCCCACGAAATCCGCGGCGGCGAGCAACCTTCTCTCCACGGTACCAAGTCGAGGGCGGCCGGAACGCGCCGGACCATGGGCAGTACTACCCATGGCTCCTGCCCGTGGCGGCGCTTACGCGTGGAGGCGACTGGCCACTTTGGCGCGACTCACGACGCACCACTCGGGCCCAACTGGCCAGTCGGCGCTCAGACGCTGGTCCGAACACTCGCTCGCCGGGCTCACTGGCCACTCGGGCAGGCTCAGTCCCGAACCAGACGCCCCCAACTGGCCAGTCGGCGATCGCGGCGCGAACGAACGAACGAACGCGCGGGCCGGCGTGCATGACGACGAACCGGGCAGACGGCCCGGCTAACGACGACCCGACGCGCGGCCCACCCGCTACGGCGTGACGGCGTCGGCGAGCAGGCGGCCGATGATCCTGGCGCGTTCGCCGCCGCGGGTCGCTCTGGCGGTGATCGCCGTGAGGCGCGCGACCGTCGAATCCTTGTCGGAGCGGTCGCGCACGAGGTAGACGTTGCGCCACACCTTGCCCGCGAAGAGGATCACCGCGACCAGCTGCGCCCGCTCGTCGGCGGGTTCGCCGAGCCAGGCCGCGTCGATCTGCTCGCGGCGCGCGGCCAGCGTCTCGATCCCGGTCGCGGTGAGCGGGGCGAGCGGCTTGCGCTCGTCCACCACGATTCCGCGGGCCACGAGACCGGCGACGATCAGCGCCGTCGACCCGAGGTTCGACAGCCCCCACGTGATGCTGCGGTCTTTCTTCTGCTGCCAGAGCAATGCCCGTGCCTCGTCGAGAGCCGCGTCATCCGCCACCTGCTCCGTCGCCACGATGGCCTCGCGCATCGTGCGCGTGCGCTCCACCGCGACGCGTCCGCTCTCGACAAGATCGACCAGCTTCGACGCCGAGAGCACCTGCGCCTCGGAGCCGTTCACCTTGCCGTTGCGCAGCAGCTCGCCCGAGACGGGGTCGTAGTGCAGAACGAGGTAGAGCTCCTCGGCGAGCGTGAGGGCGGCGTCAGTGGCCATGGATCAGTGCGAGTCGGTGCGGTCGGAGGGCTCGACGGGAGCGTCGGCCGTCTCGGCCACGGCGGGCGCCTTGCGCTCGTCGGAACGGATCTTGAGGAGGCTCGCGATGGTCGCGACGGCCATCGACGCGACGATGACGACGAGCGAGGTGACCGTGTCGATCTCGGGCGCCCACTCGACGTGCTGTCCGCCGTTGATGAACGGCAGCTCGTTCTCGTGCAGGGCGTGGAAGAACAGCTTCACACCGATGAAGGCGAGGATGAACGCGATGCCGTACTTGAGGTAGACGAGGCGGTCGACGAGGTCGCCGAGCAGGAAGTACAGCTGGCGGAGGCCCATCAGCGCGAAGATGTTAGCGGCGAACACGATGAACGGGCTCTGCGTGATGCCGAAGATCGCGGGGATCGAGTCGAGCGCGAAGACGATGTCGGTGGTGCCGAGGGCGATGATGACCACGAGGATCGGGGTGAAGACCTTCTTGCCGTCGACCACCGTGCGGATCTTGGCGCCGTCGAAGTCGTCGGTGATCGAGATGCGCTTGCGCAGGAACTTGATGATCTTGTTCTCGGTCTCCTCTTCGTCTTCGTGGCTGGTGAAGGCCTGGTTGAACGCCGTGTAGACGAGGAAGAGGCCGAAGAGGTAGAAGACGGCGCTGAACTGCTCGATGACGACGGCGCCGAGCATGATGAAGATTCCGCGGAAGACGAGGGCGAGGATGATGCCGATCATCAGCACCTCTTGCTGGTACTTCCTCGGTACCGAGAAGCGCGCCATGATGATGACGAATACGAACAGGTTGTCGATCGACAGGCTGTACTCGGTGAGCCACCCGGCGACGAACTGCCCGGCGTGCTCGGCACCGCCGACGAAGAACATGATCACCGCGAAGACGAGCGCGAGCACGACGTAGAACGTCACCCAGAGCGCCGACTCCTTGGTGCTCGGGATGTGCGGTCGGCGGTACGCCAGCACGAGGTCGGCAATGACGATGGCGATGAGCACCGCATACGAGGTGACCTCGAAGGCGAGAGGGAGTTCGACGTCCATGGCAGGAGTCCGTTTCGAAAGAATGTGGGCAGGAAGAATGGCCGAAAGTCTCTCCCGCAGGCCCGTTGTTCGAGACTGCCGCCGCGACCGGAGCCGCGACGACGGGGCTCGTGTTGACGATCACGGCGAGGTGGGATACTCCCCTTCGCAGGGCACCACGTTACAGGACTCTCAGGTTCGCCCCTATACAATCCGCGGGTGAGTGATATCCCGACCAGCCCCCGTGAATACCGTCAACAATCCGCCTGGGTCTCTGGCGTCGGCTACCTGATCTTCTTCAGCCGCTGGCTGCAGGCTCCCCTCTACCTCGGGCTCATCGTGGCGCAGCTCGTCTACGTCGTCGTCTTTATGGTCGAGCTCTGGCACCTGGCCGAGATCGTGTTCGTCGACCTGTTCGACGGCGGCGAGATCCACATCGAAGAGTCGTTCATCATGCTCTCGGTGCTCGCCCTGATCGACGTCGTGATGATCGCGAACCTGCTCATCATGGTCATCATCGGCGGGTACGAGACCTTCGTGTCGAAGATCAAGATCGAGGGGCATCCCGACCAGCCAGAGTGGCTCTCGCACGTCAATGCGAACGTGCTCAAGGTCAAGCTGGCCATGGCCATCATCGGCATCTCGTCGATCCACCTGCTCAAGACCTTCATCGAGGTGGGCGACCTCGGTTCGACCAGCCCCAGCGCCGACAGCGTGACCGGCGACGTCTACACCTGGGACGGCGTGCTCTGGCAGGTCGTCATCCACATGGTCTTCATCGTCTCGGCGATCGCGCTGGCCTGGATCGACAAGATCTCGCAGACGCACCCCGCGGTCACGAAGGCCCTCGAGATGCATGCGGCGCAGGGGCCGGAGAACGCAGAGAAGACCCCCGTCTCGGCATAGCCTCGAGAAGATTTCCGGATGCCCCGGCCCGCCGTCAACCGATCGGTGGAGCCGGGGCATCCGTCGTTCGCATCTTGTTTCGCGCTCCCGCACGCGAGCACTATTGACGCATCCCAGCGAACGAGGAGGCACGACCATGACGAACGATGAGATCCGCAAGATCGCGAAGCGCCGCCTCAAGGCGAAGCGCGACTTCTACACCTACCTCGGTATCTGGGCGGCCGTGACCGTTCTACTCGTGGCCATTTGGTTCTTCACGAGCGGCGGCGACAACTACTTCTGGCCGATCTGGCCGTTCCTCGGCATGGGCATCGCGGCGATCTTCATCGGCCTCGACGCGTTCGGGCCGAGCACGCGTTACATCACCGAGTCGGACATCGACGCCGAGGTGCAGCGAATGACGCGCGGCCCGAACGGGTCGAGCTGACCTAGGTGAGGTCGACGATTGACGCGGTGAGCGCGTTCGACCGCACCGAGTCGATTCCGTTCTGCGCCGACGACTTCGACTTGTAGCCCTCCGACGTCGCGATGATCTCGCCGTCGCCCGCTTTGAGGTTGAACCGGAACTGGCCGGCTCCGTCGGTGAAGATCTCGAATTTCGCGGCCATGACAACTCTTTCGTTGATAGTGAATTGCGTTCATCGATGTGACGAAGCGCCAGAACAGGACGTGGCCCCCAACGAGTAAACCCCCTCCCCCTCGACGCGGCGCGACACAGGGTCTAGCCTGCGACGAGTGGATACCGGAGGAGAGCGAGCCGTCGAAGAGGGCCTCCTCATCGGACGGTCCACGGTCGCGCTCGCCGCGAAGAACCACCTCATCGTCGGAACCGTGCGCGACGGCCTGTCATTGCGCGAGCTCGACCTGTCGGGATTCGTCGCCGGACAACTGCTGGCGCTCTCGGCCGAACAAGACGCCTACGCCATACGAACCGCTGCCGACGCCCGCGCGGCCGGATCTGCCGTCGGCGCGCTCCGTCACCAGCACGACTACCGGCCGGCCGACGTGCACGCGCTCGAGGAGCGCGCACACATCTACACGCGGCTCGCCCGCGCGCTCGCCGATCTGGCCTCGGATGCCGCGGCTACCGCCGAACTCGCCGAGGTCGCGCGTGCCGCGGCCTGGGACGAGCTCGGAACGGTCATCGGCAAGCGTCTCGACCTGGTCGCCCGGGCGGCGGCCGACCCGGCCTACGCGCTCGGCCGGCGCGCGAGCATGGCCGCCCTGCGCGAGGTCGACCTGCCCGAACTTGAACCCGACTTCACGCGCTGGAACTGAGAGGTCTCTGAGCGCGGGGCTATCGCAACTCGCGAAGCTGGGCAAGGCGTTGCCGGTGTCGTCGCCCGCGCAAAGGATGGGGGGATGAAACAGGTCACCTACGCAGGAACGTCGTTCATCACCGGCAACGCGATCGCCGACTCGCTTCTTGCCCTCGTGGCGGCGCTCGGGGTGACCAGCGGAACCGCGTCGGTGCACGTTCCGGCGCTCGACGACAATCAGGCCGTCACGTCGGTCGACCTGGTCATCGGCCCGGCGAGCGAAGTCGTCGCGGTCGGCGTCACCACGTCGGTGCCCGAACTCATCGACGCCGACGTCGTTCGCGACCTCGACGACCGGGTGCGCGCGCTCGCGCACCCCAGGGCCGTCGCGTCGAGCGACGACCTCGGCCGGGTCTGGGACGTCCCCGACCTCGATGTCACCTAGCGTGGAACCGGCAGCACTGCCGCGTACCTCTCCACTACGATCACTCGCGTGGTGGGTCGCGGACTACGCCTACGCGCTGGTCTGGCAGGCCCGCGGCCTGTTCGACCGTACCGACCCCGCACGATTCCGCTCGGGCGACCTCGTTCCGATCGTTGTGATCCCGGGGATCTGGGAGTCGTGGACCTTTCTGCGACCGCTGATCACCGCCATGCACGAGCGGGGACACCCGGTGCACGTCGTCACCCCGCTGCGGTTCAACAACCGCCCGGTCGTCGACGCCGCGAAACAGGTCGGCACCTACCTCGACGAGAACGACCTCAAGGGCGCGGTCATCGTCGCGCACAGCAAGGGCGGCCTGATCGGTAAGTACCTGATGGTCACGGGCACGTCGATCGTGCGCATCCGCGGCATGGTCGCGGTCGCCGCCCCCTTTAGCGGCTCGCGGTACGCGCGCTACCTGATCGTGCCCAGCCTGCGCATCTTCTCGCCGAAGAACGCCGTCATCGTGGCGCTCGCCCGCGAGAGTGCCGTGAACGCGCGGATCGTGTCGGTGTTCGGGCAGTTCGACCCGCACATTCCGGGCGGCAGCGAGCTCGTCGGGGCGAAGAACGTGCGGCTCGACACCGGCGGCCACTTCCGGGTGCTCGCGCACCCCAGGGTGATGGCCGAGGTCGCCCTGCTCGCTAGTTGACCCGATCGGATTCCGCACAAACACTCGAACTGGTATAACTTTCAGTCCATGGCCTCTGTCGCGAATCTTCTCCCGGAAGACGAACGGCGACGGCTCGAGGAGTGCGTGCGCGAGCCGATCCGGGCTCCCGGGTCGATCCAGCCGCACGGCGCGTTGATCGCGGTCGATCCAGACACCCTGACCATCCTGGTCGCCTCCGACAACTGCGACGCGATTCTCGGAATCGACGCCCGGCTGATGCTCGGTCGGCACCTGCGTGACGTGACCGGCGACGTCTGGCTGTCGGCCAACATCGACGCGTTCACCGGCGGTCCGGGCGTCGAGAACCCTCTGGTATTCGAGCACGGTGCGCGACACTTCGACACCCTCGTTCACCGTGACGGCGCGTCGATCATCATCGAGTTCGAGCCGGTTGCCGTCACCAACTTCGGCCAGTCCGCGGTCGCCGTCTACGGGGCGATGCACCGGCTCGCCCGGCTGCGCACCCAGCGCGGCCTGTGGCAGGCGACAGCGCGCGAACTGTGCGGCCTCTCCGAGTTCGAACGCGTTACGATCTACTCGTTCCACCCCGACGGCCACGGCGAGATCGTCGCCGAAGAACTCGCCGACGGCATGGAACCGTACCTCGGACTGCACTTTCCCGCATCCGACATCCCCGATCAGGCTCGCCAGCTCTACCTGACCAAACTGTCGCGGTTGATCGTCGACAACTCGGGTGCGACATCGGCGCTGCTCACCCTGCCCGACGGCGACGGCAACGAGGCAGCTCCCCTCGACCTCAGCGCCGTCGAACTGCGCAGCGTCTCGCCGCACCACCTGCAGTTCATGCGCAACATGGGCCAGGCCTCGACGCTGTCGCTCTCGCTCGTGCGCGACGGCCGCCTCATCGGCATGGTCACCCTCGCCCACCGCACCGAGCACCGGGTTCCGTTCATCCTGCGCCAAGGGCTCGAGGTGCTCGCGAACCAGGTGGCGCTGCAGCTGAACTCGATGGACGAGATTGACCGGCTCACCGCCCAGGTGCACGTGCGCAGCATCCGCGCCCAACTCGTCGACCAGTCGGGCATCAGGGATTCGACCGACCCTGGCGAGCTCGCGGCCGCGCTCTTCGTCGGCGACCTCACCGTGCTGAATCTGGTACCGGCGAGCGGAGCGGTACTCAGTCTGGCCGGCGCGCGCACGTCGATCGGCACCGTTCCCGACGACGATGCGATCACCGAACTCGAGCTGTGGGCCCGCGGCCGTCGCATCGAGAACAGCTACGCCACCGAGTGCCTGCCGACCGACGAGCCCGCCCTCGCGGCGCGTCTGGTCGGTGTCACGGGCCTGCTGTTCGTGCCGCTCCCGGGCAGCGGTGACTTCATCGCCTGGTTCCGGCCCGAGATCACCGATGACGTGCGTTGGCTCGGCGACCTGTCGCCGCAGAACCGCGTGACTCCGCTCTCACCGCGCACCTCGTTCTCGGCCTGGACCCAGAGCGTCACGGGCAAGAGCGAGCCCTGGAACGGTCTCGAACGCGAGGCCGAGGAGCTCAGCCGCGACCTCGCCGGCGCCATGGTGCGGCTCGCCGAGGCGAAGCTCGCCGCACTCGCGATGAGCGACGCTCTCACAGGCCTGCCGAACCGCCGTCTGCTGATGGACCGACTGACGCACGCCCTGATGCAGCCCGCGGTGTCGGGTGCGACCACCCTCCTGTTCATCGACCTCGACGCGTTCAAGCAGATCAACGACACCCACGGCCACGAGGTCGGGGACCAGGTCTTGCTGCACACGTCACGGCGCATCATCGAGGGCACTCGCGCGACCGACACCGTCGCGCGCCTCGGCGGCGACGAGTTCGTGGTGCTCTGCGAGTCGACGAGCACCGAGGAGGCCCAGGCCATCGCCCGCCGCGTGATCGAGTCGATTCGCGAGCCGATCGTCGTGAACGGCGTGCCCATGGTTGTCACGGCCTCGGTGGGCATCGCCGACGCCGACGTCGCGTCGACGGCCGAAGACCTGCTCAAGGGGGCGGATGTCGCGATGTACCGCGCCAAGAAGCTGGGGCGAGACCAGGCCTCGCGCTAGGAGTCGGCGGGAACGCGTACCTTCAGCGAGCCCGGCTCGAGCCAGGTCTTGAACGCCGTCGCCTTGCCGAACCCGTCGCCGTCGAGCTCGATCTCCTCGGCCTTGGTCAGGCGCAGCGCGAGCGTCGTGCCTGTTGTGTATTTCAGCGCGTCGACGTCTTTCGTCGGCAGGCTGCGTCCGGCCTTGGTGCGGCTGAGCACGCCGTTCTCCCAGAACACCTTGGTGAAGATCTGCACCCAGCCGAAGACGCTCTTCGGGCTGAGCACCAGCACGTCGAAGACCCCGTCGTCGACCGCGGCGTCGGGCATCAGCAAGATGTTCGCGGGCAAGGACCCGCAGTTGCCGATCATGATCGAGTGCGCCCGCACGTGGCGTTCCTTGCTCTGGTCGAGCTTGTACCTGAAGTTCAGGTCGTTCTTGTCCTTGAAGACGAGCGCGATCGCCTTCACGTAGGCGAGCCAGCCGGCCTTCGCCTTGAGTTCGTCGTCGGTGTTGGCGATCATCTTCGCGTCAATGCCGAGACCGGCCATCACGAGGTAGCTGTGCTCGTCGACCGAACGGTTCTCGCGCTCGATCTTGATCCGCGCGATGTCGATGTCGCGGTCGCGCCCGGTGAACGCCGACTCGATCGAGTGGTCGAGATCGTTCAGGGTGAGCTTGAGGTTGCGGGCCAGCAGGTTGCCGGTGCCGGAGGGCAGCAGGGCGAGGCTGGCGTCGGAGCCGCGCAGGGCCTCCGCGATCGCGCGCACCGTACCGTCACCGCCCGCGGCGATCACGAGGGTCGCGCCGGCGGCGAGCGCCTCGGCGGTCTGCCCCTGCCCCGGGTCATCCGCACTCGTCTCGAAGAACAGCGTCTCTGGCCAGCCGGCGGCCTTCTCGTGGGTCGCGACCGACTGCTTGATGGCGTCGATGTCGACCTTGATCGGGTTGTAGACCACGGCGGCCTGGCCGACGGTGCCGCTCGTGGCGGCGGTCGGCTCGTCGGCGGATCTCTCGGTGGTCGCGGTCATGGCTGTACCCCTTCGCAGGTAACGCGTCGTGCTGCCAGCTTATTGACTGGCGAGCAGCTCGGAAATGTCGATTGCCTCGGTGACCGGCAGGTCGAAACTATCCGAGGCCTCTACGGTGTCCATCATTTCGTTCATCGGCTTGCTTTCTCTCGCGATGGGTGTGTTGGGTCAGGCGGCCAGGGCCAGGCGGGCGACGGCGCGATCGAGATCGAGCGCCTGCGCGACTTCGACGGCCCGGTCGTAGCGGCGTCCGGCGAGTGCGACGAACACGCCGTCGACGATCTCGACGTAGCCGACGACGGTGTCTTCTGCCTTCACTTCGATGAGCGTGGAGCCGATCTGGGTGATGTCGGTGGGCACGATGGTCATACTCCCTCGTTTAGGCCATGTGGCGTATTACTAGACAGACTAGTGATAAGTTTGGCGAACGGTCAACTCGGCCGCGGCACCTCCCCGTTCGAGCACGAAGGAACCTTCGCATGGCAGACACGACTATCAGCCGCCCCTATCCCCTGGGCGTCACGGTGCACGAAAACGCGACGAACTTCGCCATCTACTCCGAGACCGCAGACAGCATCGAGGTCTGCGTGTTCGTCGACGGCGTCGAGACGCGCACGACGCTCGGCGAGCGCAGCGGCCACGTCTTCCATGACTTCGTGCCTGGCCTCGTCGTCGGATCGCGGTACGCGATCCGCGTGCACGGCGAGTGGAACCCCGCCTCGGGCCTCCGCCACAACCCGAACAAACTTCTGCTCGATCCGCACGCCACCGCCATCGAGGGCGAGTACACCTGGGGCCAGGCCGTGTTCGGACACGACATGGACGAGCCGGAGAGAATGGATGACACGGACGCCGCGGGTTCCACCCCGCTCTGCGTGGTGACCGACCCCGCGTTCGACTGGAGCGGCGACGAGGCACCCCGCACCCCGCTGGCGTCGACGGTGGTCTACGAGACCCACGTGAAGGGCTTCACCCAGCGTCATCCGGAGATCCCCGAGGAGATTCGCGGAACCTACGCCGGCCTCGCGCACCCGGCCGCGATCAAGCACCTCACCGACCTCGGTGTCACCGCCGTCGAGCTCATCCCCGTGCAGCAGTTCGTGCAGGACAGCCACCTGGTCGAGAAGGACCTGCGCAACTACTGGGGCTACAACACGATCGGTTTCTTCGCGCCGCACGGCGACTACAGCTCGGTCGGCGACGGCGGCGACCAGGTCGTCGAGTTCAAAAACATGGTCAAGGCGCTGCACGCCGCTGGCCTCGAGGTGATTCTCGACGTGGTCTACAACCACACCGCCGAGGGCAACCACATGGGACCGACCCTGTCGTTCAAGGGCATCGACAACGAGTCGTACTACCGCCTGGTCGAGGGCGACGAGGCCAACTACTTCGACACCACGGGTACCGGCAACAGCGTGAACGTCGGCCACCCGGCCGCGCTCGGCCTGATCATGGACTCGCTGCGCTACTGGGTGACCGAGATGCACGTCGACGGATTCCGCTTCGACCTCGCCACGACGCTCACCCGCCAGGACGGCTCGGCCGAGATCCACAGCGCGTTCCTCACCCTCATCGCACAGGATCCGACGCTCGCACCGGTCAAGATGATCGCCGAGCCGTGGGACACCGCTGGCTACCAGGTCGGTGGATTCCCGGCCGACTGGTCGGAGTGGAACGGTAAGTTCCGTGACGATGTGCGCGACTTCTGGAACGGCACCGACGCGGTGCTCGGCACCCTGTCACAGCGCGTACTCGGCAGCCCCGACGTCTACGAGGCCGACCGCCGCTCGCCGCTGTCGAGCGTCAACTTCATCACCGCCCACGACGGATTCACGCTGCACGACCTCACCTCGTACAACGCCAAGCACAACGCCGCGAACGGCGAAGACAACAACGACGGCGAGAGCGACAACAAGTCGTCGAACAACGGCGCGGAGGGACCGACCGAGAACGAGGCGGTGAACGAGCGCCGCGAACGCCAGCGCCGCAACCTGCTCGCCACCCTCCTGCTGTCGGCCGGTGTGCCGATGCTGCTCGGCGGCGACGAGCTCGGACGCACTCAGGGCGGCAACAACAATGCCTACGCGCAGGACAACGAGATCTCCTGGTACGACTGGGAGAACGTCGACACCGACCTGCTCGAGTTCACGACGACGCTGCTGAAACTGCGCGCCGAGCACCCGGCACTGCGCCCGGCTTGGTTCCGTCAGGCACCGGCGGCAGGCGAGAGCGACACCGTCGAGATCGACCGCTCCGACGCCGAGGGCTTCACCGACGAAGACTGGGACAACCCAGACGCGCGCTCGATCATCTTCGTGCTCAGCCACGACAACGGCGACAGCTTCGCGCTGCTGCTCAACGCCGCCGAGAACGGCGTCGAGTTCGCCGTGCCCGATGCGCCCGGCGAGGCCTGGGAGCTCGCAGCATCGAGCGACCCCGAGCAGCACGTAGCCCCGCCGGTCACCACTCTGATCGTGCGCGACTGCTCGTTCACCCTGCTGCGCTCGCGCGCCACGCAGTAGCCCACAACCCCCACCAGAGCCGCCGGCTCACCACCACAACACACGAAGGAGCATCCCATGGGAACGTTCGACAACATCAAGGACGCAGCAGAGGCCACCGCGAAGAAGGTCGGCCGCGCCGCGGAAGACGCCAAGGAGCGCATCTCCGACAAGGTCGACGAGGTCAAAGCCGATGCGGCCGTGAAGAAGAGCGAGGCCGACGTCAAGAAGGCCGAAGCAGACCGCGACGCCACCGCGAAGAAGAACGAGTACAAAGAGAACCTGCGCGACTGAGCGCGGTCGTCGGCGTCCCTCACGGGGCGCCGACATGCGCCCGTAGAATTTCATCAGGGGGATTGTCGAGTGACGCTCCAGAACGGATCACAGTGAACTGGCGCAACCTGCTCAAGGCGGTTCCGACCGTGCTCGCGGTCATCAACATCATCATCCGGGTGGCGGCCGTCGTCGCCATCCCCCGCGACCGCCGCCCAACGTCGGCGATGGCGTGGCTGGTCACCGTCTTCGCACTCCCGATCCCCGGCGCGCTCATCTTCCTGCTCTTCGGCAGCAGCAAGCTGCCGCAGGCCCGCCGCGACAAGCAGAGCGAGATCAACAGCTTCATCGTCGAGACCACCTCGGGCCTCGACCTCGTGCGAAAAGACGAGACCTGGCCCAAGTGGCTCGAGTCGATCGTCGAGCTCAACACGACCCTGGGTTCGATGCCGCTCGTCGGCGGCAACCGGGCCGAGCTGCTGCCCGACTACGCACCGTCGATCGCCGCGATGACGCGGGCCGTCGACAAGGCCGAACGCTACGTGCACGTCGAGTTCTACATCCTCACCCGCGACGACACCACGCGCGCCTTCTTCGACGCGCTGAAGGCCGCCCACGACCGCGGCGTCGTCGTGCGCGTGCTCTACGACCACTGGGCGACGATCCTCAACCCGAAGGGTCGTTCGACCCGGCGCTGGCTGACCGAGAACGGCATCTGGTTCAAAGAGATGCTGCCGTTCAAACCGTTCCGGTCGTCGTGGCGCCGCCCCGACCTGCGCAACCACCGCAAGGTGCTTGTGATCGACGGCACCGTCGGCTTCATGGGTTCGCAGAACATGATCGACCCCAGCTACAACAAGGCGGGAAACATCAAGCGTGGCCTGCAGTGGAAAGACCTCATGGTGCGCTTGCAGGGCCCGATCGTCGCCGGCGTGAACGCCATCTTCATCACCGACTGGTACGCCGAGACAGGCGAGCTGCTCAGCCGCGAGACCGACCCGATCCACGAGCTGCCCGACAACAACGCTCTCGACTGCCAGGTGGTGCCGAGCGGCCCCGGCTTCGACAAAGAGAACAACCTGCGCCTGTTCAACGCTCTGGTCTACAGCGCGCAGAAGAGGCTCGTCATCGTGAGCCCCTACTTCGTTCCCGACGACTCGATGCTCTACGCCATCACCACGGCGGCTGAGCGCGGGGTCGAGGTGCAGCTGTTCGCCTGCGAGGTCGCCGACCAGGTCATGGTCTACCACGCACAGCGGTCGTACTACGAGACGCTGCTCGACGCCGGGGTGCGCATCTTCCTCTACGAGAAGCCGGTCGTGCTGCACGCCAAGCACTTCACCGTCGACGACGAGGTCGCCGTGGTCGGCTCGAGCAACATGGACATGCGGTCGTTCAGCCTCAACTTCGAGGTGTCGCTGATGGTGCGCGGCCGCGAGTTCGTCGACAAGCTGCGCGCCGTCGAAGACGACTACCGCTCGCACTCGCGCGAGATCTCGATAGACGAGTGGCGTGAGCGCCCGGTGCGTTCGCAGGTGCTCGACAACGCCGCCCGGCTGACGGCGACGGTGCAGTGATGAGCGAACCGGTCTCCGACGCCGTCGACGCGGTTCGCAGCGGCGCTTCGACCCTGCAGGGCAACCCGGTGCTGCGCGCATTCGCCCGTGCCGGATACGCCGTCAACGGCCTCATCCACATTCTGATCGGTGCGATCGCGATCTCGGTCGCGTTCGGCGAGGAAGGTGAGGCCGACCAGGGCGGAGCGCTCGCGCAGATCGCCACCTACCCGTTCGGCGCCGTCATTCTCTGGACCCTCGTCGTCGGACTCGTCTCACTCGGTCTGTTCCAGCTGGTCGAGGCGGCGCTCGTGCGCGGCACCGACAAAGACGACTGGGCCGACCGCGGAAAGGAGGCGGCCAAGGGTGTCGCCTACCTCGCCATCGGCGGATCCGCCTCGGCCTACGCGCTCGGCGGTTCGCCGAACAGCGCCGAGCAGTCGCGCGACCTCAGCGAGTTTCTCATCGCTACGCCGGGCGGGCTCTTCCTGCTGATCGCTGTCGGCCTCGTCGCCATTGCGGTCGGCGTGTACTTCGTGGTCAAGGGCGCTCGCAAGAAGTTTCTCGGCGACCTGGCGCTGCCGGGCGGCTGGTGGACCCGCGCCGCGACGGCGCTCGGCATCGCCGGTTACATGGCGAAGGGCATCGCCGTGTTCGTGGTCGGTGTGCTGTTCGTGGTCGCGGCCGTCACGGTCGATGCGAGCGAGGCGACGGGGCTCGATGGGGCGTTGAAGTCGCTCGCCGAGCTACCCTTCGGCGGCGTCGTGCTCATCCTGATCGGCGTCGGCCTCATCGCCTACGGCGTCTACTGTTTCGTGCGGGCGCGATTCCGCCGCTGAGCGCACCGCGCCTATAACGCCGGTCGCGCGTAACGCCGGGCGCGCGCGGGGATCAGACCGTGACATCCGAACGGTCGATGTCGTCGACGGCGGCCGTCATCGCCGCCAGGAAGCCGGTGACCAGAGCGGCCTCCGAGTCGCTGAGCGAACGGGCCGCGCGGATCATACGACGATGCATGGCTCCGAGGGTCTGGCGCACCTCGTCGTCGGAGCCGGGCGTCGCAGTGACCATGTTGCTGCGTCGGTTGGTCGGATGCGGCGTGCGCTGAACGTGACCGCTCTTGGTCAGCCGGTCGAGGAGCGCGGTGACCGAGGCGGAGGTCATGCCGAGGTGGTCGGCCAGCTCGCGACCGGAGACGATGCGTCCCTCGCCCTGGGCCTTGAGCAGAAAGCGGATCGCCTGCAAATCGGTACCGTTCATGCGCATCGACTCTCCGGTGCGTCGGCGCATTGCTTCTTCGGCGCCGCGATAGTCGAGCAGCATCTCCATGAGCTGCGCGGTGTGGGGCGCGTCCAAGCCGGAGGAACCGGGTTCTACCGGACTTCGGGGGTCATTATGCACTGGAAAATGCTAGCTTCCCCGTTTCGCGTCGGCCAATTGTCGTTGGGCCTTGCTTTTTCTACGCCGGTGTTGAAGGCGTTTCGGAATCGACGTGTGCGTCGATCTCGTCGACGGCGGAACGCATGCTGCGGAGGAAGTCGATGATGACCTGGGCCTGGTCGGGATCCAGTGTGTTCGCCACCTCGACCATCCGTTCTGGAACCTGGCCGAGGGCGGCACGCACTTCTTCGTCGGTCGTGGCCGTGGGCACCAGGATCAGCGCCCGACGGTCGAACGGACTGTGCTCGCGGCGCATCTGGCCGCGCTGCTCGAGCCGGTCGAGCAGCACCGTCGTCGAAGCACTCGAGATGCCGAGGTAGCTGGTGAGTTCTTTCGGCCCGATCGAGCGGCCGGCCTGTTGCGCCATGATCACGTAGCGCAGGGCGAGAAGATCGTTCTCCCCCATGCCCATCGAGATCTGAGTGCGTCGCCGCATCGCGGATTCCGCGGCGCGGTAGGTGCGCATTGCTTCCAAAACGGCGACGCTTCGTTCGCGTTCAGCGTCGTCGGTGTACCAGTAGTGCGTTTCCGCGCCCTGCTCCGAAGTAGCCATCGAATAAGACTAGTTCATCTAACAAGTTGTCGCACTCGTATACGGGATGTTCCCGAGTCCGCTTCGATGCGCGTGTTTGCGGCGAAGTTTTCCTTCATGTACGTTATTACTAGACAGCCGAACTAATAGTTCAACTAACAATGGGGGAAACCGATGACCGTCCTTGACATCCGCATCAACGAGGCAATGAAGCCCGTCGACGTCGCCTGGTCGAGCCCGGACACCAATCTCTGGGTCGCCACCGTCAACGGAGACTTCGGCGGCATGGTCGAATTCGTCGACGGCCACTTCGTCGTAAGCGACCAGACCGGCTCGGTGGTCACGAGCGCGAGCAGCATCCCCTCGGCTCAGGCAGCCCTCGAGGAACACGGATTCCTCGCCCGGGTCGCCTGACCCCTTTCCCCACACTTCTCCACCCCGCGCGGCAGCACCCGTCTGCCGTGTTCCCTCCGCATCACAGAAAGCAGACACAATCATGGGCTTCTTCGGATTCCTCCTCCTCGGCCTGATCGCCGGCGCCATCGCCAAACTCATCCTTCCCGGCAAGAGCGCGGGTGGATGGGTCATCACCCTGGTGCTCGGCGTCGTCGGCGCCCTGCTCGGCGGTTTCATCGGCAGCGCGGTGTTCGGCGTGGGCCTCGAGAACTTCTTCGACCTCTCCACCTGGGCCCTCGCCATCGGCGGATCGCTCATCGTTCTCGTGATCTACGGCGCGCTCACCCGTAACCGCAAGTAGCCAGGCGACCACAAAGCGGCGCCGTCCCGACCGGGACGGCGCCGCTTCGCGTTAACCGCTAGGCGGCACCGGCCAGAGCGTCTCCGACCCGGAACGTTGCCGTGACGGCCCGCAGCTGATCGACCGTGATCCCGGGTGCCGCGTCGACGAGTACCAGGCCCTCGTCGTCGATCTCGAACACGGCGAGGTCGGTGATGATCTTCTGCACCACACGCTGCCCGGTGAGCGGCAGGTCGCACTCGTCGACGATCTTCGCGCTGCCGTCTTTTGCGGTGTGCTCGGTGAGCACGATCACCCGCGGTGTTCCGGCCACGAGGTCCATCGCGCCGCCCATGCCCTTCACGAGTTTGCCGGGGATGGTCCAGTTGGCCAGATCGCCGCGCGCCGAGACCTGCAGGGCGCCGAGGATGGCCGTGCGCACGTGCCCGCCGCGGATCATGCCGAACGAGAACGCCGAGTCGAACACGCTCGCGCCCGGCGCGTAGGTGACCGTCTGCTTGCCGGCGTTGATCAGGTCGGCGTCTTCGTCGCCGTCGAACGGGAACGGCCCCATGCCGAGCAGCCCGTTCTCGCTCTGCAGCGTCACCGAGACGCCGGGCTGCAGGTGGTTGGCGACCAGCGTCGGGATGCCGATGCCGAGGTTCACGTACTCGCCGTCGACCAGCTCGCGCGCCGCGATCGCGGCCATCTCGTCTCTGCTCCAGCTCATGCGTCTACCTCCGCGCGCACGCGGACGGTGCGCTGTTCGATCTGCTTCTCGCGTTCGCGGGCGCGCACCAGCCGGTGCACGAAGATTCCGGGAGTGACGACGACGTTCGGGTCGAGATAGCCGTCGATGATCACCTCGGCCTCGACGACCGACAGCGTTGCCGCCGCCGCGACGAGCGGGTTGAAGTTGCGCGCCGTGTGCCGATAGACGAGGTTGCCCGCGGCGTCGGCGGTGTGCGCGTGCACGAGCGCGATGTCGGCCACGATGCTGCGCTCGAGAATGTAGGTGCGCCCGTCGAAGTCGGTGTGCTCTTTGCCCTCGGCCACCACCGTTCCCACGCCGGTCGCCGTGTAGAAGCCGGGGATGCCCGCTCCCCCGGCGCGCAGGCGTTCGGCCAGCGTGCCCTGCGGCACGAACTCGACCTCGAGCGTGCCGTCGAGGTACTGCTGCGCGAACAGCCGGTTCTCGCCGACGTACGACGCGACGACCTTGCGCACCTGCTTGTTCTCGAGCAGGATGCCGAGCCCTTTGCCGTCGACCCCCATGTTGTTCGACACGATGACGAGGTCTCTGGCACCCGAGTCGCGCACGGCCTCGATCAGGTCGCTCGGGTTGCCGCTGAGGCCGAACCCGCCGACCGCGATCGTCTGGCCGTCGCGCACCGAATTCGCGAGCGCTTCAGCGGCACTGCTGAATGTGACGGGCATGGTTCTCCTTCTATTAGTCGTTCTGCCAGGCGACGGATCCGCGCGCGAGCACTCCGCCGTCGGCGTCGAGCGCGAGCACATCGGCTCCCGCCTCGGTGTCGCGCGCGACGAGCCGCAGCGCGCGGTCGACCAGCACGGGCGCCGTCGAGGTGATGCCGAACGACGCGATCGGGCGACCGGGCTGCCAGCGCGCGACGGCGTCGAGCATCAGCACGCGCGTGAGCGGCCCGTGCACGAGCAGGTCGTCGAGCCCCTCGACGTCGACCGCCCACGAGCGGTCGTAGTGCACCCGGTGGGTGTTGAAGGTGATCGCCGAGAACCGGAACAGCTGGCGCGCGTCGGGGGTCAGAGTCTCGTCGTGCTGCCACTGCTCTTCGGGGAGAGCCTGCAGCGGCCGGGCTGCCGACGGCCCGAGGAAGACGTCGTGCCAGACACTGGTCACCGCGGTCTCGCCGTCGACCGAGTAGACGCGCTCGATGTCGGCGAAGACGAGTTCGCCGCTGCGGCCCTGCTTGCGCACCATCGACGCGAGCGAGGTGCGTTGCTCGACGAGGTCGCCGTAGACGAGCGGCCGATGGAAGACCGTGTCTTCGCCCGCATACATGCGCCGCGGCAGGTCGATCTGCGGCAGTACCCCGTCGTCGGCGGGAGAGCCGTCGGGCCGCAGGGCCGCGAGCGGTGCGTCGAACGCGAAGTACAGCCCCTCCCAACCCGCGGGCAGCTCGCCGCCCTCGACGGGCTCGGGCGCGCCGGGTGCGAAGGTGCCCCGGTAGTCGACGGCGGGCCGCAGGTCGAGACGCTGTCGACGGATGACACCTGCCGGTTCGTTCTCTCCCACGATCAGATCACCCCGCCCGCGCGCAGTCGCGCGATGCGTTCGGCGTCATAGCCGAGCAGGCCGCCGAAGATCTCGTCGTCGTGTTCGCTCAGCGTGTTCGCGCGGCGGGCCGGGTCGGCGGGCGTCGCGCTCAGCTTGATCGGCTGGCCGAACATTCGCAGCACACCGAGGTCGCCGTAGTCGGCCTCGACCACCATGTCGCGCTCGGCGGTTCCGGGATCGTCGACTACCTCGCCGATGTCGCGCACCGCGGTGAGCGGAACGACGTCGCCGGCGAGCTCCTCGAGCTCTGCACGGGTGCGCCCGGCGAACCAGCCGACGACGATCGGCTTGATACGGCGTTCGTACACCTCATCATCGAGCCGCTTGCGCATGGTGTCGATCTCCGGGTCATCCGCGATCTCCGGTGTCCCGAACAGCACGCAGCTGGCGCGCCACAGTTTGTCGGTGTACGCGCCGAAGAAGACCTGGCCGTCGGCGCACGGGAAGAGCTCGTAGGGCCGCACCCAGGCGTGCTGGTTGCCCATCGGCGACGCGACCTTCTTCTCGACCGTGTAGTCGACGACGGCGGTCTCGGTCATGGCGATGATCGAGTCGACCTGCGCGACGTCGACGAGCTGGCCCTCGCCGGTGCGCTCGGCGTGGCGCAGGGCGGCGAGCGCCCCGATCACACCGAACATCGACGCCGAGAGGTCACCGATGGTGATACCGACACGCACCGGCGGCTGGTCGGGATAGCCGTTCATCGACCACAGTCCGCCCGCGGCCTGCGCGGTGTTGTCGAACGCGGGGCGCTTCGCGCGCGACCCCGTCTGCCCGTAGCCCGAGATGGCCATGTAGACCAAGCGCGGGTTGATGGCGGCGAGAACGTCGTAGCCCAGGCCGAGCTTCTCCATCGTGCCCGGGCGGTAGTTCTCGATGAGCATGTCGGCCTTGACCACCAGCTCTTTCAGGATCTCCTTGCCCTCGTCGCTGCGGAGGTCGATCGCGATGCCGAGCTTTCCGCGGTTGTACTGCGCGTAGTAGGCGCTGAACTCCTCGTCGCCCGACGTGAGATAGGGCGGGAAGCCACGCGAGACGTCGGGGTCGGCCGGGTTCTCCACCTTGATCACCGTGGCGCCCAGGTCGGCGAGCATCTGCGCGGCGTACGGCCCCGCGAGCACCCGGGAGAGGTCGAGCACGGTGACGCCGCTGAGGGAGCCGGGGGTGGGGGCGATAGACATGGGGAGGTACTCCTGATTCGGTGCGTGGTGTCGTTAGAGCGCAGCGGCAGCGGTGCGCGCGGTGACCACGCGTGACGGGACGGGTCTACCAAGCATCGCTGACATCCACTGAGAAGTCGCGACCATCGCCTCGAGATCGATGCCGGTGTCGATCCCCATGCCGTGCAGCATCCAGACCAGGTCTTCGGTGGCGAGGTTGCCGGTGGCGCCGCGCGCGTACGGGCAGCGGCCGATTCCGCCGGCCGCGCTGTCGAACTCGGCGATGCCGAACCGGAGGGCGGCGCGCACGTTGGCGAGTGCCATTCCGTAGGTGTCATGCAGGTGCAGGGCGATGGCCGAGACCGGAACGCCCGCGTCGAGTACACGCTCGAGCGTGCGCGCGACCTGGTTCGGGGTGGCGACGCCGATGGTGTCGCCGAGCGCGATGGTCGTGCAGCCGGCGCCGTAGAGGCGGCTGGCCAGGGCGACGACGGTGTCGAGCTCGACCGGGCCCTCCCACGGGTCGCCGAACGCCATCGAGAGGTAGCCGCGCACGGGGGTGCCGGTGGTCGACGCCTCGGCGACGACGGACTCGGCCGCGGCGATGGCGCCCTCGCGGTCTTTGTTGAGGTTCGCGCGGGCGAACGACTCGGTCGAGCTCGCGACGACCGCGACCTCACGCACTCCGGCGGCGCGCGACCGCTCGAGGCCGCGCAGGTTCGGAACCAGCGACACCGAGCGGGTTCCCTCCGGCTGCTCCACGCCCGCGAGCACCTCTTCGGCGTCGGCGAGCTGCGGGATCCACGACGGCGGCACGAAGCTCGTCACCTCGAGAGCGGTCACGCCCGCGGCGTACAGCCGGCGGGCGAACTCGATCTTGGTCGCCGCGGGAAGGATCTGCGGCTCGGCCTGCAGGCCGTCGCGCGGCCCGACCTCGTAGATCTGCACCCGGGAGGGGAGGCCCGGGTCGGCGAACGGTTGCGGCCTCGCGAACCAGACGGATGACGCGTCGGCGGTCATACCGAGACCGCCCTGATCTCGGCGAGAACCTCTTGCGCGAACTCGAGCCGCACACGCCCCTCGGCGACGATGCGCGCCGCGACGACACCGACCTCCTCGCCCTCGGCACCGGCGGACGCGGCGATCGTGCGGGCGTGCAGCGTCATGTGCCCGCGCTGGATGCCCTCGGCTGCGAGCGCACGGCAGGCCGCGAGGTTCTGGGCAAGGCCCACGGCCGCGATCACGGCCGAGAGCTCGGCGGCGGTCGCGACACCGAGCAGCTTCACGGCGGCCTGTGCGGTCGGGTGCACGCGGGTGGCTCCGCCGACGAGCCCGACCGCGAGCGGCACCTCGAGCGTGCCCACCAGGTTGCCGTCGGTGTCGACCTCGTAGTGCGACAGCGCGGTGTAGCCGGTCGGAGTCGCCGCGTGCGAGTGGCATCCGGCCTCTACGGCCCTCGTGTCGTTTCCGGTCGCGAGAACCACGGCGGTGATGCCGTTCATGATGCCCTTATTGTGCGTGGCCGCCCGGTAGGGGTCGGCCTCGGCAAACGCGCTCGCGTGCACGATGTCGCGCACCACGTCGGCGCCGCCGAGCAGTTCGCGGTCGAAGACGGCCCGCACGCGCGTGATGCGCTGGTCGGCCTTGTTGCTCAGGATGCGCAGCAGCGTGCGTCCGCCCGAGATCTCGGCGAGTCGCGGTGCGATCGCCTCGGCCATGGTGTTGACGGCGTTGGCACCCATCGCGTCGCGCACGTCGACGCGGAGGTGCACGATCACGTGCACCCCGGTGCGGGTGGGCACGAGGCGCACCTCGAGGTCGCGGGGGCCGCCGCCGAAGCCGCGCAGCACCGGGTCCTGGTCGTCGGCGAGCTGCAGGATCTCGGCGGAGTGCTCGAGGATGCGCAGCCGGGCTGCGGCCGGGTCGACGACCTCGACGATCTGGATCTGTGCGATCATCACCGGACCCGTGGTCGAGGTGCGGAATCCACCGTGCTCGCGGGCCATGCGGGCCGCATTGCTCGCGGCGGCGACGACCGACGGCTCCTCGGTCGCCATCGGCACGAGGTAGTCGCGCCCGTCGACGGTGAAGTTGGTGGCGATGCCGACCGGGACTCCGATGATGCCGACGGCGTTCTCGATCATGTGGTCGGCCTGCGCGAGACCGAGGCCTGCGGCGGGGTCGAGGGCGTCGAGGAGAGCGACGTCGATGCCGGCGTGCTCGGCCACGATCGTGCGTCGATCGGAGGGGCCCGAGTTGCGCAGTCCCGAAATCCGGCTGTTGATCGTCACTGATCCTCCATTCCGATATCACCGGCAACGGCGCCGTGGTGCGATATCCGTAGACCACGCTAGGTCGCCGCCGCCGACCGCAGTATGTGCGCGAAGCACATGAAACAACGAGCCGTGTGTGCGATCGTCACTGCACGTGCAGGCGTTCCCGCATCTCGTCGAGGCGCACCGCCATGGCGATGCGGAACAGGCGCTCCTCGTCGCGCCAGCCCTCGCCGAGGATGGTGGTCAGGCGGTCGAGGCGCTGCACGATCGTGTTCGGATGGAAGTTGAGCACACGCGCGGTGCGGGTCGCGCTGTCGCCGCTGCGCACGAACACGCGCAGGGTCGCCAGCAATTCGGCGCCGCGCTCGACGTCGTAGGCGCGCACCGCGCCGATCGTGCCGTCGACGAACGCTCGCAGCGCCGTACCGTCGGTGCCGAACACCACGGAGTAGGGCAGGTAGTCGGCGCCGAGCACCGCGCCGCTGTGCACGTCGAGGGCGGCGAGCAGGCGCGTCGTGCGCACGGCGACCGCGAACGACTCGGCGACGGGCGCCCCATCGCGCGGCGGGAGCACCGCGAGAACCGGCGCGGGCGCCGCGGCGGCCGCCACCGAGTGCAGCGCATCGACGTCGGGGTGGGCGCCACCGCTGGCGAAGAGCGCGACGACGAACCCGCGGTGCTCCCCCACGAGCGCCCGGTCGCCGAGATGGGCGGCGAGCGCGCGGGCGACGGGTGCGCGGTGCTCACCGGCGAGCGCGAACACCACCACTGTGTCGAGGTCGGCGATCGCGATACCCAGCCGCTGGGCACGCAGCGCCGCGTCGTCGTGCCGCTCGGGCCGGCTGCTCAGCACGTCGGCGACGAGTTCGCTCTGCAGGCGCCGTTCGGCATCGACCACGGCCTGGCGCTGCAGCGCGAGCAACGCGCCCACCTGCGCGGCGCGCTCCACCGTGCGGTTGTCGACCGGCGACAGCACGGCTTCCGAGGTACCGAGGATCATCGCGCCGAAGTACTGGGCGCCCGCGGTGAGCGCGGCCACCGCCTCGGTACCGTCGATGCCGTCGACCGCGACGCAGTGCCCGCTCGCCCGGCTCTGTGCGATCGAATCGAGAACGGCCGCGTCGAGCAGAGCGGTGTCGAAGTCACTGGAGGCGCTGGAAACCCGGCCCGCCGCCGTGATGACGCGACCGCTCTCGTCGACCACCACGACCGAGCGGCGCAGCGCTGCCGAGAGCGTCTCGGCGACGGGCGAGAATCCGCCGCCGGCCAGCACCGCCTGCACGAGTTCCTGGTGCACCGTGTTGGCGCGGTCGCGTTCCGCGAGTGTCGACGTCAACCGCTCGACCGCCTCGCGCGCCTCGTCGTCCGACCGGCGCAGCGCGCGTATCGCGTGGGCGGTCTGCAGCGCGGCCGACGCGTGGTCGGCGAGCGCGGAGAGCACGGCGATCTGCTCGGGTAGAAACCGCATCTCCTCGCGGTTGGCGACGAAGAGCACACCGAGGACGCCCTCGTCGCTCACCATCGGCACCCCGAGCAGCGAGACCAGTCCCTCGGTGTCGACCGCGTGGTCGATAGCTCCCTCGTGCCGCTCTTCGGAGTACTCGCGATAGCGCGCCACCCACTGCGGCGCCCGCGACTCGACGACCTCGCTCGCAAGCCCCCGGCCGGCCGGCACCGTGAGTTCGCGGAAAGCGGGGCTCACCGACCCGCTGGTCGTACGCACGCGCAGGGTGCGCGACTCGGTGTCGAACTCCGAGAGGTAGGCGACGTCGCAGTTCATCATCGCGTGGGCCCGCTCGACGACCCGGTCGAGCAGCGCGGTGTCGTCGCGCAGTTCGGCGAGCTCTCGGGCGCTGGAGAGCAGTTCGGCGAGCTCGTGTTCGCGGCGACGCAGCCGGGACTGCTCGCGGCGGGAGCGCAGGACGGCATCGGTCACCGCACGTCCGTCCGCCGCGTCAAGGCCCAGCCGGGTCAGTGCGGGAGACAGCCCGTCGGAGGCACCGTCGTCGCGATCGGTCGCTGCCGCCAGGATCGCTGTCACCGCTGCCGCGGCATCCGAACTGCTCGTCATGTGGCTCCTTTGCCGCATCGGTTCCCAACTGAGGTGTGTGTCCATCATGCACCGTCGCGCCGAAATCATGTGGTGCGGCCATATGTGTACGCTTGCTGAGCGCTGGTTAGCCTGATCGCGCCGCCGAATCCGAACTGGACCGGCCCACACGAAGGAGTGTCATGGCACAGCTCAACGACATCGACCGTCTCGGACTCGATTCCCGTCAACAACGGCGTCGCGCCATCATCGGAAGCTCGGTCGGTACCGTCATCGAGTGGTACGACTTCACGCTCTACGGGTTGGCCTCGGCCCTCGTGTTCGCTCCCCTGTTCTTCCCGGGTGCCGGAGACTTCGCCGGCATGCTCGGCGCGTTCGCCAGCTTCGCCGTCGGATTCGGTGCCAGGCCCATCGGCGGGCTGATCTTCGCGCACTTCGGTGACCGGGTCGGGCGTAAGGCCACCCTGATGGTGACGCTCATCATGATGGGGACCGCGACGACGTTCATCGGCCTGCTGCCGACCGCCGAGTCGGTCGGTGTGCTCGCGCCGATCCTGCTGATCGTGCTGCGCCTGTTCCAGGGCGCCGGCGCCGGCGCCGAGTTCGCCGGTGCGATGACGATGGCCAGCGAATCGTCCGGAGTGCGCAACCGCGCCTTCATCGCCGGGTTCCCCGGCGCCGCCGTCTACGTCGGCATGGCGCTCGCGACCACCATGTTCGCGCTGCTCAGCCTGCTGCCGGTCGACCAGTTCCAGGCCTGGGGCTGGCGAATCCCGTTCGTCTCGAGCGTCGTCATCGTGGCGTTCGCGCTCTACTTCCGCCTGCGGGTGAAGGAGACGGCCGCGTTCGAGGCCGTCGAGACCGCCGGCGAGGTGACCAAGGCGCCGCTCGTCGAGGCCGTGCGTTCGCACTGGCGCGTGCTGCTCTGCGGAATGGCGCTCTTCACCTTCGCGCTGCCGTGGGTCTACATCGTGCAGACCTTCTCGGTCTCGTACGTCACCGGAACCCTGACGGTGAATCCGACCGCCGCGCTCATCGGGCTCATTATCGCCGAGCTGTTGACCATCCCGGCGACGCTGCTGTTCGGACGTCTCGCCGACCGTATCGGCCGCAAACCGGTGCTCATCGGTGCGGCCCTGTTCGCGCTCGTCTTCGCCTTCCCGATGTTCGCGCTGTTCCAGACCGAGAGCTCGTTCCTGGTCGGGGTCGGCCTCGTGCTCGGTCTCGCTATCGTGCAGGGTGGAACGATCGGGGTCTCGGCCGCCATGCTCGCCGAGATGTTCCCCACCTCGATGCGCTGGAGCGGCATCGCGATCTCGCGCGAGATCCCGGCCGCGATCGTCGGCGGAACCGCGCCCCTCGTCGCGACCGCGCTCGTCGCCGTCGCCGGCGGAACGCCGTGGCTTGTCGCGTCGTACCTCGTCGCGCTCAGCGTGATCGGGCTGATCGGCATCTGGCGCCTGCCCGAGACCCTGCCGGCGAAGGACGCCGTCGACGCCGCCGCACGACCGGCTGCCGCGCGCATCTGACCGCGGCAACGCACGAAGGCCCCTCCCGCCAGGGAAGGGCCTTCGTCGTTTCGACTAGGCGATCGCCTCGACCTCGCCGGGGTGCGGCTTCGGGTGGGGGATGAACACGGCGATGACCGCGCAGACCACGGCGGCGATCAGCCCGAAGAGCAGCGCGGTGCTGAAGCCGCCCATGCTCGGCGCCGAGATCCCCTCGGTGACGGTGGCCGACTGCGTCAGCACTCCGGCGATGATCGCGGCGGCCACGGTGGTTCCGAGCGCGCGCATGAGGTTGTTCAGGCCGTTGGCCGCGCCGGTCTCGGTCGCCGGCACCGCGCGCATGATGAGCGCGGGCATCGCCGCGTAGCCGAGGCCGATGCCCACGCCGATCAGGATGTTCACGATCAGCACGTGCCAGAACTCCAGGTCGGAGATGAGCACGGCACCGAGGTAGCTGATCGCGATCACGATCGCACCGGCGACGAGCAGCGGCTTCGGGCCGAACCGGCGCTGGAGGCGGCCGGCCACGGGCGACATGGCGAGCATCGCGAGTCCCGACGGCATCAGCACGAAGCTGGCCTGGAGCAACGGGAGACCCATGCCGCCCACCGCTGCCGGCAGTTGCAGCAGCTGCGGAAACACGATGCTCGAGGCGAAGAGCGCGAAGCCCATGGCGATCGACGACAGGTTGGTGAGCAGAACCGGGCCGCGGGCGCTGACGCGCAGGTCGACGAGCGGGTCGGTGACGCGCAGCTCGATCGCGCCCCAGACGAGCAGCACCACGACGCCGCCGATGAGCAGCGCGAGCGTCTGCGGGGCGTCCCAGCCCCACTCGTTGCCGCGCGAGACGCCGAGCAGAACACCGGTGAGCCCGATCGCGAGCCCCGCGGCACCGACGAAGTCGAAGCGGCCGCCGACGCCGCGGCCGGTCGACGGGATGACGGCCCAGACGAGCACGAACGAGAGCACGCTGATGGCGGTCGCCACCCAGAACAGCGCGTGCCAGTCGAGGTTCTCGGTGACGAAGGCGCTGAGCGGCAGGCCGAGCGCTCCGCCGACGCCGAGGGTCGCGCTGACGAGCGCGATCGCGCCCCCGAGACGTTCCTTCGGAAGAACGTCGCGCAGCAGGGCGATGCCGAGCGGCACCACGCCGAGGCCGGTCCCCTGCAGCGCGCGGGCGACGATGAGCGGCCCGACCGAGTACGACAGCGCGGCGAGCACCGAGCCGGCCACGAGCAGTCCGAGCAGGATCAGCGCGATGCGGCGCTTGCCGTACATGTCGCCGAGCTTGCCCGAGATGGGCGTGCAGATCGCGGCGACGAGCAGCGTCGCCGTGATCACCCAGGCCGTGTCGGCGGGGCTCGCGCCGAGCAACGACGGCAGTTCGCCCTGGATCGGGATGAGGATCGTCTGCATAAACGCGGCGCCCATGCCGGCGAACGCCAAGACCGCGATCGTGAGATTGGGGCGGGGAGTGATGACTGAGGTCGGTGGGTCGAGCTGTCGGGTCACGGTTGATTCCTGGGGTGAGAAGCGGACTCCGTCATCGCCATGATACTGAGTCTCACTAACGCGATAGCGTATCACTGCGTAGACTCGGTTGCATGCCCGCCGATGTCCGTGAACGCACCCGCGACGCCGTCAGGGCGCAACTGGCAGAGCTCGCCTTCACCTTCTTCCTCACCAACGGGTTCGACGAGTCGACGGTCGACGAGGCGGCGAAGGCGGCCGGAATCTCGCGCGCCACTTACTTCCGCTATTTCGGGTCGAAGGAAGACGCGGTGCTCGTCGCATTGGAGGCCTCCGACGTCGACTACGGCTCGACGCTGCGCGACCGCCCGATCGCCGCGAGACAGTCGGCCTGGTCGTACCTGCGCGAGGCCTTCGAGGCCACGGTCGTGGCCGTCGAGAACGACCCGGGCCGCATCAGGGCAAAGGCGACGATGATCGGGTCGATCCCTTCGCTGCGCGCCCACCTCTCCGAGCGCCGGCGCGCGCGCGAAGACCGGCTCGTCGCCACCGTGCGCGACCGCTTCGATGACGAACTGACCGCGAAGATCGTCGTCGCCGCATCGTTCGCCGCCTTCGACGTCGCGTGGCGCGAATGGATCGGCCAGCCGGATGCACCGTTCCGCACGATCCTCGACGACGCGTTCTCGCGGCTCGACTCCCTCGGCCACCGCTAGCAACTCGGCCGCCGAGGTAACGGGCCGCTGAATGCACAGCGAATCCCCAGCGCGATCGGCCGAAAACGAATGCACGCAGTGCGTCGGTGCACTTAGTGTATTTACGTGACCCTCCCCGCCAGCACCCTCGACCGTCGGTCCGCGCTCAAAGCGCGCCACCGTCTGGCGATTCTGGATGCGGCGGACTCACTCATCCGCGAGCGCGGTAAACCGCACTTCAGCGTCGACGAGCTCGCAGAGCGCGCCGACGTCGCGCGCCGCACGGTGTTCAACCATTTCGCTTCGCTCGACGAGATCATCTCGATCACCTGCACGCGGGTGCTCACCGGCGCCGTCGACGAGTTCCGCGCGGCGACCGAGTCGACCCCCGCCGGAGACGGCAGCACCTTCTCGCTCTTCTCCGAGATCGATCTCGCCGTTCGCGGCATGGACCTCCCCACCGTCATCGCCTACCTCTGGGGCGTACTCGCCGAAGACGGCGAAGACGGTCGCTCCCAGTCGGCGATGCAAGACGTGTTCGCCCGCACGACCGAACAACTCGCCCTCGAAATGGCCGACCGCGCCACCGGCATCGACCGGTTCGAGGTCGAGATCCTCGTCAGCACACTGATGAACGGGGTCGCGGTCGCGGCCCGGCACTGGATCACCACCACGGGCGCCGCGCTCGACCCGGGGTCCCGCGCCGTCTGGGACGACCTGCTCGACCGCCTGATTGTCGCCGTTCGCACCGGCTACGCACCCCCGTCCTGACTTCCCCTCTCCCCCACAGCTCCTTCCCGATGACGCGAGGCGAGACGTAACACCCGCCCCGAGTCATCCGCATCACAAGAAAAGAAAACTGAGGATCATGGCAACCCTTCTCTACCGACTCGGTCGGTTCTCCGCCCGCCGAGCCTGGCTGGTCATCGTCGCGTGGGTGGTCATTCTCGGCCTCGCCGGCGGCGCGTTCGCGCTGTTCGGCGGCACCCTGACCTCGGCCGTCAGCATCCCCGGAACCGCGACGCAGAAGGTGAGCGACGAGCTCTCCGAGAAGTTCCCGCAGGCAGCGGGAGGTCGCGGCACCGTCGTGTTCACGACGACCGACGACTCGGCCTTCACCGACGAGCAGAAGGCCGCCATCGGCACCCTGCTCGACGACGCCACCGACCTCGACAACGTGAAGAGCAGCACGAACCCGTTCGACACGCAGGCGCAGATCGACGACGCTGCCCAGCAGGTCACCGACGGACGCACGCAGATCGCGGATGCCACGGCTCAGCTGGAGGTCGGACAGGCCCAGCTCGACGCCGCCAAGGAGCAGGCGGCAGCGGGCCAGGCACAGCTGGACGCCGCCAAGGCCCAGGCCGGAGCGGCCGCGACTACGGGTCAGCTCGCGGCGCGGTTCGCCGCCCAGCAGGCCCAGATCGACGCGGGAACGGCGCAGATCGAGGCCCAGCAGACCACCCTCGACGAGGGACGCACCGAGCTCGAGACCCAGACGAAGACGCTGGAAGAGGGAGCCGACCTGCTCGACCTCGCCGCCGAGATCCGCCAGGTCTCGGTCGACGAGACCACCGCCGTCGGCGGACTGCAGTTCGACACCGGACTCAACCAGGTTCCCGCCGAGTCGAAGGAAGCCGTCGTCGAGGCGATGAGCGACGCCGACATCGACGGCGTCACCGTCGAGGTGTCGAACGACATCGCGGCGAGCATCCCCGAGATCCTCGGCCCGGGCGAGATCGCCGGAGTCATCTTCGCCGCCATCGTGTTGTTCGTGATGCTCGGCACCCTCATCGGAGCCAGCCTCCCCCTCATCAACGCCATCATCGGTGTGGGTGTCGGTGTTCTCGCGTCGCTCGCCCTCTCGGGCACCGTGACCATGCTCTCGGTCACCCCCGTGCTGGGCGTGATGCTCGGCCTCGCGGTCGGCATCGACTACTCGCTGTTCATCCTCAACCGGCACCGCACCCAGTTGCGCAACGGCGTCGAGCTTCAGGAGTCGATCGGTCTCGCCAACGGCACCTCGGGCAACGCGGTCGTGTTCGCCGGCTCCACCGTGCTCATCGCACTGCTCGCGCTCAACCTCACCGGCATTCCGTTCCTCGGGCTGATGGGTACCGTCGGCGCGATCTGCGTGCTCGTCGCCATCCTCATAGCGATCACGCTGACCCCGGCCGTGCTGCGCCTGGTCGGCAACAAGATCCTGACGAAGAAGGCGCGCAAGACGATCGGGCAGGCCAACCCGAAGTCGCGCGTGCCCAGCAAGCCGATGAACACGCTGCGCGCCGTCGTGACCGTGGTCGCCGGTATCGCCGTGCTGCTCATCATCGCCATCCCGGCGCTCTCGATGCGCCTCGGCCTGCCAGCCGGTTCGTCGGAGCCGGTCGACTCGAGCGCCTACAAGGCCTACAAGCTGATCGACGACAAGTTCGGCGCCGGCGTCAACGGCCCGCTCATCGTCGTCGCCGACCTCGACCAGGCAATCACCGACGACGAGCTCGTCGGCGAACAGGTGCGCATCGGCCAGCTACTCAAGGCCGAGAACGACGTCGTGGCGGTCGCCCCCATCGGTGCATCCGACGACGACATGCTGCTCGCCTTCCAGGTTGTGCCCGAGGGCGGACCGACGAGCGAATCGACCGAGCAGCTCGTGCGTGACCTGCGCGGCCTCGACATCGACGGTGTCGCCGAGCTGGGAGTCGCCGGCAACGCGTCGGGCAACATCGACGTCAGCGAGAAGCTCGCCGATGCCCTGCCGCTCTACCTGCTCGTGGTCGTCGGCCTCTCGCTGATCATCCTGATCTTCGTGTTCCGCTCGATTCTCGTTCCGGTGACCGCCACCCTGGGCTTCGTGCTCTCGCTGTTCGCGGCGTTCGGTGGAATCACCGCGGTGTTCCAGTGGGGCTGGCTCGCGCCGGTCTTCGGGGTGCACGACCCGGGCCCCATCCTGAGCTTCCTGCCGATTCTCGTGGTCGGCATCCTGTTCGGGCTCGCGATGGACTACCAGCTGTTCCTCGTGAGCGGCATGCGCGAGTCGTACGCGCACGGCACCCCGGCCCGCCTCGCCGTGCAGCGTGGCCTGCACGCCGGTCGAGCCGTCGTGATCGCCGCAGCGCTGATCATGATCTCGGTCTTCGGCGGGTTCATGTTCTCGAACTCGGTGATGATCCAGTCGATCGGTCTCGGCCTCGCGCTCGGTGTGCTGCTCGACGCGTTCGTCGTGCGACTGCTGATCATCCCGGCGGTTATGCACCTGCTCGGCAGTGCCGCGTGGTGGATGCCGAAGTGGCTCGACCGCATCCTGCCCAACGTCGACGTCGAGGGAGCCTCGCTCGAGCGCTCGCACCCGTCGATGCGGCACGATGCTGCACCCGATAGCGACACCGTGCCCGAGAAGGCCGGCGTCTAGCGAAAACGAACGAAGGCGCGTACCGCGGTTGCGGTACGCGCCTTTGGCGTTAAGAACCTAAGAACGGCTCGCGATCAGCGGCGACCCAGGCGCCGTTCACCGTTGATGCCCGTGTTGTACGGGATCCCGTAGTGCGTGAAGATCTCGGGCTCGACGGCCGAGTCGAGTTCGCCGTCGGTCGCGATCGACGGTGCGTCTTTGATCTGCTTTTTGGGGAACAGCACTTTGAGGTACTTCGGCGCGACGACTGCGCCGGAGAGCGGAACGAACACGAGCTTCTGGCCGCCGAGGATGCCCACGTGCACGGCCGCGAATTCGGGCTGGTCGGTCGCGGTGTCGAAGTAGATGCTCTCGAGGTTGCCGACCTTCGACCCCTCGGAATCCACGATGGGCATTCCGATCCAGTCGCGAACGTTTTCCGCTTCGAACATGGTGCAGCCTTTCCCGGCGGGAACTTTTCCAGCCCGTGAGCCCAACGCTACCCGGGAGTGCTGAATCACATTCGGCCTAGCGTCGCGGCGCCGAGTGTGCCAGCCGGCGTCCGTCGGGGTCACAATGACAGCAGTGCCCGCCCGCTCGAGTCGAGTGCTTCGGTCACAACACGGTAGTAGGCCCATCTGCCGCGCTGCTCGCGCGTGGCGAGACCGGCGGCGACGAGCTTGCCCATGTGGTGCGAGACCGTGGGCTGCGAGAGTCCGACCGGTTCCGTGAGGTCGCAGATGCACGCCTCCCCACCCTCGCTTGCCGCGATCAGCGAGAGGAGGCGCACACGCGTCGGATCACCGAGCGCCTTGAACACGCGGGCGATTCTCTCGGCCTGCTCGAGATCGAGCACTCCCCCGGTCACGGTCGTGCAGCAGGAAGCCATCGTCATAACCCCATCCTGACAGTCATATTGACAAATGTCGATACATCGACGAGTCTCGATGCATCGAGGTGTTCAGACGAGGAGACTGCCATGAACGACCTGCCCGTCGTCGTCATCGGAGCCGGCCCGCAAGGGCTCGCCGCCGCCGCCCACCTGCTCGAGCGCGGCGAGACACCGCTGGTTCTCGAGGCGGGTTCCGGCGCCGCCGCGGCCGTCTCGGCCTGGGGGCACGTGCGCCTGTTCTCCGATTGGAGCGAACTCGTCGACGCCGCGGCTGTCCGTCTTCTCGCGCCGACCGGCTGGGTCAGGCCGGCCCCGGGCTATCCGACCGGTGCGCAGTGGATCTCCGCCTACCTCGCTCCGCTCGCGGCGGCCCTCGGCGACCACATCAGGTTTGACACCCGGGTGACCGGCGTCGGACGCAAGGGACGCGACCGGCTCGTCGACGCGGGCCGCGCCGAGCAGCCGTTCTCCGTGCACGTGACAGACGCCGCCGGCAACGAGTCACGCGTCGACGCCCGAGCGGTCATCGACGCGTCGGGCACCTGGTCGCAGCCCAACCCGGCGGGCGCAGACGGACTCCCGGCCATGGGTGAGCACGCGTCATCCGACCGCATCTTGTACCGCATCCCCGACTTCGCACGCCCCGATCCGTTCGCCGGCAGGCACACCGTCGTCGTCGGCAGCGGACACTCGGCCGTGACCGCGGTGAACGAGCTGGCCCGCATCGCGAAGCGCACCCCCGGCACGCGCGTCACCTGGGCGATGCGTCGCGGTTCGGTCGGCAACACCTTCGGCGGCGGCGACGCAGACGAGCTGCCCGCCCGCGGCGCCCTGGGCCTCCGGGCGCGTCAGGCGGTCGACGCCGGCCTGATCGATCTCGTCACGGGCTTCCGGGTCGAATCCATCGTCACCACCGAGCGCGGCGTCGTGCTCGCCGCGGAGGACAGCCGTGAACTTCCCGCCGCCAACACCGTCGTTGTACTCACCGGTTTCCGCCCCGACCTGTCGTTCCTGTCCGAGATCCGCCTCGATCTCGACCCGGTCCTGCAGGCGCCGGTGCGCATCGCCGCCGAGGTGGATCCGAACCTGCACAGCTGCGGATCGGTGAAGGCCACGAGCGCGAGCGACCTCGCCCAGCCCGAGGCTCACACCTCGTCGGTGCCAAGTCGTACGGGCGTGCGCCGACGTTCCTGGCGATGACCGGGTACGAGCAAGTGCGCAGCGTCGTCGCGGCCCTCGCCGGAGACCACGCGGCGGCTGCCCGGGTCGAGTTGGTTCTGCCCGACACGGGGGTGTGCGGTGGGTCCGGAACCTTCGACGAGCTCGGCGACGCGGTGGCCGCGTGCTGCACGCCGGCTCCGACGCTCATCCAGCTGGGTCGAGCGCCGACGACCGTGTAGGTCAGCGCCCGCTAAGCGGGCAGCAGCTCGGCGAGCAGCGCCTCGACGCGCGCCTTGATGTCGTCGCGGATCGGCCGCACTTCGTCGATGGTCTTTCCCTTCGGGTCGACCAGTTCCCAATCCTCGTAGCGCTTGCCGGGGAAGATCGGGCAGACGTCGCCGCAGCCCATCGTGATGACGACGTCGGAGTCGCGCACCTGCTCCGTGGTCATCAGCTGCGGGATCGCCTGGCTGATGTCGATGCCCTCCTCGGCCATCGCGGCGATGGCCATCGGGTTGATCTGGTCGCCGGGCTCCGAGCCGCCGGAGCGCACCTCGACGGCGCCGCCCGAGAGTGCGCGCATGTAGCCGGCGGCCATCTGCGAGCGTCCGGCGTTGTGGATGCATACGAAGAGCACGGTGGGAGTGTGGGTCATACTCGAAGCATAGATGATGGTCTATGGGTTAGATAGCCGCGAGAAGATCGCGCACGCGACCCTCGATGTCGTTTCGGATGTCGCGGACCCGAGCCATCGGCAACCCGGCCGGGTCTTCGAGATCCCAGTCGAGGTAGCGGCGACCCGGGTATACCGGGCAGGCGTCGCCGCACCCCATCGTGACGACGATGTCGGCCGCACGCACGACCTCGTCGGTCAGCGGCTTCGGGTATTCGCCCCCGATCGGCACGCCGATCTCGTCGAGCGCTGAGACGACCGCCGACCGCACAGCGCTGGCGGGCGCGGACCCGGCGGTCCTGACGCGCACGCGGTCGCCCGCGAGGTGCCGGAGGATTCCGGCCGCCATCTGCGAACGCCCGGCGTTCTGCACGCACACGAACAGCACCTCGGGAGTGCGGTCGTCGGCAGCGATGTCGGTCGTCGCCAGGGCGGTCAGCCGGTCGGCGGCGAAGCGCGAGGTCAGTGACGGCAGGTGACGGGTGATGTGCGACTGCTCGGCCAGCAACGCGTGGCTCTCACGCACGTACCGCGCGACCGTCTCGGCGGCGAACACGCCGGCGAACCGCGTCGCGAGGTCGACCGAGATGCGGGCGAGCACCGCGTCGGTCACACCGATGCCCGCGGCATCCGGAAGCAACTCGGAAATGCGGTCCGCCTGCTCCGGATCGACCGAGTACCAGACCGAGCGCCCTTCGGGCTGACGGTCGAGCAACCCTGCGCCGAACAGCACCTTGACGTGGTGGCTGACGGTGGGTTGGCGCAGCTCCAGCGCGATGGCAAGCGAGCCGACGGTCAGCCTGGCGTCGGGGCTGCTCAGGATCAACGAGACGATGCGCGACCGGGTCGGATCGGCGAGCAGCCTCACGCCTGTGGTCGGCGCCGCGATTTCCATAGACGGAAGTCTATGCAAGCTCGCATGGGGCACGGGCGCACACACAAAAAAATGCCCGGTTCCGCTGTGATTACAGAGGAACCGGGCTGTTGTGACCCCAACCGGATTCGAACCGGTGTTACCGCCGTGAGAGGGCAGCGTACTAGGCCGCTATACGATGGGGCCGAAAGCAACTAGATGAGTATGCCATAGGTCGAGAGCGGTGCCAAATTGAGGGCGCGGATGCCCTTCGATAAGCTCAGGGACCGCTTTCCAGCAGTCGCGTCTCCTTCTCGGCGGGCAGTCCGACGGGCGGTCGGTCGGGTCGTTGTGGCGCCACTCCCCCGATCGACCGCAGCCACGCCCACGTGTCGCTCACGGTGTCGGCGAGCGGGCGGATGACCAGGCCGGCCGACAGAGCGAGAGACGCATCGCCACGGTGCATGCCGTCGAAGTCGGGGCCCGGGGGTATCCAGACCGGCAGCTCCCTCCAGGGCTCGACACCCGCCCGCTCGATCTGCTCGGGCGTGAACCAGCGCAGCGTCGCCGCCGATCCGGTCGCCGCGACGCACGCGTCGAGCAGCGCGCGCATGGTCGTCGAGTCGGGCGGGCTCAGCACGTTGACAGCGCCTGTCACCGCGGTGTCGAGTCCGAATGCGGCGAGGTCGCGGGCATCGACGTACTGGATGCAGGCTTCGGCGGGCCCGGGCGCCACGACCTCGCAGCCGCGGGCGATGCGCGTGAGCCACCACGGCAGCCGCCCGATGTTCTCGCGCGGCCCGAGGATGAGCCCGGCCCGCAGCAGAAGAGCGCGGTCGCCGAAGCCCGCGAGGGCGCCCAGTTCGCCACCCCGTTTGGCGCGGGCGTAGTCGGCGAAATCCGCATCGGCGGCCGATGCCTCCACCACGGGCGCGTCCTCGCGCGCATACGCGGGCGACGGGTAGGTATGCACCGAGCGGGATGACACGTAGACGTACGTGCTCGCACGGCCCGACAGGTGCGCCGCGGCATCCGTCACCGCTCTCGGCGCCCACGACCAGGTATCGACGACCAGATCCCACTCGGCCCGTGCATCAAGGCCGTCGAGCCCGTCCGGCCGAGTACGGTCGCCGACCACGTTCGTCACTCCGGCCCGTGGTGCGCGCGACCCACGGTTCAGCACGGTCACGTCGTGTCCGCGCGCGAGCGCCTCGTCGACGAAGGCGTGACCCACGAACTCGGTGCCCCCCAGGATGAGTACGCGCTTCGTCGCCATTGGTCCAGCGTCACGCATCGCGACCGGTCGATCAACCGGATCCGCTCAGGGCAGCGCGCTCACCACCCCAGCGCGAACACCACGTCGTCGCCCAGCGCCTCGCCGGTCACCCGGTCGAGATCGGGTCGGCGTTCGAGACCGACCCTGAGCGCGGTGCGCTGCGAGCCGATATTGCCGGGTGTTGTGTAGGCGATGAGCGGATGCGCCGCGTGCTCGGCGCGCCACAGGTCGACCGCGGCAGTCGCTGCCTCGGTCGCGTAGCCCTTGCCCCAGGCGCTCGGCGTGAACCGGTACGACAGGTTGAGCACCGTGCGTTCGCCGAGCCGGTCGTCGTTCCAGCGCGAGAAGCGGATGCCACAGAAGCCGACGATGCCGTCGCCGTCGCGCACGGTCCAGTAGCCGAAGCCGTGCTCGTGCCAGTGGCCGAGCCACTCGCCGAACTGCCGCTGCGCGTCGATGCGCGAGGTGAGCGGACCGGCCGGGTTGAACTGGTTGGTGAGCGGGTCGGCGTGGATGCGCCACATCGCGTCGAAGTCGACCACCGAGAGCCGGTCGAGGCTCAGGCGAGCGGCGGGTCGTGCGGCCGCTGTGCCGCTCATGCGCCGGCCGCCAAGTCGAGGATCGCCCGGGCGAAGTCGCGCGGCTCCTGCTGCGGCACGTTGTGTCCGGCATTCGCGATGCGCTGCTGGCCGTACGGCCCGACGAATCTGTCGCGGTCGTCGTCGGCGCTGCCGCCGAGGATGCCGTCGGCCCCGGCCTCGAGCACGATCGTCGGCACGATGATGGGCGGCGCTTCGGCGAGCGCCGCCTCGATGTCGTCGTAGCGGGGGTCGCCCTCGGCGAGTCCGAAGCGGTGCCGGTAGGAGTGCACGACCACGTCGACGAAGTCGGGGTTGTGCAGGCTCGGCGAGCTGGCCGCGAAGGTCTCGGCCGAGAAGTCCCAGGTCGGCGACCAGGTTCGCCATAGCAGTTCGCACAGCTCGTCGCGGTTCACCTCGAGGCCAAGCTTTCCGCGCGAGCCGTGGAAGTAGTACTGGTACCAGTAGGTCGCCTCCCACGCGGGCGAGCGGGGTTCGCCCGACGAGGCGATGTCCTGCACGTTGTAGCCGCCGACGCTCACGAGACCTGTGACCCGTTCGGGCCAGAGGGCGGCGACGATGCAGGCGGCGCGTCCGCCCCAGTCGAACCCGGCGAGCACTGCCGCGTCGATCTCGAGGGCGTCGAGCAGTGCGAGCAGGTCGGCGCCGAGCGCGGCCTGCTGTCCGCTGCGTTCGGTGGCCGCGTCGAGAAAACGGGTGCCGCCGAAGCCGCGCAGGTACGGCGCGATCACCCGGTGCCCGGCGTCGGCGAGACGCGGCGCGACCTCGTCGAACGCGCGCACGTCGTACGGGAAGCCGTGCAGCAGCACGACGGGAGCGCCGTCGGCCGGACCCCACTCCTCGTAGGCGATCTCGAGCAGGTCTGTCTCTACGGTCTTCATACGATCTCCACTGCCGTTCCGCTCACGATGATGCCGCCGGTCGGCGGTATGTCGACGGTCAGCAGGCTGGGCCTGCCGACGTGCGCTCCCTGATGGATGATCAGGCGGTCGGGCGCGAGCCCCAGGGTGCGCAGGTAGCCGCCGACGGATGCCGCGGCCGAACCTGTCGCGGGGTCTTCGTTCATCGTTCCGACCGGGAAGATATTGCGCGCCTCGAACTCGGCGGGCCGGATCGCGAACAGGGTGGTCACGGTGCCTGTCCACCCTTCGGCGTCCATCAGCGCGCGCATCGCCGCGGGATCGAAGGCGAAGGTGTCGAAGGTGTCGCGGTCGGCGAAGACCAGCACCGGATGCCAGTTGCCGGCGTACGAGAGCTGCGGCGGGAAGCGCGGGTCGAGGTCGTCTCGCCCGACGCCGAGCAGGTCCAGCAGAACGTCGAGGACGTCGTCGCTGAGGCCCGCGAGTTTCGGCTCGACGCTCGTGAACGCCGCGATGATCTGGTCGGCGTCGGCCGTGGTCGTGATCGATACGGGGCCCGCCGACGTCTCGAACAGCACAGTGCCGATGCCGTCGCGGCGGGCGAGCGCGACCGCCAGGGCGACCGTTGCGTGGCCGCAGAACGGGATCTCGGCGATCGGCGAGAAGTAGCGCACACGGGCGTGCCGTGCATCCCCGTCGATGGCGGCATCGATCAGGAACGCGGTCTCGGCGAAGCCGACATCCGCCGCTATTCTCTGCATCTCGGCGTCGGCGAGGTCGCCCGCGTCGAGCACAATACCGGCCGGGTTGCCGCCCTCGGGAGTCGCGGCGAACCCGGTGTAACGCAGAACGGAGGTCATGCCCCCATCGTGTCAGGTGCGCCCGACACTCGCAGCCGCGGGCATCAGAACGCGCAGCGCGCCCGGTACAAGTTCGATGTCGACGGGCAGCAGCGACACCCGCTCACCGTCGGCGTAGGCCGCGACCGATTCCGCCTCGATGCGCACCGTCTTCGCGCGGTGGATCGTCACGGCGGGGTGGCTCAGATGCGTGCCCGCGAACACCTTCGGGAACACGCGCAGAAAGGCCGTGCGTGAGAGCGGTGTGACCACGAGAACATCGAAGAGTCCGTCGTCGACGAGGGCGTCGGGGGTGACCCGCATGCCGCCGCCGATCGACCGGTTGTTGCCGACGGCGATGAGCGCGGCATCCGTCACGGTCTCGACGCCGTCGAGCACCAGCCGATAGGTGATCGGACGCAGCTTGGCCAGCTCGATCGCGAGGGCGACCAGGTAACGGTTCTTGCCGCGCGGGTAGCGCAGGTTGTTGGCGCGTTCGTTGACGATCGCGTCGAATCCGGCCGAGAGCACACACGCGAACCAGGTCGTCTGGTCGCGGCCGTCGTCGTCGGTGTGACGGATGCGCCCCGCATCGATCGCCCGCGACGGTCGCGCGAGGCACTCGAGCAGCGTCTCGATCGCGGCGTCGGTGTCGCCGACGGGGATGCCGAGCCCCCGCGCCATGTCGTTACCGGTGCCCGACGGCACAATGCCGAGCGGGATGTCGGTGGTGGCCAGCAGGTTGACGCCGAGGCTGACCATGCCGTCGCCACCGACGACGACGAGCGCGTCGGGCTTCGCGGCTATGGCGAAAGCTGCGGCCTCGACGAGGTGTGCGAAGTCGGGCTCCTGCAGGCTGGTCACGGTGTGGCCGGCCGCGCGCAGGCGGGCGACGACCGTCGGTCCGACCCCGCGGCTCTTGCCGAACGACGCGGACGGGTTGATGGCGACTGCAATCGTCAGCGGCTTCGGTGTCGGCACGCCCTCATTCTCGCAGAACCTACAACCAGCACTGCCCCTACAGCTTCACCCGCCGCAGCAGCTGCGCGTTCAGCGCCACCACGATCGTCGACACCGACATAAAGATCGCGCCGACGGCCGGCGAGAGCAGCACTCCGGCGCTGAACAGCACGCCCGCCGCGAGCGGGATGCCGATGACGTTGTAGCCGGCTCCCCACCACAGGTTCTGCTGCATCTTGCGGTACGTCGCCTTCGAGAGACGGAACGCCGCCAGCACCCCGCGCGGATCGCTCGAGGCGAGCACGATGCCGGCCGATTCGATCGCGACATCCGTACCGGCTCCGATCGCGATGCCGACGTCGGCCTGCGCGAGCGCGGGAGCGTCGTTCACCCCGTCGCCGACCATCGCGACGCGGGTTCCGTCTTTCTGTAGTTTCGCGACAACGGCGGCCTTCTCACCGGGCAGCACCTCGGCGAACACCTCGGTGATGCCGAGCCTCGCCGCCACCCAGTCGCCGACCGCGCGCGAGTCGCCGGTGAGCATCGCGACGCGCACGCCGCTCTTCTGCAGCTCGGCGACGGCTTCGACCGATTCGGGGCGGATCACGTCGGCGAGCGCGATCATGCCGAGCACCCTCGCCTCGTCGAGCACGTAGACGACCGTCTGTCCCTGCGCGCTCGCCTCGCCCCCGGCGGTCTCGAGCTCGGGTTCGATCGTGAGCCCTCGCTCCGCGACCACGCGTCGGCTCGCGACGGTGATGCGGCGCGCGTCGACGGTGGCGGATGCGCCCCGCCCGGCGAGCGACTCGAAGTCGCGCGCGCGAACCACCGTGAGCGCGCCGGCCGCGCCTGCTCCGGCCGCGCCGACGATGGCCCGCGCGATCGGGTGTTCGCTCGACGCCTCGACGGATGCCGCGAGCGCGAGCACCTCGTCGCCCGAGAGACCCGCGGCCGCGACGACACCCGATACGCCCTGCTTGCCCTCGGTCAGGGTTCCGGTCTTGTCGAACAGCACGACCTCGATGTTGCGGGCGTCCTCGAGCGCGGCACGGCTGCGCACGAGCAGTCCATTCTTCGCGCCGATCGCGGTCGACAGCTGGGCCACGAGCGGGATCGCGAGTCCCAGGGCGTGCGGGCAGGCGATGATCAGCACGGTCACGACGCGCTCGATCACGAAGGCGGGGTCGTCGGGCGTCACGAGCGCCCAGACCACGAGCGTGATGACCGCTGCGGCGACCGCTATATAGAAGAGAAGAGCGGCTGCCCGGTCGGCGAGCACCTGGGCGCCCGACTTGCTGGCCTGCGCGTCGGCGACGAGCCTCATCACGCCGGCGATCGCGGTGTCGTCGCCGGTCTTGGTGACACGCACGGTGAGGGCGCCAGCGCCGTTGATGCTGCCCGCGATCACACCGTCGCCGACGGTCTTCGTCACCGAGGTGGACTCCCCGGTGAGCAGGGACTCGTTGACCTCGGATGCGCCCTCGGCGACCTCGCCGTCGACCGGCACCGCGGAGCCGGGCCGCACGAGCACGGTGTCGCCGACGCCGAGCGAGGCGACGGGAACCGTCATCTCGTGGCTGTGCCCGTTCTCGGACGCATGCACCAGCACCGCTTCATCCGGAATCAGCTTCGCCAACTCGCCGAGCGCGTTCTGCGCGCCCATGATGGCGCTCATCTCGACCCAGTGTCCGAGCAGCATGATCGTGATCAGGGTCGCGAGCTCCCACCAGAAGTCCATGCCCGGGAAGCCGAGCAGAACCGCGACGCTGTAGCCGAGGGCGACCACGATCGCGAGCGAGATGAGGGTCATCATGCCGGGCTGCTTCGCCCGCAACTCCTGGATGCCGCCGCGGATGAAGACGAGGCCGCCGTAAAAGAAGATCGCGATCGCGAAGGCGGCGGGGATGAACTCGCTGCCAGGGAAACGCGGGCCGTCGAGCCCGAGGATGTCCTGCAGGCCGTGCGAGAAGACGAGCGTCGGGATGGTGAGCACGAGGCTCAGCCAGAACTTGCGGCGGAACTGTGCCGGGTCGTGGTGCGAGTGGTCGCCGTGGCCCGCGTGGTGGTCGTGGCCGGTCGCTGAGCTCGTCGAAGCGTGGTGCTCGTGGTGAGCGTGCCCTTCGACGGGCTCAGGGAGCGTCGCCGCGTGGTGGTCGTGCTGCATTACTCTCCCCTGTTGTTGTTGAGTTCGTAGACCTTGAGCAGTTCGTCGACCGCCATCTGCCGCTCGTCTCCCCCGGCCGCGAACATGTCGGTCACGTGGGTGCGCAGGTGGTTCTCGACGAGCAGCTTGTTCAGGCTGCGGAGGCTTTTCTGGATGGCGAGGGACTGCGTGATGATGTCCATGCAGTAGTCCTCGTTGTCGATCATTTTCTCGAGGCCGCGCATCTGCCCCTCGAGGATTCTGCTGCGGTGCAGCGCGCGCTTCTTGATGTCGGCGATCATGTCAAGGAGTATACCCCTAGGGGGTATCCGATTGCAGGCGCACGCTGGCCCGGGCGTAGGCTCGCACCATGAAGCTGACCAAGCACGAACACGCCGCCCTCGTCCTCGAAAAAGCCAATGAGACGCTGGTCGTCGACCCGGGTGCGTTCACGATGCCCCTCACCGATCTGCGTCACGTCGTCGCGATCGTGATCACCCACGAGCACCCCGACCACTGGACTCCCGAGCAGCTCGACCGCATCCTCGAGATGAACCCGGATGCGAAGATCTTCGGTCCGCAGGGTGTCGCCGTCGCGGCATCCGCCTATCCGGTCACGGTCGTGCGCGATGGCGACGAGCTCACCGCCGGCGAGTTCACCCTCAAGTTCTTCGGAGAGAAGCACGCCGTCATCCACTCGTCGTTCCCGACCATCGACAACGTCGGCGTACTCATCGACGACACCCTCTTCTACCCGGGCGACTCGTTCACCGTGCCGCCCGTCGAGGTGGACGTTCTCGCCGTCCCGGCCGGTGCCCCCTGGCTGAAGATCGGCGAGGTCATGGACTACGTCGCCGAGGTGAAGCCGAAGCGCTCGTTCCCGACGCACGAGATGGTGCTCTCGGTGATCGGAAAGAACATGTCGAACGAGCGCATCGAGAGCGTTACCACCGCGAACGGCGGAGAGTTCTTCCCGCTCGAGCCGGGGCAGTCGCTCGACCTGTGACCGCATATCTGGAGTGACGGATGCCACGGGGCCGGTCTCGTGGCATCCTGTCCTCCACAACCGCGTCTATCGCGTCGTTCTCCACAGCAAATTCGCCTTCTGACCTGCTATTTACCTAATGTCAGTGGTGCCGGTGACACTACCTTCATGAACGAACCGACCGAGGCGATCAGGCAGATCGGCGACCAACTCGCCGATCTCGCGGTGGCGCCGTCTGCCGCGCTGCCTGCTCGGGCCTTGGGCACTCGAGCCCTGCCTGACGACGACCTGGTCGCGTTCACGGTAGAGCTCGAGCGAGCGGGGCGCCTCATCGATGCCCTGCGAACGCAGGTCGCGGCCGAGATCGGCGAGCGGTCGGCGAGCAGGCTCGACGGCCTGTCCGACAGGTACGGGTTCCGTACCGGTGCTCACCTGCTCGAGTTCCTCACCCGCGTCTCGCTGGCGGAGGCGTCGCGTCGGGTGCGTCTCGGCAAGGCGACCATCACCACCAAAAACCTCATCGGCGACGAACTGCCGCCCAAGCACCCGCGGGTCGCCACGGCGCTGCAGCGGGGCGAGATTGGCGTCGACTCGGCGGCCATCATCATCCGCTGTCTCGACCAGGCGTCGCCGCACGCGGCCGCCGAAGACCTCGAGACGGCCGAGGCCGAGCTGGTGACGGCGGCCGCGACTGACGGCGCCGATCTCATCGCCGTGCAGGCGCGGGCTTGGCGCGAGGCGCTGGATGCCGACGGCGCCGAGCCGCGTGACGAGCGCATCCAGCGGCTGCGGTCGTTCCGGGTGGGTCGCGAGTTGGAGAACGGTCTCACCCCGTTCAGCGGTGTCGCCGATCCCTATTTCGCGGCACTGCTGCGAGCGGCGCTCAACAACGCCAACAGGCCGGGCGTCACACCGCGCTTCCTGCCGGAGGCCGACCGTCAGACCGGGCTCAGCATCGTCGAGACCGACGACGGCGAGGTCATCGAGAGTGTCACCGATCCGCGCACGCGCGACCAACGCAACTATGACGCGCTACAGGGCATCGTCACCGCGGGGCTCCGGTCCACGGGCACCAAGACGGGTGAGCTGCGCGATCTCGCGCAGGTCACCGCGGTCGTCACGATGAACGACCTGCACGACTGCAGCGGGGTCGCCTGGCTCGACGACGCCTCCGAACCGATCTCGGCCAGAACCTGCAGCGCGCTCGCTTGCTCGTGCGGGTACGCCCCGATCGTGCTCGGCGAGAACGGCGAACCTCTCTACCTCGGCAAGCGAAAGCGGTTCTTCACCGAGGCGCAGATGCGCGCTCTCGCCGTGCGCGACGGCGGTTGCGTCTGGCCCGGTTGTGGCGCTCCGGCCGCCTGGGCCGAGGGTCACCACGTCGACGAGTACGAGAAAGACGACGGTCCGACCGACATCGACAACGGAGTGCTGCTCTGCCGGTACCACCACCACAAACTGCATCGATCCGGCTTCCAGCTCCGCATGATCGATGCCCGTCCGCACATGCTGCTCACCCCGGCCATGGACCCGGCCCAGAAGTGGCGCCCGGTCGGCAAGTCCCGCATCGAGGCGGTGCAAGTGCGGAGGAAGACGGCGGGGTGATGGGCGGTCCCCTCCTGGTGGGGGGGGCTTACCGCGGCGCGCTCAACGGCGTAGAACGTGCACATGCGCTTCGACGACTCTTCGCGGTCCGACGACACCGATCCCGATTGGCCGCCGGAGATGAGTTTCATCGTTTCCCGCGACGAGTCCGCCCTCACCGAGCTGCTCTTCATCCGCGACTCGTGGCGGTTGCGCGTCAACGACCACCTGCCCGTGAGCGACAGACTGCCCGCCCTCGAGCCGACTCTCGAGCCGGCCGCGACCTCGTTCAGCGATTCCGAACTGATCTCGCTCGGCACCCGGTGGGGCAAGGCCTGGCAGTGGGCGATCGCGTGGTCGGTCGACGCCGTCGCGAGACAGCCGAAGATCCAGGCGCTGGCACCCGGTGATACCGATGCCCTGCTGGCGATCCTGCCCCCACGCTGGACGGAAGCGCTCGACGACGAGCGGTTCGATCGGGAGGCGTGGTTCGCCTGGCAACAGCGGCTGCCGCCGTTTGACCCGCCGGCTTTCGCCGATCTCCCCGAGAGGCGCAGCCTGCCCGCGCTCGTTCCCGCCTGGCATCGCGGGCTCGAGATCATGATCGTGCTACAGCTGGCTGGGGCGTTCTCTCGCAAGATCGCCCCGAACGCGTTGCTGCTCTCGCACACGACCTACGAGACGCCCGAAGACTTCAGCGTCGCGCTGCGGAAGTTCGCCGCCGGCTAGAAGTCGCACACCTAGACCTCACGGTCGAGGAAGCCGGGCAGATGCGTACCGATCGACGCCTACCAGCGCCATCAGCGCCCGCTCAACGCCTGATCAAGCCTTCAGCACCGGGTAGACCAGGTGCGTCACGCGCGCCGTCTGGATGATCGTCGTCGGCTCGCCGAGCACCCGAGTGGTGCCGCCGGTGAAGTACGGCCGTCCCGAGCCGAGCACGACCGGGGCCAGGTCGATGCGCACCTCGTCGAGCAGCCCCGCCTCGAGCGCCTGCGTCGCGATCTCGCCTGCCGCGACGCTCACCTCACGGCTGCCGGCGATCGTCTGCGCGACCCGCAGCGCGGCCTCGATGCCCTCGGTTACGAAGTGGAAGTTCTTGGCGCCCGGGTAGGTCCAGCCGGTCGGCGGCTCGTGCGTCATCACGACGATCGGAACGTCATAGGGATGCCGCCCCTTCCACCCGTCGGTCACGTCGAACAGCCGACGCCCGACGACGATCACGCCGAGCGCGAGGGTCAGATCGCGGAGGTAGTCGTGCGACGGCTCGGTGACGTGGAAGGTGAGGTCGGGCATCGCCGTCGTCATCTCGATAGCGCCGGCCTGGTACCAGTCGAACAGCGCGCCCGGGTCGTCGTCGTCGTACGCGATGAACCCGTCGAGCGACATCGACGCGGACGAGTAGACGGTGCCCATGGTGATCCTCCGGCTCGGTGAGGCGTCCAGAGTAGGAGCCGGATGCTTGTGCGGTCAACGGGGTCGGCGTGCGCTTCGCGAACAGCGACGGCCGGCTCCCCCCTCCCTCGCGGGCGGAGAGCCGGCCGCCGCTCTCTAACCCGCGTCGGAGCGGGGCTCACCATCGGCAGCTCGTCGCCGCTCGATGCGTCGCGCACGCACGGTGCTCGCCACGATCTGCGCGATCACCACCGCGATTACCACGTATCCGACGACCTGCTGGATCTGGGTCGTGCCCCACGCGAAGGCCGCGATCGCCAGTCCGATCGCTATGCCCCAGACCGCCCAGTACACCGACGCGAACAGTCCGGTGTGCGTGGCTTCCCAGAGCGCACTTCGCTGCGTGGTCACCGCCCCCTCCCTCATCGCCACGTTAGGCATAGCAACCGATGTAGGCAAGGTGCGGATAGGAGACGAAGTTCGCCTTCCAGATGCGGAATCCGAGGCACTGGCCTCGGGAGAGGGCGATCGAGGCCTGCACCCACGCCCCGGCGAGCACCGCGGCACACGGCGCGGCGCCGCCACCGAAGATCGCGCACGCGCCACCCACGTTGAGCACACCGCCCGCGAGACTTCGTGTCTCGCCGCGACTCAGTTCGAGCGTGCACCACAGGCTGTCGCAGCGCACCCGCGGGTCGGCGACCACCGGGTACGCGGCGCCCTCGTGGGTCACGCTCTGGACGAGGATGTTTCCGCTGACCGAGTACGACGTGGGCACGGACGCGCCCGTTGCGTCCTTCGCCCACGCCGGGGCTACGGAGTTGACGAGGGCACCGCTCGCGCTGAGCACATCGACACCTCCGCCGTCGGTCGGCCTGAGCACCGCGGGCTTGCCGTCGACCGCGAAGGCGAACCGGTACACACTGGGCGCATCGGGCCCGGTGATCACCGCATACCCCGCGTTGCCACCGGTGCTCGTCTTGCTGAACGCGATCGACGAGTCGGCCGTGTTGGCGTAGACCGCGAGCCCCGACGGACTGAGAGCCTTCGCCGAGCCCGAGGTCTCGACGCCGGCGTGTTCGAGCACCGGCGTGATGCTCAGCGTGTTCGCCCCGCTGGGCACGGTGAGCCCGGCCTGGAGCGAGATGCGCGAGGGCGCCGGCCGCTGCGTCGGGGTAGCACCAGTTGCGGCATCCGGCTGCGCGAGTTTCGATGTCGACGCCGGCGCGATATCGACGACCGCACCCGCCTGACGGAGAACACCTTCAACACCGGCCGCGTCGACACCCGCGGCGTGTGCCGGGCTGGCCGTGAGTGTCGACGCGGTGATCGTAAGCGCCGCTATTGCTGCCAGCACCAGATTTCGCCGCGACCGGGCGTGCGCCGGGGCGGTTGGCAAACTGTTCATGATTTTGCTCCTTATGTCTTCGTTGGTTCCCGGCACGCGGAAGACGTTAAAGCAGCGGCACCCGCCACGGTGCGAATTAGAGCAAAACAGGCGAGAAAGTATGGCGGCCTGTGGAAAACTTCGGCCTCGGGCCGTCGGCCAGGCGCCGGTCAGGAACCGGTGTGCAGCGACCTGGCGACTTCGAGCCGGTGGATCACGAGCGCCTCGAACAGCACGTAGAGCGTCTCGGGGCCGTCGGTGTCGCTGCTCTCGAGCATCCACCGGTTGGTGATCTCGAACGCCTCCACCGTGGCGTCGGCAGCCATGGTCGCGATGAGGTCGTCGGTCATGTGCGGCCCGACAAGAGTGCGGATCTGCACCAGGATCAACGGTGCAACCATGACTGCCATTCGCGCGTCGAGCTTCTCCGTGACCGGCCCCGACCGCATCGCCCGATAGAACACGCGACGCCTGGCGAAGTGGTGGGCGTACGCGCTCACTGTCGGGGCGCCCGATGCCAGCACGATCGCGTCGAGCCGCAGGTCGTCGGCGGCGAGCCCGAGGGCCGCCTCGATGAGAATCTCGTCGACGGAACCGAAGATCTCGGACGCCACGGCCGCATCGACTCCGGCCGCATCCGCGATATCGCCGAGGGTCACATCCGACGTACCGGCCCGTTCGACCACGCCGACCGCGGCCGCCAGAATCGCATCACGGACGGTGTCGGTCGGGTGCGAAGTCATTCTGGCAATGCTACAGAGCGCCGATCCAGTCTTCCTGAACGATGCGCGGAGTCGGGTGGATATTCACCATCAGCGACCGGTGCGCCGAGCGGTTCTTGAACTCGTGCCATGCTCGCGCCGGCACGACCGCGATCGTGCCGGCCCCGAGCATCCGCTTCTCTCCGTCGATGATGACCTCGATGTCGCCGTCGATGATCACGAAGGTCTCGTCATAGGGGTGCCGATGTTTGTCAGCACCCTCGCCCGGTTGGTTGCGTACGACGAAGAACGAGACGGATGACCCGTGCCCCTCGCCCTCGAACCGCGCGGTGGCTCCCGCCACCCTGGTCAACGTCTCAATGTCGATCGTTTCCATGGCGAGCAGTCAAACACCGGCCGCCGGTGCGGCGCTAGACGGGAAGCTCCGCCACATCAGCCACGCATGCGCACCGGCGCCGAGGTGTCGAGCGCGAACTCTTCGGCGTCGAGGCCGAGAAGCACCTCGCGCATGACCTCCTCGTCGATCGTGCCGGCGTCGCGTTCGCGGATCAGCACCTCGCGTCGGAAACTGATGATCTCCTTGCGCAGCTGCAGGATCTGCCCGCCGTCGAACGGGGCCGGCCCCGCGTCATCCGCCCGCTCCTGCTCCATCTGTTGCCGCTGCCTCGCGACCTGTCCGCTCATGCGCTCCAGTACGCGATCGGCGACGGCCTCTCCGTACTTGGCCACCCACTCGTCGCGGTGCGCCTCGGCGAACGCCACACCCTCCTCTAGGGCGATCGCGGCGACGCGGCGCTCCTCGGCCAGGTCGCGCGCCCGCTCATTCGGATCGGTCACCTTCAGCCCGGTGATGACGAGCGGGAGGGTGAGGCCCTGCAGCAACAGCGTGCCCACGGTGACGAAGAAGGCGATGAAGACGAGGGTGTCGCGAACGGCGAGGGAGTCGGGGATGGATGCCGCGGCAGCGAGAGTGACCACCCCGCGCATTCCCGTCCACGAGACGACCGCGAGTTCGCGCCAGTTCATCGGCTTGTCGGGCTCGTCGCGGCGCCCGTTGACGCGCGCCAGCGTCTGCGCGTCGGGTTCGCGGCCACGCTTGCGCTCGCGTTCGAGCCAGGCCTTCGCGCGCTTCTGCTGCAGGGCCTGCCGCTTGTCGTTGTTTCCCCCTTCACGTCTGTCGCGGTTGTCACCGAACAGACTGAGGTAGTAGGTCGGGAAGACGAAGAGCGGCCGCACCAGGATCACCGCCACGAGAACGAGCGCCGCGATTCCCACTGTCGCCCAGACGCCCAGCTCGGTCTCGCCGATTCCCTCGAGGTTGCTCTTGAGCTGCAGGCCGATGAGCGCGAAGACGAACCCCTCGAGCAGCAGGTCGATCGCCGACCAGACCGGACGCTCCTGCAACCGCGAGGCGTACCCGGCGCGGGGCGCGTTGTAGCCCACGACAAGACCGGCGGCGACGACCGCGATCACGCCCGAGCCGACGAACGGGCCGAAACCGATGTGCTCCGCGCCGATGTAGAGCGCGAACGGCAGGAGCAGGCCGATGAGAATCTCGATCACCGGGTCGTTCAGCCGACCGCGCAACCAGACGAACGCGTTGCCGACGAAGACCCCCACGAACACGCCGATGCCGATCGCCGCGCCGAAGATGCCGACGTCGGCGAGCAGCGAATAGCCCGATCCGAGCACGATCGCCACGAACACCTTGAACAGGGTGAGCGACGCGGCATCGTTGATCAGGCTCTCGCCCGAGAGCACTGTCATCACGTGCCGAGGCAGCCCCAGTTTCTGGCCGATCGCCGCCGCCGACACCGCGTCGGGCGGCGAGACGACCGCGCCGAGCAGCAGCGCCTCCGGCAGGGTGATGCCGGGAATCAGCCACCACGCGAGAAGCCCGATCAGGAGTGCGGTGACGAGCACCAGCCCGATTCCCAGCCGGTAGATGTGCTTGCGGCTGCGGGCGAAGCTCTGAAACGAGACCTCGAGCGACGACGAGTACAGCAGAGGGGGCAGCACGATCGTGAGGATGAGCTCCGGCTCGATCTCGAACTCGGGAAGGCCGGGGATGAACGAGACGGCGAGCGCGACCGCCGTGACGAGCAGCGGCGCCGGCCAGCCCCGCTTGCGCGCGAACGCGGTGAGGCCGACGGAACAGGCGACCAGGATGATCAGCGGCAGAAATTCCATACCCGTCAGACTATGACGCGGCAGCGTGTGCGCGGCGCCTGCTGCCTCCCACGCCTACTGGTAAGTACCGACCAACACCCACTCGTTGCGCGCCGCGTCGAGCCGCACGTCGAAGACCCGGCAGTCGCCGGTGATGGTCGTGGCCTGGAAGCGCCAGCCCCCTGCGAGGCCGGCGGGCGGATGCATCGTCCACTCGTTGACCGGAGCGGCGGGCAGGACTGTCGGAGCATCCGACACCCGGTACCGTTCGCCCGCATAGACCAAGCGTCGCGGCACACCACGCTCGTCGAGCCACACCGCGACGCGATCGTGCACCATCATCTGAGATCTCCCATCACTCGAACAGATGTTCGAATGTATCGATGATGCCACTCCCCGGCGCGACACGCCAAGCGCGCCTAGGCTCGGATTATGAGAATCGAACTCGACGGCCTGACCGCACTGATAACGGGCTCCACCCAGGGCATTGGCCTAGCCATAGCGACCGGGCTCGCGGCCTCTGGCGCCCGGGTCGTAGTCAACGGGCGAAGCGAGTCGAGCGTGCAACGCGGCATCGCCGAGGTGCTCACGAAAGTGCCAGGCGCCGTCCTCATTCCCCTCGTCGCCGACATCACCACCGAGGAGGGCACCGCGACCGCCCTCGAGGTCGCACCCGACGTCGACATCCTGGTCAACAACCTCGGCATCTTCGGCGCGAAGCCGGTGCTCGAGATCGACGACGACGAGTGGAAGCGCTACTTCGACGTGAACGTGCTCACCTCCGTGCGCCTCACCCGGCTGTACCTGCCGGGCATGATGGAGCGGAAGTGGGGCCGGGTGCTCAATATCGCGAGCGACTCGGCGATCGTGATTCCCGCCGAGATGGTGCACTACGGCGTCTCGAAGACGGCGCTGCTCGGCGTCTCGCGCGGCTACGCGAAGGAGGCGGCGGGCACCGGCGTCACCGTGAACTCGGTGATCGCCGGCCCCACCCACACTGCGGGCGTCGAGGACTTCGTCTACGAGCTCGTCGACTCCGCCCTTCCGTGGGAGGACGCCCAGCACGAGTTCATGGTGAAGCACCGCCCGCAGTCGCTGCTGCAGCGGCTGATCGAGCCAGAGGAGATCGCCAACATGGTGGTCTACCTCAGCTCGACGTTCGCCTCCGCGACGACGGGAGCCGCCGTCCGGGTGGACGGCGGCTACGTCGACTCGATCGTTCCGTAGCCGGTACTGGCGAACTACTCGGCAGCCTCGGGCTCGGGCTCCAGCTCTTCGCGACGCAGAATCAGGAAGCGGGCGCCGTAGGGCTCGAGGCTGATCGGGAAGCTGTAGAGATCGTCGACGAAACCGATCTCCGTGTCATCCGAAGCATCGATCACCGTGGCGCGCGCGAGCAGCGACTCCGAATGGATAGTGCCCTCGATGGCCTCGTCGGTGAAGTTGAGCGCGGTGACCTGGATCAGCGGCAGCCCGTTCTCGTCGACGTCGAGCAGTTCGTGCACCAGCACGAGCATGCCGGGTCGGGCGACGTTGGGGATGTCGACCTGCGTCGCCGTGGCGATGCCGTACTTGGCACGCAGCGCGAGCATGCGCTGCAAGCGCTGGGCGAACGAGTCGGACGCGGCGAGCTGCTCGGGCAGCGAGCCGTAGAGCGAGCGGGCACGCGGCATGCCCGACGGCGAATGCGTGGCCTCGGGCGAGAGGCCGAGCAGGTCGAGCGCACCGCGCTCCACCCAGCGGGTGTCTCCCTCGGCGATCAGGTCGGCCACCTGCCATTTCGGCACGGTGAGCATGCCGAGCAGGTCCCAGCCGGAAAGCGCGAAGACACCCGGCTGCCACGAGTTGAAGGCCGCGAGCAGCAGGTGGGCGTCGCGGATGGGCGCCACGTCGTCGTCGCCGATGGAGTCGAGCGTCTGGTGACCGCGGGTCGCGGCGATCAGCGACGCCGTGGTGCAGGCGATGCCGTTCGTGGTGAAGACGAGGTTGTAGTCGGCTGCCGGTTCGGTCAGCGCGGTGGTGAGGTCGGCACGCACCGACTCGGCGAGCTCGCCGCCGGTCACCTCGCCGTTCTTGTACGGGTAGACGTCGTCCTTGTGCAGCGTCGCCCAGTGCACGAGCTCGTAGGTGAGCTCGTCGTGGTTCTGCATGCCGTGCACGAGGCTGACCGGCTCGACGCCGAGTTCGAGCGAGGTACGCAGCGTGAGACGCAGGAACTCCGTGTCACCGGTGGCGAGGGCGTGGTGGTACGCCGGGCGGTTGATGAAGTCGTAGGAGAGGTCGGCGCCGACGACGCTGGTGTCGCGGATGTCTTCGACCGTGAGGTTGAGCTCCTGGAAGCTGAATCCGCCGACCTTGCGCACCATGCCGGCGATGATCTGGTTCGCGGCGTGCGAGAGCGGGTGACCCTCCGACCAGGCCGGCAGTCCCTCCGCGCTCTTCTCCACGCCGAGGAAGCCGTTGGCGTCGAGGCGCAGCGCGCTGGTTCCGAGGTCGCCGAGCGAGTGCAGCGCGTCGCCGATCACCAGGCGCATGCCGGCGAACGTCGGGTCGAGCCAGTTGACCGAGGGCTGTCCCTCTTTGAAGTAGTGCAGGTAGACCCAGCGGCGGGTGACGCCGTCGACGCCGACCACGGGAGCGGTCGCGCTCCAGTTGGTCTCCTTGACGCCCGGCTGGAAGAAGATCACGCGCTGCAGCTCGCCGATGATGTAGCCGTGTTCGGCGAGTGCCGCTTCGGTCGCGGCATCCAGGTTCACCGAATCGCGGCCGGCGGGCACCTCGGGAAGGAGGCCCCACTCCTCCGGCGGGATCTCGACCATGTGGTAGATGCCCGGGTAGTCCTTGAACGCCATCTCGGCGAGACGGAAGTCGGCGCCCTTGCCCGTGTGGCCGGGCACGATGTCGTCGATGATGATGCCGTCGTGCTCCTCGGCGACGTCGGTCATACGGCGGAAGGTCTCTTCGTCGCCGAAGGCCGGGTCGATCTCGGTGCTAATGCGGTCGAAATGACCGTCGACGCTGGGGGTCTCGCCCCATCCGACAATACCGCCGGCGCGCTTGACCGGGCCGGTGTGCACGCCGTTGATGCCGATGGCCTGGAACGCGCGCCACAGCTCGGGCTCGGCGAGCGCCGCGAGGAACGACTCGCCGGGACGCGTCATGATCGAGATCGGGTAGGCCGTGAACCAGACGTCGGAGATTCCGACGGCACGACGCGCGTCGGGACGCGCATACGGGTTGCGCCACATGCTCGGCTGACCCGAGAGCTGGCGGCTGAGAACGTCGGCGTCCTTCAGCATCGACTGACGCACGAGCCACTCGACATAGGCGGGGTTGAGCCCGTTGGCCGACCGGGGATCGGAGAACGACCGGCGCAGGCTGCCGCCGCGCAGGTTCGCACGGGGGCGGAGGCGCTTGGGCCGTGCCGGGTAGAGCTGTTCGTCGTAGGTGATCTCCGAGGGATCACGCTCGAGCGCGCTGTCGTCTGCTGCGTTCAGGTCGGGGGTTTCGTCGTTCACACTGCCACCTTTTCATGCCGCACCGGCTCCCACCGACAGTACAGGCCATGAGTGTCCGACGCGGGCGCGTCGCATCCCCTGTCACATTGGGGCCAGGTGTGTCATATCGCTCGCGGGCATGCCGGGGAAGCCGTTGGCGTCGCGCTTCGTCGCGCGTACGGTGGAGCGATGACCGACGCGCAGAACCCCACGCCAGCCGACATCGAGCTCGAAGACAGCCTGCGGTCGATCCGCAGTGTGGGAGAGGACGCCGGACGCGGCAGTGCACGGGATTCGGACGAAGCGGATGACACGGAGCCTGGCGGCGAACTCGGCGAGCAGTAACGCCCGCCCGACCCTCAGAGCCGGTCGGCGATTACCTCGAAGGTGCGGTCGGGGTCTTCGAGCTGCATGTCGTGCTGGACACCGGGGATGCGGCGCACCTCCCAGCCCTTCCCCTCGAGCCCCGCCGCGAGGGCGTCGGGGAGCACCGCCGCCGACTGGTCGGAGAGCACGATGGTCGACGGCACCGCGGGTCGTGCGACGGCCACGGGGTGGAACGCGACGTCGCGGAAGACGCCGACCGCCATTCGGCGGTCGAATTTCTTCTGGGCGTCGTCGATGAGAGAGCGGGTCTCGGCGCTGTAGGCGGCACGGGCCGCCGCGCTGCGGCGCGACTGGGCGAGCTGTGCGAACCCGAGCGGCAGCAGGGGCGCCAGCCAGAACAGCCGGCCGGCGAGCCCGGTCGTCGGCAGCGGCAGTGCGAAGCCCGGGTCGAGGTAGATCGCACGCTCCGGCGCGAGCCGGCCGATCGCGCGCACGAGCACCGCTCCCCCGAGCGAATGGCCGACGACGCTCTGCAGCCCCGTCGGTAGCGACTCGACCAGATCGTCGGCCATGTCGTCGACCGAATACGACTCGGCGCGCGCGCTGGCGCCGTGGCCGCGCAGATCCACCGTTGTCACGGTGTACCGCCCAGTCGCTGCGAGCCGCTCGATGAGCGGCTTCCATGTGCTTCCATCCGCGCCGAGGCCATGTACCAGACCCACCCGGCGCGGCCCCGAACCCGTCGTGATCGTCGTCAATCGCATCCCCTTATCCTGACGTAAGACAGGGTGATCCGTGCCGAGCGGCGGCGGGTCATACGTCGGGCCGCGCTTGTAGGCCACGACCGGTGCCCGGTGCAAGGGGCTGACCAATACTCCATGAGCGCCCGGATCGGGCGCACTGTGGGACGGGCGGCAGACCGCCGCCACGAAGCACACTCGGAGGCAGAGATGTATTTTCACGTCCAGAATCTGATCCACGACATCGAGCAGGACGAGCCGGATCCCGCCGCGGCGAACGCGCTGCAGGAGGGCCTCGGCGGCCAGTTCGGTGAGATGCGCACCATGATGCAGTACCTGTTCCAGAGCATGAACTTCCGCGGTCCGGCAGCGAAGCCCTACCGTGACCTCATCCAGGGCATCGGAACCGAGGAGATCAGCCACGTCGAACTCATCGGCACGACGATCTCGCGACTGCTCGACGGCTCTCCGCGCTACAACGGCAAGCCCACCGACCCGCTCGATACTCCGGGAGCGGGAGGTGCGACGCCGCTGAATATCGCCCTCGATACGGGCAACATCCACCACTACCTCGTCGGCGCGCAGGGCGCCCTTCCCGTCGACGCGGTCGGCAACCCGTGGCAGGGAAGCTACGTCTACAACTCGGGCAACCTCGTGCTCGACCTGCTCTACAACCTCATGCTCGAGTCGACCGGTCGCCTGCAGAAGTGCCGCATCTACGAGATGACCGACAACAAGACGGCCAGGTCGACGCTCTCCTACCTGATCGTGCGCGACCAGGCCCACGAGAACGCCTATGCCAAGGCGCTCGAGACGCTCGGGGTCGACTGGAACAAACTGCTTCCGATTCCGAAGACGAACGCGGAGAAATTCCCCGAGGTCAAGAAGCTCGTCGACCTCGGCCTGCAGAGCAAGCAGTACACCTTCGACCTGACCGGGATGTCGGAGGCCGGGAAGATCTTCAGGGGCATGTCACCCTCGAAGGACGGAACCGAACTGGATGCCTCGGAGCAGGCACCCGAGGGAGTGCCGATCGTGATCGCCGAAGAGCGGTTCGAAGAGTTCGCCCCCGGCCTCGACCCGGAACTGCTCAAGCTCATCCAGGCCACGGCCGACCTCGAACTGAACGAGATCGACAACATGTTCGGCCCCGTCGCGAAGAAGTAGCACCCGACCGACACCGTGGGCGGCCTGACCTTCGTTGGTCACGGCCGCCCACGCGTCTAGTGGGCGAAGTTGCCCCTGTAGTACTCGAACACCCAGCCCACCAGGGCGATGACGACGAAACCCGCCCCGATGAAGGCGACCCAGAAGCCCACCGCTACGCCGAGGAAGACGAGCGCCAACGCCCCCGCGAGCGTGACCGGCCACCAGCTCCACGGGCTGAAGAAACCCTGCTCGGCCTCCCCGTCGTCGATATCGGCGTCGATGCGGTCCTCCGGCAGCTCCCCGCCCTGCGACCGATGCACGTTGCCCACGAAGAACGCGATGAGAGCGGATGCGGCTCCCGCCAGCAACAGTCCGAGAGACCCGGCCCACTCGATGACCAGGCCGGTCTTCCCGCCCGCCCCTGGATCCTGCGCGATATCCTGTGCCCCGTAGAGCAGGGTCCACACCGTGTACACGATCGCCAAGAGCGTGAAGAAAGCGGACAAGATCCAGAAAAGCTTCGCGTTGACACCCATGGTCAGTCCTCACTGTCGCAGGCTGCCATCCAATCCGAAAAATACCCGGTCAAAGAGGGGGTTGACTCGGGCGTTAACGAGAAAAGCCCCGGATAATCCGGGGCTTTTCTCATAAATGCTGGGGTACCTGGACTCGAACCAAGAACAAGAGAATCAGAATCTCCCGTGTTGCCAATTACACCATACCCCACAGTCCCCAACCGAAGCTCGGGCCGACGGTCTACTTTAGCCCATACCGAGCCAGAGTAAAAACCGAGCGGGTCGAGGCCTAGTCGAGCAGGTCGCGATTGACCGCCGCGGCGACTTTCGCGCCCGCTCCGGCGGCCACGATGAGCTGCTGCGGACCAGGGGCGGTCGAGTCGCCGGCCGCGTACACGCCGGGCACCGAGGTGCGTCCGCTGCCGTCGACGACGAGGTAGCCGTCGCCGTCGACCTCGAGGCCCAGCGACGACACGTAGCCGAGATTGGGGGCGTAAATGGGCCGCACGAACGCCGCGACCCTCGGCACGGTCTCGCCGTCGGCGAGAACGACACCGGTGAGCCCGGTGCGGTCCCCCGCGACATCCGAAATCTGTCGTCTGTCGACGCGGATTCCGCGCCCGACCAACGCCGCCTCGTCGCCGGGGGTGATCACGCCGACACCGTTGGTGAACACGATGAGGTCGCGGCTCCACTGCGAGATGACGATCGCCCGCTCGGCGAGGTCGTCGGTCTCGCCGATCAGCGCGATCGGCTTGTCGGCGTACTCGTAGGCGTCGCACTCGACGCAGCTGTGAACGCTGGTTCCGTAGAACTGGCGCAGGCTCGGAAAGGCCGGAAACTTCTCGGTGAGCCCCGTCGAGATGACGATGGCACGGGCGGTGACGGATGTCGCACCGAACGCCACGACGAACCCGTCGGCCTCGCGCGTCACCGAGGTGACTACGGCCTTCTCGAACGACGCCTCGGGATAGTTCTCGAGCTCCTCGCGTCCGAGGCGGCGTAGCTCGAGCGGCGGGATACCGTCGCGCGTCACGAAGCCGTGGGCGAGGAAGGTTGCAGCATTGCGCGGGCGATTGCTGTCGAGCACGTGGGTCATGCGGCGGGCGCGCACCAGGTTCAGCGCGGCGCTGAGCCCGGCCGGGCCCGCACCGATCACGACGACCTCGCGCTCGAAGCTCACAGCTGGGCCCGCAGGTTCGTGAGACGCGTGAGGCTCGACTCCTTGCCGAGCAGCTGCATCGATTCGAACAGCGGCGGGCTGATGCGCTTACCCGAGATGGCCGAACGCAGCGGACCGAATGCGATTCGCGGCTTGAGCGCGAGGCCATCGATCAGCGCGGTGCGGAGGGCCTGCTCGATGGACTCGTGGTTCCAGTCGGTGACGGCGCCGAGCGCGACGATCGACGCGTCGAGCACGGCGGCTCCGGCGTCGCCCGGCATCGCGTCGGCATCGACGACGATCGCGCCGTCGCTGAGGAAGAGGAAGCCGAGCAGCGCGGGCGCCTCGCCGAGCAGCTGCATGCGCTCCTGCACGAGCGGCGTGGCCTCGCGCAGCAGGGCGCGGTGCTCGTCGCTCGCGACCAGGCTGCCGAGGTAGGGCTCGATGCGGTCGGCGAGATCGTCGACCGACAGCAGACGGATCTGGTCGCCGTTGATCGACTCGGCCTTCTTCAGGTCGAAACGCGCCGGGTTCGGGTTGACGTCGACGACGTCGAATGCGGCGATCATCTCGTCGATGGAGAAGACGTCGCGGTCGTGCGACAGCGACCAGCCGAGCAGCGACAGGTAGTTGATGAGACCCTCGGGGATGAACCCGCGCTCACGGTGGTGGAAAAGGTTCGACTCAGGGTCGCGCTTCGAGAGCTTCTTGTTGTTCTCGCCCATGACGTAGGGCAGGTGGCCGAAGCGCGGGATGAACTGGGTCACACCGATCTCGATGAGGGCGGTGTACAGCGCGATCTGGCGCGGGGTCGACGAGAGCAGGTCTTCGCCTCGCAGCACGTGCGTGATGCCCATCAACGCGTCATCCACCGGGTTCACGAAGGTGTACAGCGGCGCACCGTTGGGGCGCACGACGACGAAGTCGGTGAACGAGCCGGCCGGGAAGGTGATCTCGCCGCGAACGAGGTCGTCGAAGCTGAGGTCGGTGTCGGGCACACGCAGGCGCAGCGCCGGGCTGCGGCCCTCGGCCTTGAACGCCGCGATCTCGTCGGCGGTGAGGTCGCGCTCGAAGTTGTCGTAACCCTGCTTAGGGTCGCGGCCGGCGGCGACGTTGCGCGCCTCGATCTCCTCGCCGGTGGCGAAGCTCTCGTAGAGGTGGCCCGAGTTCTTCAACTGCTCGATGATGCCGAGGTAGATGTCGCTGCGCTGCGACTGGCGGTAGGGCTCGTGCGGACCGCCGGTCTCCACTCCCTCGTCCCAGGTGAGGCCGAGCCAGCGCATGGCGTCGAGCAGCTGCAGGTAGCTCTCTTCGCTATCGCGGGCGGCGTCGGTGTCTTCGATGCGGAAGACGAGCTTGCCGCCGGTGTGGCGCGCGTAGGCCCAGTTGAAGAGAGCGGTTCGGATGAGACCGACGTGCGGGGTTCCGGTGGGCGACGGGCAGAACCGTACGCGGACATCGGCACCGGCAGCGGTGGAGAAAGTGGCAGACATATCGCCGCCAATCCTACCGGCGCGAGACCGTCCGCAGCCTGATCGCCAGCGAGACGGTCAGCGCGACGACGAAGAGCGCCAGCACCGCGAGCCCCGCGTAGCCGAACAGGATGAGCGCCGGCCCCGCGAGCGCTCCGCCGAGCGCACCGGCACCGTTCATCGCGAGGTCGGAACGCCCCTGCATGATCGCGCGACGGTCGGCCGTCACCGACTCGGCGAGCAGTGCAGACCCGGCGACCGTCGAGGCGCTCCAGCCCAGGCCGAGCAGCACGAGGCCGACGGTGACGCCGGTGTGGTTGTCGGCGCCGAGCCCGACGGTGGCCAGCGCGACCACGAAGATCGCCTGGCCGGCGAGGATCACCGGCATCCGTCCAACTCGGTCGGCGATCGCCCCGAAGACGGGCGACAGGGCGTACATGCCCGCGATGTGCAGGCTGATCACGAAGCCGGCGACGGCGACGGATGATCCGTGCTCGACCAGATGCACCGGGGTCATCGACATCACCGAGATCATCACCGCGTGGCTGAGCGCGACCGCGGTGATCGCGAAAGCCGCGCGGCGGGGGGTGCCGACGACC